>VOFE01001962.1_pt1 | contig 48647 bp, 94 predicted proteins | sample 5384071 | NCBI WGS metagenome assembly VOFE01 (sample SAMN12384724, study PRJNA508395) | human gut metagenome | isolation source: healthy gut D | host: Homo sapiens
TTATATTGGGATCAAAACGCCGTCGGGTGCGCCGCCGCTCGCCACCCTTGCCGACACCCTGAAAATTATGCAAAACTGCCTGAAAGCACCATAATTTACCGTAAGCGCATATTTTTAGATTGACAAAAGCGCCGCGCCGGTATAGAATAAATCCATTGCCTGCTGTCCTTTTTTGCCACCGGGCCTGCAACCTGCGGGATGCCTGGGAGCATGCCGGCGCCGGGTATATCGTCCTTTCCGCATTCACCGCATAAAGGCGGTTGCCCGTGGAACGGGACTGATAAAGCGGGCAATTTATCTGCTTTCAGATGTCGCTATAGCTCAGCCTGGATAGAGCGACCGCCTCCTAAGCGGTAGGCCGGAGGTTCTGAATCCTCTTAGCGACGCCACGTCGGAACGAGTTGTGCTCGTTCCGATTTTTTATTTCATAAAAAAATCAGTCACCCGCTCCACTGTTCCTCCTTTTCTGCAAAAAGTTCCGCTGCGCCTTTGCTGCTCGCTTGTAAACGCGCTCGCAACGCTTCAGCTTGCTACCAACTTTTGCGGGTTCGAGTCTATTTCAAAATTTTTCGCCGACATCTTTTCTTTACCTCTTTTACAGGCTGGCCTGGACGCAATTTGTGTTCCGGGCTCGGTTTTTTATTTTGCCTTTCGCTCGCGTTTGTAACGGGTCTCTTTTTCGCTACCTGGTTCCACGCCGGGCGAAGCCCGCTTTGCACCGGCGCCTTTTATGCCTACGGGAAAAGGGCATGGCATCCGTACGCTTCCGCGCGGGCCTCTATACGTGCGCGCCCGATAAAACAGCTATGGGTTCCCGTGGTTACGCTCCATTTCTTTTCCTGTGCCCGATTTCCAAGAAAAGCCGGGAGCAGGCACAGCAGCAGATAGGCGGCATAAAAAAGACAAGGGAAAGGGGTGATCCGGTTGAGTATGAGTTCCGGGCGATAGAGGATCCGCGTCTGGTCCAGCAGAACCGCCATAATCAACAGCGTGATGCCGGAAAAAATTGCTATGACCAGGCTCCTGTCACGATAATCAAACCGGTAAATCGAAAGGCAGTGCGTCCTTTTCAGCGATAACCCCGGCATTTCATCGACGCCGCCGTTTCAATCATATCTCCATTGTCCACGTGGCAAGGACAGAGGCGAGCCGGAAAAGGTTGGGCAGAGCCGCCGGAACGGGGGCCCTGGTTGATCCCACGGCCGATTGCCTTCTGGGCGGTATGCACCTTGCGCGTGCGCCTTAAGCCATGGGACGGCGCGCGCAAGGAGAATGGAAAGGAACAGCGACAATTTGGGGAAATACGCCCAAACAGATAGACCACTTTGTCGCTGGAGATCACAGCGTTCATGCATGAAAGCCACATCAAAACGCTTGCCGCCCTCACTCCGAGCGTGGTCCCCGTCGCCAGTGCCTCCAAAGTGATCTGGTTCCCGATAAAATTGACCGCCAAACGCGTCACCCGAAATGATGGTAGCAGGAATAAAACAAGGCAAACAAGGCAATTGCCGGCAGAAGCAGCAAAGTTAAACACCGCCCCCTCCGGCCGTTCAGCAGAACAGCGTAAAAAGAAAGCACAGCCGTACCGACGGCAGAAACACCGGCTGGTTGAACAGGGCCGCCGAGACAATGACTACGCCGAAAAACAAAAAAATTGATCGCGGGATGGTAGGAACAAAATGCATACCGGCTAATCCTCCATCATTCCATATTTGATCTTGATCCGATCAAGCTTTTCAAACATTGGTTTTGCGATAAGCAGCAGTGTGAGGACGGTGGCCAAGGTCTGGACAATATTCACCGGGATGCCAGAAAGATAGATTGCAGCAGCGCTTTCCGGATTGACCGTCGAGCTCATGGTAAACAGCGAACAGGTATCCAGCAAGGGTCCGGCGACAACCATCATAATGACGCCGCCGAACACGCAAACCGAAAGCCGGTCCTTTTGGATCAGGCCCTTCCGGCGGCATATGCCGGCCAAAACCCAGCCATTCAAAAGCGAACATCTGCCACGGCGTCCACGGCCCCTGCCCAAAAATAAAATTGGAAACCAGCGCGGATACGGCGCCCACCAGGAACCCGCTTTCCGCGCCAAACGCCACTCCGGCAATGATAACGATAGCGGCCATCGGCTTAAAATGCGGGAGCCAGATGAACGCCGTTCTCGCCGCAACGGCAATCCCGCACATCACCGCCAGCATAACCAGCTCCTTCGCCTGCGGTTTTCTTTTCTCAAATGCCAGAAAAATGGAATCATCGTGTAAAGGATCAGCAGAAGGCTCACGACATAATAATTGCGGTCCCAGCCGCCGCCACCGCCCAAATGGTAACCGGAAATAAAACCAAGGCGACTAGGAACGATACCAGCGTGCGTTTTGAAAATTTTCTTTTTGGGCTGCGTCGCCTTTTCTTCCTTTTTTTCCAGTTGGATCCTGTTTTCGCCATTCATGCCAATCTCCACCTTTCCCTCTCTTTTCCGTCCGGCATAACTGCCCGGCTAAGGCGATCCGCCGCATCCTGCCGAGGGCTACGGCAATGTTTCTACGGCGCCCGATCCGGCCCGGCCTGTCCACACAATGCAATCACATCCTCATTGGTCACCGCATTCGGGAAAATATGCCTGCTCATGCGATTGGCCGCCGTTGTATAAAAAGCTGTTCTGCGCAAAAAAGCGCTGGGGCGTGTTGACCGTAATGACTGCCCCGTCAAAAACATAGCGACATAATCCGCATACTGCGCACAGAATTCAATATCATGGGAAACCATAAGGATCGTAACGCCCTTCCGCTGCATCTTTCCCAAAATTTTTGCAAATTTCTGCTTGTAAAATTGTCGATTCCCTTCGTCGGCTCATCCAGCAGCAGGATCCTGGGTTCGCACAGCAGCACCTTTGCCAACGCCGCCCGTTGCTGCTCGCCGCCTGAAAGGTCGTAGGGGTGCGAGGAAAGCAGTTCCATAACCTCACAATCCTGCGCCACGGAATGGATCAAATCCTCCTGTTCCCGGCGGTCTCCATGTTTGTCCGACAGCATCTCCACGAGATCCTCTTCGACGGTTTTCTTGACAAACAGACTTTGCGGATCCTGCGGCAGCATTGCCAGGTTGCCGTGGAACAGCGCGTCCGGCTTGTATTTTTCAACCCGCTTCCCATACAAGAGCACCTTTCCCCGGTACGGGCGGCAAATATGACAAATTGCCTTCAACATCGTAGATTTCCCCGTCCGTTCCCGCCTACCACAGCAAACAGGCTGCCTTGCGGTACGGTCAGGTTCACCTCTCAGCACGTCCGGGGCATCCTTTTGATACCGGAACCAAACCTCCTTCAGGGTAATCGCCGCGTCCCGCTCATCGCTTTCCGGTCCCATGCCGGCCGATGGAAGGCGTTCCTCCTGTATTGGTTTCCCCGCCATTTCCTGTGTCAGCCAGTTGCGGCCTTCCCGTACCGTGAGCGGGCACCCAGCCGGCTTCCCACCCCATAGAAAATTCGCATCGGGGAGGGAGCGCAGCGACCATATCGCTATGCTCCGCTTCCAGCCTTTCCCCAATATTCCTCGGCGTTCCCTCTGCGGCAATACGCCCGTTTTCCATCACAATAACCCGGTCCGCACAGGGAAAGACTTCCTCCAACCGGTGCTCTGACAGGATAACGGTCGTACCAAGTTCCAGGTTGATTTTCCGTACGGTATTCAAAAAATCCGCCGCAACAATCGGGTCCAGTTGGCTTGTCGGCTCGTCTAGGATTAAAACCGACGGCTGCATCGCCATAATGGAAGCAAGGTTCAAAAGCTGCTTCTGCCCGCCGGAAAGCGGCGACACACTTTTATGGAACCAGCCCTGTATCCCAAAATAGTTCGCCATTTCCGCAACTCGCAAGCGCATCGTTCGCTGGTCACACCAAAGGCTTTCCAACCCAAAGGCCAGCTCATGCCAGACCTTGTCCGTCACAATCTGGCTGTCGGGTTCTGCATGACGTATCCGATCTGGGCGCTTTGCTCGCGGAGCCCAACGGTTTCAATCGGCCTGCCGTCAAACAAAAAACCGCCCCACTGCGCGTCCCATGCGGGGTAAGCACCGTCTTCAGGTGGCGCATCAGGGTCGTTTTCCCGCTTCCACTTTTCCCGCACAACGTGATATATTGCCCGCGCTCAATGGCAAGGCAGACGTCGGAAAGCGCCTCCTTACCCGCTCCCGGATAAGAAAAATGTTAGATTTTTGACCTCAAATGCGCCATAGAACTTCCTCCCAAATTTTTGATCGCAGTCGGTATTGCTAAAAATATGCCGTAGCAGATAAACCCGCCTACCGCCGCAGGACCCGGCCTGGGGATCTGCATTAGTTGGGAAATAGGCGGCCGCCGTGCCGCCCAAAGCCACACACAGCACGGTTCCCGCAATGCACAACAGCATTATCGTCAGCAGCACCCAGTCCCGAAGCGTCATCCGATAATTGGAAAAATGGGATCTGCGGCCGCAACCGTAACCCCTGCTTCGCATGGAATCCGCCGTTACTACCGCGCCCTCAAGCGCCCATGACGTCAGTACGGAAAGGATTTCCGTCCCGTGTTCCAGCCCTTCCCGCTTTGTCCCGTCGGTCGGCGATTTTCCGATACATCTTCGGGCATTCCCGATCGTTTCCGCCTTTGCCTTCAAATTGGGGACAAACCGCAGCACCATACACAGCAGCATGGAAACCGCAGGAAGGAACCGGCCGAACAAATAGAGAAATTTATCGCTGGTCATAACCACATGATAACAGGAAAACCACAGCACAACGGTCAAAAACATACTGCCGGTTGACAATCCATACCCAAGGGCCTCAAGCGTATAAGGCCTGCCGCCAAAGCAGGTAAAAAGCACCGTGTCCCCGCGCGTGTTAAATACCGGATTCAGCAGGAAATCATGAAGAAAAGCAAAGCGCCTGAAGGAGGAAGCGCGTACCCTCCCGGCCCTTCTGTAAAAGGTGTAGTAGCTGAGCGACCAAAGCAAAGACAGGAGCAGGCAGGCCGGATGCATAAAAAACATCCCGAGCAGGATCGCCCCAGCAAAAAACAGGAAATTGACTGCAGGATGATAGGCTGCAAATCCCCGTTCCATCCATTTTCCTCCAAACATCCACAGTTGCCGGAGGGCGCTCCCCCTCCGGCCGGTCTCAACTGAAATAAATTGAATCAGATCATCCCATATCAGGGGAGGCCCTCCCCGAGGCAGCTCCTCCCAGTTCGTAGCGTGCCGGCCGGTCAGGCTGCGCGGCGCGAAACCGTTCTCTTTTTCACAAGGATAATCAGGATAACCGCCGCACCAATGCAGAGAAGCAGGATCCACAGCCACAGCAGCGAGCCGCCGGCCTCCTGCGGCGTGGCGGGCGCGCCCTCCGCCACCGCATCGTTCCGGCTTCTGCTGCGCCAGCCTCCCGGTATCTTCGCCTGTCAGCAATGCCGTCGCCTCTGCGGCGCCGCCAGGATCCCATAGTAAGGAAGCGACGTTGCTTTCCATTCGATCTCCCGTCCTTTATCTCACAGGAAAGATATGCTACCTGCCCGTCGTCTGTATATTGTGCGACTGCCACACTGTCAAAACCGCTCATATCCGGTGAGGGCAGCAAAAGGTGATTTCCCAGACGGCTGGTATGTCTCCCCGGTCAGGATATCCGTCAGCGTGATCTCCAGCATCTGTACCAACGTATTGCTGCCGACGCTCTCCGACAGCCTTGTATACGCCTCCTCCGTCTGCGTCACCTCGCGGACTGAGAGCCGGATGTACCATGCAAGCCCGTCTACCTTCAGCCCTGTCGCCGTATCCATGTGATTGTCTGCGCCGACGCGGTTCGTCAGCGCTTCCAAATCCGCATCGTTCACGACCTCCGCCTTCTGGCTGTCCGTCAGCGCGGCATACTGCCGGTAGGCCTCTATAACGGCTTCCAGGTCGTAATCCCGCTTTGCGGCAGCGCTTGGATCTTCTCAATGACTGCCGCCGCTTCTTCGGAAACCACATACCGCAAGCCGTCCACAGTAACCTCCTTTTTGCCGCTTTCCACGGTTTTCGTCACGCCTTCCGGCGTTTTCTCCGGTTCCCGCTCTGGCGTCGTCCCAGAGGAGGTGCTCAAAGCGCTGGAACGCCCGCTCCGCCGCAGTCAGCTTCGCGTAGTTCCCCGACCAACGCCTTTTCTTCAGCCGTGAGCGCGTCATAGGCCGACCGCGCTGCAGCGATATCCCCGCCGCTTCCGGCATTGACAACGCCGATCGCATCGATCAACGCCTCGACGGCGTTCGCGTTTTCTAGCTGTCGAATTTTGCTTCCGCCCGTGTCAGCACCGCGTAGTTTGTAACATAACGCTTCTCCGTGGCCGAAAGCCCGTTATAAGCCCTGCGCGCCGCCTCGATCGCTTCTTTACTTGAAAGCGTTACCGTGCCGATTGCGTCAATCTTTTCTTTACCGCATTGATCGGCGCTTGCAGCTCCGCCAATTTTTCTCTGCTGCCGTCAACGTCCCGTAATTGGTCACCATCTGCCGTTCCGCAGTGGTCAGGGCGTTATAGGCCGACCGTGCGGCTGAAATCGCCTCCCCGCTTGAAAGCGTCACGGTGCCGATCGCATCGATGATCCGGATCACCGACTGGTACGGCGCGTCAATTTCAACGTCACGCATATCGTAGAGCGCTGGCCGGCCGTTTATGTACCGCGTATAGGCGGCCAAAGCATAATAGGCCTGTTCGGTCGACATCCCGTTGATGCCGCCCGACTTATCGTCGTGGATAAACCCGCCGCCTGTTACGGCGAACGAAAGGGAGCGCATCCAGCACAGAATTCCCGTTCTTGACAAAACGCGGGTCCGTGTCCGGATCCAGCCCGAGCGATGTCAGCGCCACGACAACCTGCGCGCACGATTCACTGTTCGCAATTCCCTTGCTTGCGAATCCGCCCTGGCTATCCTGCATACCGGAAAGCATTTCAAGCGCCCGGTCTACTGCCGCCCTAGCTTCGGCGTCCGTTTCATAGTACGGCGCCAGCGCCTGGATCGCCATTGCTGTTATGTCTGCGTCCGCACTGCCGCCCGTGAGGGCCAGCCGCCGCCGGGCAGTTCAATCCAGAATTGCCTCGACCAGGTTCTCCCGTGTCGTCTGTGTCGCACCGTCAGGCGCCGCAGGGATTGAATAGCCGTGGGAATCAAAGGCAATCAACGCCCAAATCGGCCCATTGACGCCTTGCCAGACAACCCGGTCGTAATCCGCAAGCGGAGCGAGCAGATGATAGCCGCCGACATTCGTCACGTCGTAACCGACGGCTGTCAGCGCTAGGACAACCCGCGAATATTCCGTATATTTTCTGCTGTCCAGCACGCCGTCATTTTCTTTCAGCGTGTTGATAACATTCGCAACGTATCGGTCGTAATAGCCGCCGTCCACAGGATATCCGGCACGGGCCAGCCCGATAACAGCCCATTCCCCGCCGGTCGACGCCACCACGGGGTTCTGAACCGTTTGATAAAGATAAGCCCCTGTCTGCTCATAAACCGACCGAATATCGGCCGGGTAATTGACCGTAAGCGTAACCGTCCTCGCATGCCCCTGCACCGTTGTCACCACAGGGATCTGCGCGCCTTCCCCGGAAAGCGCCACCGTCGCGCAGCCCCGCTTCATCTGCCGGCTGCCCGCCGATCGTCACGGCCGCCGCGGGTCTTTTGCGACCGCCGTCACCTTCACCTCCTTGGTATCCGCCGGCACCGTTACGGAGAAGGCGTTTTGCGGGTCAAACGGGACGTCCGCGCCAGCCACTGAAAGGCTCGCAAGGACGTTCGTGTATGCCGGCACCGTCACCGTAAGCTCCGCCGTCATATCCGGTACGGCTGCCGTACCGTCCGCATTCTTCGCATTCCGGTAACGCAGGCTCGTCATATTTGCACTGAGCGTTACCGTCTGGTCATCCTCGCCGAAGGCCGGACGTGTGACCGCAAGGAGATCCGCCGTTCCGTAGCCGCCCGTCGACTCGCCGATTACCGACGGGTCGGACGATTTCCATGAACCCAGCTCCACACCGATATTTTCCGGGCAACTGCTGTTTTTTCAGGGTATAGACGATTTTCCCGTCTTCCTTGTGCATTCGGTAAAGACAACATGCCCGTTGTCACGGTCCCAACCGAGGTCGGAGGCCACAAAGGCGCTGTCCGTATTTTCTCCCTTCAATCCATCCCAAAGCGCCGCCTCGTATTCCTCCATCTCAGCGTTTGCATCGTCAACTTCCTGCTGTGTCAGCCCTCGGATCGTGACCGGGAAAGACTTGCTCCCGCTATAGCCGTTATAAGTCAGCGTAAGGATCAGATCGGTCTCTGTATCCCCAGCCCCAACCGTACGTATCACGTTGCACCGCAGGCTGTTGATCTTCAGATAATTCCCATCTGCTTCTGTTCCGCTCGTAGACCACCCGTATTCCATGGAGCGGTTCACCGCATTGTCCTCTATCATACCTGCCGAGATCAGGTTCGCAACGCTCTTCAGCTGTACGTCAAAATCGAGCGCGTCCGGGTCGATCGCCGTCTCACCCAGGCTGCCGGATTCCGTAAACCCTTCGAGCGTCACGCCGGAGAGCGCCGCGTCTACAGCCGCTTTCGCCTCCTCATACTCCGCGTCCGTAATCGCTGGTACTGTCAACACAAAATTGACGGTCTTTGCGGTTGCAGAACCGGAAGCGTACCGGCCCTTTGTAATGGTCAGGCGCAGCGTTACCTCGGCGTCTTCTTCCCCCTTTGCGGGCGGTTGACCTTCACGGACCGGCTGCCGTAGGACGGCGGGTCGATGACGTCCGTATCGGAACTTTCCCATTCCAGCGCTACATCCGAATAACCGCTCAGAGAATAACCGGTGGCCGACGTCTGAGATTCAACGGCTGCTTGACTTGGCTCTTTTCCGCATTTTCTCCCTTGATCAGGTCAAAGCCCGCGTCGGATGCGAACAGCGCCGCCAACGAGTCAATCTGCTCCTGCACGGTCTTGATATGGACAGGCACTGTGACCAGCACCATTCTCGTAAGAAATGCCGTCCTTGGTAAGCGGAACTTGACGTTGCCCTGCACACGCGCTTTCGCCAAAAGTGATCGTACCGTCAGAAGCGATCGCGGCGTTCTCGCTTTCCACCACGGAGACCCGCAATATCCTCGCGCCCCATCTCGAGCTGCCAGGTTTGCTCGATATTGGTAATCGGATTTCGTCCCACTTTTTCGTCGTACTCCGTCCGGACACATAAAGCCCGGTTCTTTCCGAAATCGATACGCTTACTGCCTGCGTAATGTCCGCAAGCACATCGGCCGCTTCTTCCTCCGTTATCAAAAGTGATATAACACAGATACGGTTCTTTCTCGCCCTCCTGAACCAGGACGCGGATGACGCCCTTTTCCGGCGCCGTTTCATAGGTACGCGAGGCGCCATATTCGTTGTTGATATAAATATTCGCATCTGCCGGCGCCGTTACCTCCACCCGCTACCTCGCCGTCGCCTGCAATCACGCTGTATTCGCTTACGCCGTCTTTGAGCGCCAGGGCATTCCCGTTCACGGTAATCTCTGACGGCGCCGTTGTTTTACCGACCGCAGTATCCGACGGGGTAACCGCAGGAATGTTCACCTCCGTCGATTTCCCCTGATCGCGCCGCCGTCGATATGGGAAGCCGTCATGACCTTCACATAATTCACGCTGTTAAAGCTCCACCGGGTTCCATCCGCGTCCACAGCCCAGGAAAGATCGAATCCGCTTCCTGGCTGCCGTCTCCGGTGTAGGGATTCCCTCCCGGTTGCGCTGCGCATCCACATAGCCCCAGTCGGGATAGGCGGCCGCGCTTGTCCCGTAATCATCCGCAGCGCTGCTCTTCAGCAACGCGCCTGTCACGGTGATCGGTTGCGCCGGATCAAAGGAGGCCAGTGGGTAATTCTCATTTGTGGGCGGATGTTCCCTAGACGCATTGTTGTATTTCCGTAACGATCCTCCCAATAGATCTTATTATCGGCTCCTCGGAATAAGTCAGCGTATAGCCCCACTCCGTATTGTCGCCGAAATAATCCGATCCAGCCAGCGCGTACCAGTTAACGCCGTCCTCGGAAACAAGCACGTTGCCCGGCTCAGAGGAACCCTGCCCGCCATTGCTGTTGCCGTAGATGATGAAATCCACGCCATAGGGATTGTTCGGGTCGTTGGCGACCGGCTCGTCCAGTTGAAGGTGATATAGCCGCCAAAACCGCCGATTGAGACGGGCGTGTTCCAATCCCCTGACCCGCCGGCCAGCATCCGCTCTGGGTAAAGGCCATAGCTCGGTTTATTGGTATATTGAGAGCCAATGCAGAGATAATCCCACAACGGAAACACCAGACGTCAGGTCCCTGCGCAGCACATTCAGCCGGTAGTCGCCGTCTGTTCCCGCTCTTCAGTTGGAAGAGCGACTGCCTGTCCGCCGGTCCCAGTCGCCCATTGGGGGAAGGTAAAGATCATTATCCGCCTCGGACGTCACGGTAATCCCCAGCGTATAGGAGCCGTCCTTTTGCCTGCTCAAGCTTTTCGCCGTCGCTGTCATAAACCTCCACGCCCTCCGGTACCCGGAAGGTGAAATCCGCCTTTTCCGTCCCCAAGGGTAGGTGCGCATATGCAAAACGGACGTTCCTGGATTCCCCAAACATCGGCGTCCAGAAAATCCCCTGCCGAAAGCTGTGGGTCTTCAATTACGTTTTCGCTAAGGTCAACTTCAGCTCCGGCTTCCGCTTCCATTTCCACTGTGATGGAATACACCTCCGCCGGCGTATCGTCCATTCATGGACGGCCATGCCGGATCCCCGCATTTTACCGTGATCTCCGTCCCTTCGAAACCGGGATCCCCTGCGTCCGTTGATATGTCATCATCCCTACGCTGGTACGGACCTGATAATATTTTGTTTGCCGCCGTAGGCATCAGCATCGACCGACGTTGTGCCGCCGGCACGGTGAGCGTGTACGATGTGGGTGTCCTTGTCAAACGCAGGTGAAAAGCACGCCCGTATTTACCGCAGCGACGAGCGTCTTATCGCTGTTCGCCCAAGTACCGCCGGAATCCTCGCCGTGGTCAATGTATGCATAACCGCAACCGTGTCGCGGCCGCCAAGGTTCCGTTTGCGACGGAAAAGCTGCTGGAAGCCCTCGTTTACAAACCAATCGTTCAACGTTCCCATCCAGCCGCTCATCAGGCCCCGGTCAAACTGAGCGAGGCCGCCGATCGAAATAATATAGCCGCTCTCCGCGCCCTCCACCGCAAACGAACTGCTGTCCGCAAAGGCGGACAATCACCGACATCATATCGTCGGACGGTAAAGATCCACCCAGCCCTCCGCCATGATCCCGCGCGGGCCGGGGTCGGCATCCGGGTCATCGATTTGGGAACGGTCCAATGCGGACGTATACCTGTCCAATCGAGACGTCTCCCCCGACGGAATATCGCCAAGGCTCTGCGCTGTGGCGGACTGTTTTTGCGCTTTCTGTCGTGATATCGCCCCATATCCGGCGTTGTCTCTTCCTCCGGCTCCCGCACCGTCAGCGTGACAGTATACGTTGCCGTGCTGTATGCCCGTCCCGTCGTTCGCACGAAACGTAAGAACCGTTTCCCCCGCTTTCGGACGGCGCGTAGGTATAGTTCGCCTCTGCTGCGGCGTACGCCGCCTCACCCACTCGCACCTCATAGGCCAGTGGATCCCCATCCGCGTCCGTAAAGAGGCTGGACAAGTCGAGCATGTACGAATCGCCGAGTCCTACTGCCGCCGATACTTCGGCGTCCACACCCTCCCGCGAGCGTCGGCACGGTATTAACCGACTCGTCCATTAACACGCCGTCGCCCGCTTCCTGCGCCATTGCGTTCACCGGCAGCGCGCCGATAAACAACAGTGCCGTCAGGAGAAGTGCCAGGAGTTTGGTCGGCAGTCGTTTTCTGCTTTCCTTTTTTCATCTTGATCCCTCTCCTTTAAGTTTGATTTATGTTACGCCAAGCAGTTGCGTTGAAAAGGCGTTTTATTCTCCAGCGCCGCACCCAGATCGGCGCCATAACTTGACAGGTGTAATTCCACACGATGGCGTCCCCGTCCTGCAAAGAGATAGTCGGAACAGCCGTAGTTCGGGTACCAGCCGTTCACCTGATACATCCAGCCGGATTCGTTTCGCAATCCATTTCATAGAGTTGGTTAATCCCCTCAATGTAATAGCTGTCAAATCCCGGCGTCCAGGCGTACTCAACTGGATCCCCGCGAGAGAACACGCCCTTTGCAGGACATCAAAGGCGGTTTCCCCCTCGCTGAAGGACATCGACGAGACGGCAGGATCGTACCGTTCGCCGGTACGAATTTGTCCTTTCCCTCCACAAGCGCATCCATATTGCCGAGGATGGTGTCGCATCGGTTTCAATGGTGCAATGCAGCTCGGCCGGCACCGCCGGGTCTGAGCCGCCGCCCGCCGCGCCGTTTTGCGATTGGCCGGCCGGCGTCTCAACGTGCTGGGAGTCCCCCCGTCCGAAGCCCCGCTACCGCGATTGCCCTGCTCTGGCTCTCCCCGCGCGGCGCCTCGTTCTTTCCGCATCCCGGCCTTCAAACGGCTGGGTCTTCTGTGCCCTCAAGGCGCTGCGCCTCTCGCGCTTCCTCCAGCGCGTCAAGCTCCGCATTGGTAAAAGCAAAGCGTCTTCCGCATTCGCCGCGCGGTTTGCTCCAAATAAAACGCGCTTAACGATTCGACCTTGAGCGCACCGACCGTTATCCCTGATGTCCCCTGCGCAACGGCGCTGCCGTCGGACAAAGCGTCGCCGCTTGGCCGGCCCGGCACCCAATCCCGCCGACCTCCGCCTCATTTTTCATAGACATAAACCGCCGCGCTCCCGGACGGCGCGCTGGCCAAAAACACGCCGTTCTCGACAAAAACCGGCGCCTCCTGCTCCGAAAGGTACAGTTGGAATGGGGCATCCATGACGGCAAATACCGCCCCGTTTCCCAATACCAACGACACCGCGCCGGCGTCATCGACGGTTACCGACACCTCGCTGTTCTGGTCCAGGCAGACCTTACCCGCCTGAAACGACAGGATGACGGGCGACCCGTTGAGCGTCTCCACAACGTCCCCATCCCGCAGCGCGGCGCTTCCCTTCAGGGGAGTAGGCGATCCCGCCGCGCTCAATATTGGCGCTGCCGGTCTTGCTGTCTACCGTCGCCGGTATACCGGCGCTTTCTCCCCGGCGCCGGAAGTGACGCCTGTCCCAGCCGCCATCTCTGCTGTTCCGCCATCGAACCAGCCCTGCAGGCTGCCGACAAGCATCACGCCCGCCGTAAGAATCACCAAATTGCGATCACCATAACGGCATTGTAAAAAGCCGCCGCTTTGCCGCCTTGTCCATTGGCTGCCCTCCTGTTCTGTCGCAGCCCGCACCGCCGGGCCCCGATGAAAATGAAAAAGCTGCCGGGGACACAAAAGTCCCCGGCAGCCGTTTTCTAGCATGGAAAATACATTGCCCCCACGAGGGCAATGTCCACGGATTTTGTAGGTCTTCTGAACCGCATCTATAGGACGCTTAAAGACACGTCCTTGCGGCAACATATCCTGCCTTCTCGGTTTCCCAATGACTGATTTTCATCAACGGATATGGCCTCAATGCATACATACAGCGGTTCCTGCCAGGGTTCTCACCCGGTTCCCTTGTTCACCCCTCACGGCCTAAGCCGTACCGTGAGGGCACAAAAAGCCCGTCCTATTCTATTTTAAATCCACTTTATCACAAAGCCGTTCTGATTTCTAGTATTTTTTTCTCTTTTTAGCACTTTGTTATCCAAATACCACACCATGGTTAAACAGTCCGGCCCTTATTCCGCATCTGCCCAAGCAAGCCACACATCGGCGCAAGCATCGCTCGGCATCCGCCAATCCCCACGCGGGGAAAGCGTCACAGATCCGACCTTTGGTCCGTCCGGGAGGCAGGACCGCTTGAATTGCTGCTGGAAAAAACGCCGCAGAAAGATCTTCAGCCAGCGAACGATCACCTCGTCCCCGTAAACGCCGTGGAACGCACGATTTGCCAAAAACGCACCTTTTCCGGCGTAAAAGCCATAGCGCACAATATAATAGAGAAAAAAATCATGCAGTTCATAGGGCCCGACAATATCCTCCGTCTTTTGCGAGATTTCGCCCCGCTCTGCCGGAAGCAGCTCCGGACTGACCGGCGTATCCAAGATATCGAGCAGCGTCTCCCGCAAGCCGGCAGCCTCCGGCAGATCCGCAAAAATATCGCACCAAATGGCGCACCAGTGTTTTGGGCACCGAGGCGTTCACGCCGTACATCGACATCTGGTCGCCGTTGTAAGTCGCCCATCCCAAAGCAAGCTCGGAAAGGTCGCCCGTCCCAAGCACCATCCCGCCGGTCGCATTGGCAATGTCCATCAGGATCTGCGTGCGCTCGCGCGCCTGTGCATTTTCATAGGTCACATCCAGCACCGCCGGGTCCTGGCCAATATCCTGAAATGCCGGTTCACCGCTTCCGCGATATCCACCGTACGGAACGTCACGCCAAGCGCCTCGCAAAGCGCCTGCGCATTGGTCTTTGTCCGCTTTTGTCGTACCAAAGCACGGCATCGTCACCGCCACGATATCTTTCGGCTCCGCCCAAGGCGGTCAATGGAGCGCACCGCAACCAACAGCGCAAGGGTAGAATCCAAACCGCCGGAAATACCAACCACCACCGTCTTGCAGCGCGCATGAGAAAGGCGCTTGCAAAGTCCCGGCGCATTGATATCCAAAATTTCCCCTGCAGCGCCGGTCCCGGTCCTCCTGGTCGTCCCGGGACAAAGGGACGCATGGGGAAATGCCGGCTAAAATGCGGCAAGTCGCCGGCGGCCTTTAACGAAAACGGAATTACCCGGTAGTCCGCCGTCCCGCGCTCCACAAACGTCGTCATCCGGCAGCGCTCCTGCGCAAGGCGCTCCACGTCGATATCCGTCGCTGTAAATCCCTCCCGGAACAGCCTGCTTTCCGCAAGCATCGTGCCGTCTTCTGCAATCAAAGCTGTGCCCGGAGAATACCATATCCGTCGTGGATTCCCCTTTCCCCGCGCTCGCATACAGGTAAGCGCAAACCAACCGCGCCGACTGCGTGGAAACCAGCATCCGCCGGTACGCCTGCTTGCCGATCGTTTCATCGCTTGCCGAGGGGTTGACCACTACCGTCGCACCGGCAAGCGCATGCCGGGTAGATGGGCTGTCCGGCACCCAGAGATCCTCGCAGATTTCTACGGCAAAGACAAAATCCCTCTGTTCCTCGCAGGCAAATAAAAGCTTTGTCCCAAAGGGATCTCCCTTCCGCCAGCCAAATCGTGCCGTTTTTCATCCTCTGCGGGCTGGAAATGGCGTTTTCGTAAAATTCCCCATAGTTCGGCAGATGCTGCTTCCGGGGCGACCCGAGGATTTCCCCTTCATAAAGCACCGCGGCACAGTTATGCTGATGCCCACGCCGCATCGGCAGGCCTACCACTGCGACGATGCCTAACCCCCGGCTTTCCGCCGCGATTTCCAGCAGGGAGCGCTCCGCCGCATCCTGTAACGCTCTTTGCGAAAAAGGTCGCCGCAGGTATAAGCGGTAATGCACAACTCCGGAAAGCCGATAAGCCGCACCCCGTCGTCCGCTGCCGCCCGCAACATGGCAATCAACTGCTCGTGTTGTATTTGCAATCCGCAACCCGTAGCGCCGGCGTCCCCCACCGCGACACGGATAAACCCGTAATCCATTCCATCACGCTTCTCTTTTCATATTCAGCACCGGCTGCTTTTACGGCCCTCCGTCTGCCCCGGGCCGCCCACCGGCGTATTTCCCCCTTCCAGGCGCTTCCTTCTGCGGCTAATTATACCTATTCGCGCCAAAACACAAGGCTTCATCCCGGCGGAAGGGTGATCTCGCCCGCATAGTCCGTTGCGAATATCTGCCGTACCGCCTCTACGGTTTCCGCCCTTCCCAGCGCCCACATCAGTTTTGTCACCGCGACTTCCCGTCGTCATCCCGGCCTTCAATTACACCGGCGGCATGCAACGTTTTCCCCACATCATAAAGGGAAATATCACTGCGGTCGTACAGGCATTGGCTGCACACGACCACGGCCACGCCGCGCTGCACCAGCCGCCCAATCTCCCTCCGCCAGATCCGCCGTTGGACATGCAGCCCTCCGACGCCGAAGGTTTCCAGCACCAGCCCTCGGCAGCCCATCTGCGATAGGGCGCGGAAAATCGACAGGTCTGTCCCTGGGAAAAACTTCAGTAAAAAAACGTTGCTGCAAAAGCTGGTATCAGCGCCGTTTCCTGCGATGGGTTCCGGTCGTACTGCGCAAAGTCGTCAATGGCGACGCCGTCCGCGTAAATCCGTCCCGGTACGGGAAATTGACGCTGGCAAACGCATCCATTCCCATAGAACGCACTTTGACTGCACGGCGGCCGGATCAGTTTGTAATGGAAGGCAATGTTGACGCCTGTTACACCATGTGCTCCACCGCGGCAAACGCCGTCGCCAGGTTCGCCCGGCCGTCGCTTAACGGGGAGCTGAGCGGGATCTGGGACCCGGTAAAAAGACGACCGGCTTGTGCAGGTTCCGCAGCATAAAAGGTGACGGCCGCGCTGGTATAGGCCATCGTGTCGGTGCCGTGCGTAACAATCACCCGTCATATTGAGGCAGCCCGTGATAAATTTCCTTCGCAATCAGCCGCCATTCCTCAGGCTGGATGTTGGAACTGTCCAAATTGAGATTTCTCTCTGAGTAACGGAAAACCGCCTGCCGAGACGGCCCAAGCGCCTTTTGAAGCGCTCGGAAGCCAGTTCGAAGGGGAAGGCCGCCGCCCTTCTCCCCATGCGCCGCTACGATCGTCCCGCCGGTTGAAAGCACCAGTACCTGTTTCATCACGCCATTCTCCTCCCAATGCTTCGTTTTCCCCTATTTTTTCCATGGGAGCCGCAAAATAAACCCACCCGGCGGGAAAGCACTGTTTCGTGGAAAGAAATCGAAGGAAGCGCCTTGTATCATGATGATTCGGCCGCAATAACCACTGCCCCTGTTTAACATCAGTACTTGTCAATCCTATGGATGGACGCGCATCGGCGTTTGCAGGATATCAATCGCATATGACCTAGGAGGCGTCCACCATAGAAACAACCATTGCACAGCTTTGGAAACGGCGACCTTACCCCGATGAGGGCCGTGGGGCAATGTTCCGGAACTCAATTCCATGGGCGTCTCATTCCATGGAATCATCGCTCAAAAAGCATCTTGACGAACACGAAAAAGATGCTTTTTAAAACACGGCAGCCGTACCGGCGATAATATCGGCAGGATCAGCGAACGGGGCTTTTGCGACGGCTTTATCTGGGCGTAAATCACATCGGAAGCGCCGGACAGGGATGGCGCAGCTTCCATAAAAATTTGCTTTTCCAATCCGCAATTTTCGGCAGTTAACTTTCAGAAGGGGATCCCCGGCCTCACCGCCATACGAACCGGGAAAACGGGCAACACCGCCTCCCCAAAACCACCGCTCCCTCTTGCATTTGCAGGATTCTGTTATATCATAAAAAAAGATGTACGTACAATTTTTCCGCACACAAGGAGGTAATCAAATGACAAACATTCCTGAAGTCAAGCTTGGCATCATCGCTGTCAGCCGCGACTGCTTTGTTATTTCGCTTTCCGAAAGCCGCAGGAAGGCAATTGTCGAAAGCGTATAAGGAAAAAGGCGGCTGCATTTATGAGGTCTCGGCGCGCAGTGGAAAACGAATGCCGATATCTTCAAGCCGTGCGGGGAGGCGAAAAGACGCCGGCTGCAACGCGCTGGTGTCCTCCTGGAAATTTCGGCCTGAAATCCCGGAAACCATGATCCCGAAATACTTTGGCGGGCCGGCTATGTATCTTGCGTCGGCGGAAGAACCGACAACAACCTGATCGGCGGAAGAGGCGACGCCTACTGCGGGATGCTCAATGCTCCTATAATCTCGGTCTCCGTCACGCTAAAGCGTTTATCCCTGAGAACCCGGTCTGCACCGTGGAAGAGGCGGCGGGCCTGATCGCGGATTTTGTCCCGATCGCGCGAACCATCATCGGCCTGAGCGCTCCTTTAAAATCTTTACTTTCGGCCCACGGCCGTACGAGCTTTTTCGCCTGCAATGCGCCGATCAAGCCGCTTTACGATCTTGGCGTCGAGGTCAGGAAAATTCCGAGCTCGACCTTCTGGTTTCTTTCAAAGCGCGCAGGACGACCCAAGAATTCCGGATGTCGCCAAAGATATGGCGGAGGAGCTCGGCGAAGGGAACCAGTATCCGGATTTCCTGACCCGACTTGCGCAATATGAACTGACGCTGCTCGATTGGGCGGAAAGAACAAGGGCGCCAGCCAATACTTTGCGTTTGCCAACATGGTGCTGGCCTTCCTTCCCGGAGCAATTCGGTTTGAACCCTGCTATGTCAACAGCCGGTTGACAGGCCCGTGGGATCCCGGTCGCCTGTGAGGTTGATATTTTACGGCGCGTTGAGTAATATATCGGCATTTGCGTCACCGGCGACGCGGTCACGCTGCTGGATATCAATAACACGGTGCCTGCCAACATGTACAATGCGGAGATCAAGGGGAAATACAGCTATGCGCTGACGGATACCTTTATGGGGTTCCATTGCGGCAACACGCCGTCATGTAAGCTGAATCAGGGCTGCAAACTGAATTACCAATTGATTATGAACCGGCTGCAGGAGGGCGGCGCGGACGAACTTCACCCGTGGAACACTGGAAGGGGATATTATCCCCGGCGCGATTACCTTCTACCGCCTCAGGGAACTGCCGACGCCCGCCTGACCGCTTACATCGCGCAGGGAAGGTACTCCCGGTCGCCCCACGCTCCTTCGGCGGGATCGGCGTCTTCGCCATCCCGAAATGAGGCCGCTTCTACCGGCATGTCTTGGTGGAGAAGCGCTATCCGCCACCATGGCGCGGTTGCCTTTGCCCATTGCGGGAAGGCGCTGTTTTCCATTTTTCAAATATCTCGGTATCGGCGACGTTGCGTTCAACCAGCCGAAAAGGGATGCTATCGTACCCCTCCGAGAATCCCTTTGCATAAATCGGAAGACAAACCAGCCGCCGGCTAACCGGCGGCTCTCTTTATGGAAGGCGGACCACGCCCCGTCCGAGAGGATCGCTCCGGACGGGGCGTGGTCTATCGATCCAGCCGTTATCGGCGGGTACAGGCGGCAAGCAAAGCGATTACAGTTCCCCCTGCCCCTGAATCCCTTCAAAGCAAGGCTTTTCTTCCTCATATTCCACGCACAGGCAGTAATAACTTGCCGTACGGTACCGCTCCGGCAGCATGATATGCAGGAAGGAATCCCCCTCACAGGTTCTGCCACTATTGAACGCGCATTCCTCCCCGTTTTCCAGCACGCTAACGCGCTTAACGGTATTAGCAAGATTGGCGATTTCCAGGCAGAAGCGGTGAATTGGTTCAACCACGTGAACGAACAGTTTATGCGGCTTCGCCGTAAACAGGACTTCCTGAATCTCATACACATACGGCGGCACGCGGAAGGTCCCGAATAGGCTGTCCTGATTGCGATGGACATAAGCGCCGACCTTGTCCAGGATTTCCAGCGATTCATGCGGCACCGTACCGTCTGCCATCGGGCCGATATTCAGCAAGTAATTCCCGCCGCGGGCATTAATTTTCAGCAACAAAGCGGATCAGCTTCTCCGGCTGCTTCCAATTGTGGTCGAATTTGCTGTAGCCCCAGGTGTCGTTGAGCGTCGCTGGGACCTCCCAATCTCCTGCAAACGGGCGGAAAAAGATGAAATTATCGCTGGTGGTCAGATATTCGCCCAGACCGTTTCCAATTCGTCCGCTGACCAGGCAATTCGGCTGGAGCCGCTTGACCAGCTCCACCATTTCCCGGCTTTCCTCATAGGTTGTTCCCATCGGCGTATCGAACAGATCAACGCAATATCGCCGTACTGCGTCAAGAATCTCTTTGAGCTGCAGGAAGGCATTTTTTCATCCAGGTAGCGCCGGTAATTCTTTTGACTGTTGTCCTTTTGGCCATATAGCCGTCGGGGTGATGCCAATCCTGCGCCTGGGAATAATACAGATTAAAGCCGCATCCGTGCCGGTCGCAGGCCTCCTTCATCTCCGCAGGAGGTCGCGGCCATAGGGCGTGTGCATGATATTATAAGGGCGACACGGCGAGTCGTACAGCGCAAAGCCGTCGTGGTGCTTGGAGGTCAGGACGATATAATTCATCCCCCAGGCCTTTGCCTTTGTCGCAATCATTTCCGCGTCGAAACGGACGGGTTAAACTGCGCCGCCAATTTTTCATATTCTTCAACCAGGATATCAGGATCGTTCATAATCCACTCGGCGATGTTTTCCGTCTTACGGCCCTGGTACTCCCCAAGAATTGCATAGGGCAAAGTGAATGAACAAACCGAATTTTGCGTCTTTAAACCATTGCTGCTTCGTATCCTTCATTTTTCATACTCCTCTCCATCTGTGCTTCCAAAGCGCCAGCCATCCACCGGCCCTATATCAGGCAGAGCTGTGTCCGGCCCGCGCCTTCACGGGCGCCGGCCAGAGCAGGCCGTCCGTTGATCAAGTTAAACAAAAAATAGCATGTTTTCTTTTTCCCCGTCAACGAAAGGAACAAGCTAAGACAAAAAACGTCCATATTACGACAAAAATGCCAGGCGCCCGCATCTTCCGTGGAGGGTACGAGTTCCCGGTAAAAAACGGCTCCGGCGCTGTCCCGCACCGGAGCCGAAAACCGCCTATTGAATGGTGTACCCGCCATCAATCAGCAGGTTATGCCCTGTAATCATCCCGGCCGCGCCGCTACACAAAAATACAATTGCGCCGGCGACCTCATCCGTCTCTGCAAAGCGTTCGGATGGCATTTTCTTTAAATGCCTCTCCGACTTCCCCGGCCCAGGCCTTCTTGCCCAATGCCGTCCAGCACTACGGTCGGCGATACGGCGTTCACCCGGATCCCGTATTTCCCCACTCGTACGCCATCACCTTGGTCATGGCAATAATTGCGCCTTTGGAGGCACAATAGGCGACATGCTTATCAAGCGCGATCACACCCGCCTGGGACGCCATATTGACGATGCATCCCGGCTTCCCCGCATCGATAAAGTATTTTCCCGCCGCCTGTGCCATCCAGGAAAGAGGCCTTCAAGTTGACCGCCATCGTCCGGTCCCATTTTCCTCGCTCAGCGTCTCCGCACTGTCAAGCGCAACAATCCCCGCGCAGTTGACCAGGATATCGATCCCGCCGAACTTTTGCACGGCCGTCTCAAAAAATTGCGCTGCGGCAACTGTCTTCAAAAGATTTCCGCAGACGAAAGCACAGTCGTCCCCCAGCGCCTTGGCCGCATCCTCCGTTTCCGGGCTAAGGTCCGCAATCAGCACCTTGGCGCCCTTTCGGATAAAAACGCTGCGGTGGCGTTCCCGATTCCGGCCGCGCCGCCTGTTATGACCGCTACCTTACCGTTCAGTGAAAAATCCGGATCCGCTATAATATTTCTGGCATCTTATACACTCCCCTTCTAATTTTTTCAAAAAACAAAACAAGCTAGCCGCCTTACCGTTCTCCAGCGCACAAGCCGCCCGCTTCCCGTGTCAGCGCCTCATGAATGACCGCCGCCACAGCCGTCCCCGATCAACGTGATGTCCACCTTTTCCCGCAGCGTCGGCGGGACCGCTTTGGAAAACCGAACCGGCCGGTTCGGCTGTTCCTCCATCCGGATAGAAGGGGGCGTCATGCCGGGAAAGAGCGCCGGATTCCCCAGCCGGTCACGCAGCGCCTGAGAAATCGGACGGATATAAGGATCAGCGCAATACTTCCCTCAAGCAGGACAAAATAGCGCCCCTTCCCTTGATCCCGGTCAATTTTAACGGCGGAAACCAAGATTGCATTTGCCGGCTGCCGATCACCCGCTCCATGATCATCTCTGCGAGTTCCGCCAGTTCCTGCATGGCGGCCGGCCCGGCTGTCTCCGGATCCGGTCAACCACCTCGTCATGGAACTGGGGATCAATCGAGGCTTCCCAGAGCTTCGCCACGGTTACGGAATCATACAGGTCGCTAAAATAAGCGTCCAGGCAGCATCCCTTCAGCGCAGAATCCGGCTCCTCCGCACGGAGGCGAATCGCTCGGCGCATGATATCATAAAGCCCTTTGCCGGAGCAGGCGGTCTCATAGACATACCCCTCCGTGAATCCTTCCGGATATAGATCTTCATCAAAGTCCATCATCCGGAGCCGGCTGATTACCCTCTGGTAATTATCGTCCGCCGTGGCCATACCCGTTCCACAGACCAGCAGCAGCGTGCGCTCCACCTCGGGCCGCCGGCAAAAGCTGGAACAGCCCCACCGAGATGCGCAATCACCGGATCAGATTGGAAATACAGCAACGGCTCCCGGATGCCCCGGCTCTTGAAATAGCGCTGCAAATTATTCCGGCAAGTTCAGCTCCTCCGTCATTTCCGCATCATTGCGCGCCAGCATATGGGTGACACAAGCAATTTTAACCGGATGAAACGGGATGTTATCTTCCCCAATCATCACGGGAAGCGTAACGCAGAGGGACGGCGCCGCCGCCTCCGTAAGATATTCCCGTACCCGTGGATCCCGCAAGAACAATTCATCCAGGAAATAATAAAAATGCGTCGGCACCGTCGGATTTTTCACAACGGCAAGATGGGAGACGCAGATTTGCCCGCCTTCGATCTTCGCCAGCATCAGCTTTGTGGTGGAACCGCCGACCGAAAGCGCCAGTACCTCTCCGGATGGTCCCACCGCAATCAGGCGCGCCGGCTCGGAGATAATCAAAGAATGGCCGGATCTTCCGGTTGTAATCAAACGCATCCTCCTGAAGGTACTGCTGTAGGAGGCGGCGGAAATCCACCTCCCCGTCGTACCGCAGGCGGTCCCTCAGCAGTTTTCTTTCCATAAAATCCCCCATTTCACGGGTTTTCCTTTTTTTGGGACCTCCGGCAGGGTTACCGTCGTCGCGTGCGGCGAATAAAACGGCTTTGCGGTGATCGTTTCCTGTCCGGTGCCCGCCGCCAAACTGAACCCGCTTCGTTTTCAAACGGCAGCAGGTGGAAATAGTTATCGGAAAAATCCCAGCCAAAGGCGTCCCCCTATGCATCCCCGTAAGGATGACACAGTGCGCATAATGGTCCGTCTCCACCGCAGTTCCCCACCTTCTAACCGCAAAGAGAGTTTTGCTTCCGGGAAGAGGGTATCACGTTCCATGTCGAAATGCTCCACATTTCGGGCGATAACCTTGCCATCCGCCCCTTCAGCTCACAAAACAGCACACAGTCCTGCGGATTGCACCAAAGGAAATCCAGCGTGGTGAAAATTCGGGATTCCCCTGCCGCCAGGCGGACCGGCATGAAAACGATTCCCGCACCGCGTTGTCAAACTTGCTGAAGGCCCGGAATTCCAGCAGGCCTCCCATCTTCCGGCGTATCGTTGACCCCCATAGCCGGATGTGGTCGCCGATTTCAATAGAAAGCAGCACCGGCGAATAGGCGCGCTTGATGCTGTAATACGGCTGGGCAGGCTCCAGGAAGGCGTCGATCAGGGTAAAGCTGATCATCGGGAAGGCATCGTTGAGCTTCCAGTTCAAATGCCCTTGGGTCCGCCACCAAGCCCGTTCCGTTCTCTGTCGGGATCCCCGCCGGACGCGCTCGACCGTACTTTTAAAATAATCGGCGGCACAGGCCGAGAACCGGTACACCAATGTTTCGGCGTCCACCGCGTCATAATAACGCTCCGCCCCCAATATTCGCACTGGGCGTACTCGTCCAGATACCGGTGCCAGGTTTCCGGCACTTGCAGGTTTCTCCAATACCGGAAGCCGTATTTATGCCGGTTCACTTCATAGGCAGGATTCTTCGCGCCGTAAGGCAGAAGATTGACATAGTCTTTGGGGAAAATCTCCTCCTCTGTCATAAAGCGCCGCATGCTGTGCATTGGAAGCGCCGTCGTATAGCAATCCTCGCTGAAGAACACCGGATATTGCAGCCCGGGCACATGATAAGCGCCATTGTAGGAATGCGTATCCCCTTCAGGGCGTCATTGGCAAACCGCCCGCCATATGGGCTGGAGGAGAATAAAACGGCCTGGATCCAACGTCTCGCACAGCCGGGCAAAATCCAGGAAGAATGTTGAAAAGCCGATTTCACGTTTTCCACCCTCTTCGCTCTCCCCAAACATATACGCCTCGTTGTTGCCGAACCACATCAAAAGGCAGGCATGGCCGCGAATCCGCCGGATCAGGTATTCCCGTGTCCGCAAGGCATAGCTCGCGATAAGCGCGGTCATCCGGCCAATATCCGTATTCGGAGAAAAGGTCGTGGATCAGCAGGATCCCCTCGCGGTCACAGAAATCATAGAGTTCCTCCCCATAGGGGACGCCTTCACCCCAGATTCATAGCGCGTTCGTATTTGGCGTCTCGGGCAAGCGAAAGCACCTTCAGCGCCCGCGCCGGATCCCACCGGTGGCTTACCGCCTGAAACGGCGCGACATTGCTTCCCCAAAGCCGGATCGGCGTACCGTTGACGGTAAACTGGAAATCGCCTACCCGTCTAATCTCCCGTATCCCAACATTCTGCGACCGGAGATCCAACACCGTCCCGTCTTGTAAAAGCTCCGTCTGCAGCCGGTAGAGCGGATGCGCGCCGTATGGCCTCGGCCACCAAAGCTGCGGCGACTCAACCAGGACGGCTGATTCCGCACGGCCGCCGTCGCAGGCGTTTTCCCATGTTGCCTTCAGACCGCCGTCGGGAGAAAAACAAAGAGAACCGTACGGTGCAGCCTTCCGCCTGCCCTTCTGTTTTCCGCACACGGAAAGCTCTGCCGACCAGGGAAAACGGCAAGAGCCTGCACCGGTGGGAAACATCGAAAGACAGGCGCAGTCATAAAGTATTCAGTACAATGTCCCCGTATACGCCGATCGGCGTCAAATAGAACCTGGCTCCCAGATACTTCATCAACAGTTTCATTCGGCACCGGGCAAAGCAAACCGCAAAATCAAGCAGCTCCTTGGCATTTACGAGCTGACCGGTGAGGTCAATATCTTGAGACACTCCGCAGCTTTTACTGGCAAACGACTACCTGCATAAAATGAAGCGGACCGCAATCTGTTCGATGTCCTCAAGATCGCAAAGGATCTCGTTACATACCGGAACATTGAAACCAAGGAAGGCGCGGACGGTCTTGACGGTATCCGTCATAATCTTCGCCTCCTGCGCAACACAAACCTTCGGGATACCCGTTTGATTATCTGCTCGATGGAAGGGGAATACAACTATCCGGACATCGACCGCCTGCTGGCCGACGAAGCATACAGCGACGTCGTCGACCGTGTCATTATTACTGCGGAGCCCAATTATCTCGCACGCTTTACCTCTACCAACCAGGTGGTTTCCTATCAGAGGCGGTTTATGAACGCCGTCGGAAACCTTCGATAACGGCAGCCCTGTTCTTTAAAAAAAGTCGGGACATTCTCTCGCAGTCTATTTCCAAGCGGATAGAAAAGGGATTGCCTTCCGCCAAAACAAGCAAGCCGGAACAGTGGGTTCGTCCCCGTTGTTCCGGCTTGCCGTTCTTTTTGCGGATGCGCTTACAGGCCGGACCGCGAACCTTTTCCCCACCCGCCGGCCCTGTTTCGAAAAAGCAAGACGGCAGAACGCCGTGAAAGCAAGCGACGCCTGCCCGGACGCAATCTCCAGCCACCCCCAACGCCGGTAGGGATCCGGAGCAGGAGGAATGCGCCGGCGCGGCGGAATGTCCGATGACAAAGCCCGCCGGCCGGTCCGAACGGTTTGCCCGATGAAGGCCCGGTTAGAAGGCTACCGTTCGTCTCTGATGCCTTTGTCTGAAAAAAGCATCGGCATTCCAATGCCTGACGAGTCCGTGGTGGAAGCACCGTTTCCACAAATATCGGATCGCTTTTATCTCTGTTGCGGCCCTCGCATTTACGCTTTATTCCCTGCCTTTCCATCGAACTGGACCCGCTTCATCGCATTGCCGCCCTCCCGTCACTGACCTAGCGCCTGTCCTTATATTTCCAGATAAAGCCCGGCAAGCCTGATCTCCCCGTACCGGCAGACAAAAAGCGGGGGCCCGGCATGTATGGGCCCCGCTTTTCCATAACACCATCAATTCACCGTTTGTGTCTCGCCTTTGTCCTCCAAAAGCGTAACCGTCACATCCAGGGTAATATCATTCCCCCGGCCGCCCTGCCGGTAAAGCGTTACCGTTATCTCGTCGCCGGGTCAGGCCGCTCAGGACATTGGTAATATCCGTCAGCCCGGTCACGGTCGTTCCGTCGATTGCCGTAATAATATCTCCTACCTGTGCCTCCGTACCGTTAAACGCGCTGTCCGCATCGATAAAGAGGCAATCTGGAAGCCCCAGTGGGACGTCATACTGCCCACATCGTACTGCGTTACGTCCGAACCCGTAATCCCGAGCCTCGTCCTGCCCGCCACATAACCGTTCGCCATCAAATCGTCGATAATTTCTTTCGCCTGGGCGATCGGGATGGCAAAAAGCCCATCCCCTCGTAGCCCGAAGCGACGATTTTTCGAAGAATTGATCCCGATCACCTGGCCGTACATATTGACAAGCGCACCGCCTGAGTTGCCCGGATTAATCGCAGCATCCGTCTGGATATAGGTCATCCGTTTATCGCTGTTGGAGCCCACCCGGCGGTTTACCGCCGAGACAATTCCACGCGTCAGGGGAGCTGGAAAACTCGATCCCGCCGGGGTTGCCGATTGCCAGGACCCAATCCCCGACGGAAAGTTCGTCGGAGTCGCCAAATACGGCTGGGACAAGATCCTCATCGGGATTCATCTTCAGCACCGCCAGATCCGTCGCCTTATCATATCCGGCGGCGACGGCATCGTGTTCGGTGTGTCGTACATAATGATTTTTCACATCAATGTTCCTGGTGTTAAGCACCACATGCGCGTTGGTAATGATATAGCCGTCCGCCGATGCGATGATCCCCGACCCTTGCGAAACGCCGGTGGTGGTGTCATCCGGGGTAGCAACCACGCCCACAAGGCTCGGCGCGATCGATTGGTAAATCTCCTTTGCGCTCTTTTCCTCTCCACTGTGGCCCTCAATCTGGATACCCTCGGTGTTTGGGATCACGGGAACCGAACTGCTCCCATCATCCTCCGGCACATCGCCGCTTCCCTCATTTTCGGAAGAAGAACCGTCCCCATCTTCGGGAACGGCAAAAGCGGTGAGGAGGAGACGCTTCCGTCCTCCTGCCCCGATAGGACTCCGCCGTGGCGATCCCATAAACAGCAAATCCGATCAGAAGCGCGCCGATCAGGATCCCCATAATCCACAGGAACACCTTCAGCCCTGTGCTGAGCTTTTCTTTTGGGCGGCGGATACCCGCCCCTGCTGCGGCAGACCAGGCGTTCCCCTGCGGCGGGTACGGCGGCATCGGATATCCATTTCCCGGCGGATACGGGCGCGCCGTAATAGCCGGGCTGCTGGGCCGCTGTACGGCGGCGGTAGCCCGGCCCGTACCCCCGTGCTGGTAAGGGTAGGGATATGGCGGATTGCTCTGGTAAGGCGGAGGTACATCCCATGCGTTCCTTCCGTCTCCGGCGCCCGCCTTCGGCCCCTGCTGCGACGTTTCGGCGTCCGCCCTTCCGGCGGCGGTCGGCTCTCCTCCCTCCGCCTGTGCCGTCAGGGGCCTCCTTCTCCTCCTGCGGTACGGCGCCGGCATCCGGCGCTGCCGGCACCGTGCCTTGCCCCTCCGCCTCAGACGGGTTCTCTTTTATTGTGTCCTCCGCCTTTTTTTCTTCAATCGGTTTGAAATCCCAATCGCTCATATCTCATTATCCTTTCCGCCGCTCCGCCGCATCTTTTTCGACGCCTTCCGATGGCTCTCCTCGCCTTCCGTCGCCGGCGAGGGAAGCGCGCCGTCTTTGAGCTTTGGCGGCTCCTGTTTTTGGGAAGCCAAAATTCAAATTCCGTGTACGACCCCGAAATTTCGCTTTTGCGGTAATTTCGCCGCCATGGAGCCGGATGATGGTCTTTACGATATAAAGCCTAAGCCCATTCCATTTTTGTCCTGGCTGCGGGATTTATCCGTCTTATAAAACCGGTCGAAAATCATTCCGATCTCTTCCGGCGCAATACCGGCGCCGCATGTTCCGGATCCGGACGCCGCTGCGGGCCGGCCCGTCAAAATGGTAATCTCAATATATCCGCCCTGATTTGTAAATTTTACCGCGTTCTCCACAAGATTATACACGACCTGGTGGATCATATCGGGGTCGCCGTCGACAAACAGGCTTTCCGCCGTTTCCAACCCCGCGGATCTCAGTTGCTTCTCCTCTATGCTCTGTTCAAACGTAATCAAGGTAGAAAATACCGTCTGCGTCAGGTCGAAACGGCCGGGACGGATTTTCAGTTCCCCACTGTCAATCCGCGAAAGGTCCAGCATGGTCCGTACCAGCCGTGAAAGCCGCTTGACCTCCTGCGATACGATGCTGAGGTATTTCGGCTCCTGCTCCTTGGGGATGGTACCGTCAAGGATCCCGTCGATAAAGCCCGCAATGGTCGTCATCGGCGTCTTCAATTCGTGCGAAACGTTAGCAATAAAGTTCCGGCGCATATTTTCACTCGAGGAAAGGGAGGTGGCCATGTTGTTCAGCGCGGAAGCCAATTGCCCGATTTCATCCTCGCTGGAAAGCGGAAATCCGGGCCGAAAAATCGCCCTCCCGAAGCTGTGGGCGGCGGCGGCCATCTGCCGGAGCGGCTGCACCAGCTTGTAAGAAAAAATCCAGACAACGCAAAACGCCACCATGAAGATGGTTATGCCGACCCAGAAGATCATATGCAGCGTCTCAACCCAATACGTTGCCAATGCGTCTACGCTGGTCGAGGAAAAGACAATGCCGATCGTCGTCTGAAAGCCGTCCTCGTCGCTCACGGTAACTGGAACGCCTACGACATAATACACGGCCGGTCGTACGCCGCCCAGCGTCCCCTGCGCCACATACTGCCCCTGCATCGCGATCGCGACCACCTCCTGCGGGACCGGACCCAACGTCTCCTTGCCGCTTTTCTGGAATTCCCCCAGCAGGCACTCCCCACTGACATTGGTGATAAAAATATCGAATCACTGTTCCTTGCAAAGGCCTCAATAAACGGCAGCATAACAAGCTCGTTGGCGACGTAAACATCATTTCCCGCATCATATGTGGTGTTATCGGCTCGCCAAGGTAGCAATCGCAGAGGCATTTTCCCCAGGACTTCCCGCTTTTCATCGCGCCACTGACGCGAAATCAGCGTAATCATCACCACAATCAGGAAGACAAAGCACATGGCGATGATAAAGGTCGTAATCCGCAGATATTTTTTAAAAGCGATTTCCGCATGCCTCTACCAACCCCTTAACCACGCCAGGCGGTTACCCTTTCACTTCAAATTTATAGCCTACGCCCCAAACCGTCTTCAAAAGACCATTGGTCGGATACGCCCTCAATTTCTCCCGAAGGCGCTTGACATGGACGTCTACCGTACGCGAGTCCCCCATAATAATCGAACCCCCACACCTCATCAGGCAACTGGTCGCGGGTAAACACGCGGTTCGGGTTCTTTCGCCAAATGATAGATCAGCTCCATCTCCTTCGGCGGTGTATCGATCTGGACCCCATTGACTTTCAGTTCATAATTCGTCAAGTTAATAGAAAGCTTGTCATACTTGACCTCTTTGACCAGCTTGTCCCCCGGTTTTGCCGAGACGGCGCAACACGGCCTTGATCCGCGCCACAACCTCCTTGGTCTCAAACGGCTTGACCACATAGTCATCCGCCCCCAGTTCCAAACCGAGAACCTTGTCGAAAACCTCTCCCTTTGCCGTCAGCATAATAATCGGGCATTGGGAGGTCTTCCGGATTTCACGGCAAACCTGCCAGCCGTCCAATTCCGGCAGCATAATATCCAAGAGGATCAGGTCGGACCGAAGGACTCAAAGAGTTCCAGCGCCTGCTTCCCCGTATTGGCAATCGCCACCTCAAATTCTTCTTTTTTCGATGTAAAGCCGCAACAATTCACAAATATTCTGATCATCGTCCACAACTAAAATTTTCCCTGCCGACATTTTCTACGCCTCCATTTCACAGCAAAAATAGAACCCTGATTGTTATTATACGGGCTGAACGTGTAGAAATAGTGAATATTTTTGAAAAATTATGTCTCTGGAAAATACCGGCCCTGTACCGCCTACTCCAGCAACCCGGCAAGCAGCGCGTTGAAACCAGAAAGCCCCGCCGCGTCAGCCGGACATGATTTCGTGCATACGGTGAGCCCTGCCCCGGCAAACCGGCACGCCCGGCCAAGCCGTTCAAAAGGCCAATCGGCCTTCCGCCCCCGAAACGCCGTTCGCAGTCCTCCCGCCGGATCATTGCACAGCCGGGGCCCAAGTAAAAAAATTCCTCAAACTGCCCCCCGCGCCGTCGGTACGGATCCGAGGGGCGCCGCACAATAGTCCTTCAGGCTGCGCGTGTGATAGGAGCGTTTCCGGCAAAAAAAGGTGTGCCGCCGGGCCGAAACCCAGATACGGCATGTCTCGCCAATATTTCAAATTGTGCCCGGCTCTCCATCCCCGGTTTTTGCAAAATTGGAAATCTCGTATTGGGAAAAACCGTACCGTTTCAATTCTGCAGGCAACCAGGTACAGTGCCGCCGCCCGCTTCCTCCCCCCGGCAAGCGAAGCGTTCCTGCCCGCCGGGCGTACGGCGTTCCATCCTCAATTTTCAGAAGATATGCCGAGACGTGCGAAGCGCCAAGCGCCGCATACGCCGCAATAGACCGGCGCAGGCTGTCCCGGGTCTGCCCGCCGACCGCAAGCATCAAGTCTAGGGAAAGATTTCCCATATCCCGCCTGCAGGGCCGCTTTCCACCGTCTTCGCCGCCTGCACCGCATTATGGCGGCGGCCCAACCTAACAATTCCCCCTCGTCCGCCGACTGCATACCGATCGAAAGGCGGTTCCAGCCCGCACGCCGGGTATCGCGGAAAAAAGCAGCGAAGGTCGTCGCCGGGATTTACTTCCACCGTCACCTCCGCCCCCCGGCACCACAGAAAATGTGGCCGTCACCGTCTCTAAGATCGCGGTAAGGCGGCCGGCTCCCAAAAGGCTCGGGGTCCCGCCGCCGAAATATATGGTATCGACTGCCGATGTGCCGGCAAACGACTTGATCTCTTCCTGAACCGCACCGGTATACGCGTCCATCCATGCCTCCTCAGCCGGCACAGAATAAAAATCGCAATAGGGGCATTTCCGCAAGCAAAACGGGACATGGATATAAACACCGATCGGCCCGCTACTCATCGAGCTTCAGCACGCTCATAAACGCCTCCTGCGGCACCTCCACCGTGCCGAGCTGGCGCATGCGCTTTTTGCCTTCCTTTTGTTTTTCCAGAAGCTTTTTCTTCCGGGTGATGTCGCCGCCATAGCATTTGGCAAGGACGTCCTTGCGCAGCGCCTTTACGGTTTCACGAGCAATAATCTTTCCCCCGATACAGGCCTGGATCGGCACCTCAAACTGCTGGCGCGGGATTTTCTCGGCGAGCTTTTCCGCCATTTTCCGGGCCCTGGGGTACGCTTTGTCCGCATGGATGATAAAGGAGAGCGCGTCCACAACCTCGCCGTTCAGCATGATATCCAGCTTGACAAGGTTGGACTTGGCGTAGCCGGAAAGCTCGTAGTCAAAGGACGCATAGCCGCGCGTGCGGCTTTTTAACGCGTCGAAGAAGTCGTAGATGATCTCGTTTAGCGGCAAAACATAATGGATGTCCACGCGGTTGGTATCTAAATATTTCATGTCCTTAAATACGCCGCGCCGCTCCTGGCACAGTTCCATGATATTGCCGACAAATTCGCTCGGCGTGTAAATATGCGCATTGGTCATGGGTTCTTCCGCGACGGCAATCTGCGCCGGATCCGGATAATTTGTGGGATTGGCGACGGAGATCTTTTCCCCGTTGGTTTTGGTGATATGATACACCACGCTCGGCGCCGTCGTCACCAGATCCAGGTTATACTCCCGCTCCAGGCGCTCCTGGATCATCTCCATGTGCAGCAGACCCAAAAAGCCGCACCGGAAGCCGAAGCCCAGGGCCACCGAGGTTTCCGGCTCAAAGGAAAGCGCCGCATCGTTCAACTGCAGCTTCTCCAGCGCTTCACGCAAGTCAGTATAATGCGCGCGCCGTCCGCAGGATAAATTCCACAAAATACCATCGGCTGCGCCGCCCGGTACCCCGGAAGCGGTTCTGCCGCACACCGGTTTGCCAAAGTCACCGTGTCGCCGACCATCGCATCGCGGACCGCTTTGATGGACGCCGCAATATAGCCGACCTCCCCGGCGTAAAGCCCATCGCAGGCCTCCAGGGCGTCGCGCGCAAATGGCCGCATTCGGCGACAGTAAACTCGCACCCCCACAGCCATCATCGGATGGTATCCCCCGGATGGACCTGCCCTTCCTTCAGCCGGACATAGACGATCACGCCCCGGTATGCATCATAGTAAGAATCAAAGATCAGAGCCTTTAGAGGGGCATTCTCATCCCCCCTCCGGCGCCGGGATATCCGTCACAATGCGCTCCATCACTTCCCGAATATTGATCCCTTTTTGCGGAAATCCTCGGCGCGTCCTGCGCCGGGATCCCGATGACATCCTCAATTTCATTGCAAACCCGTTCCGGATCTGCGCTGATCAGGTCGATCTTATTGATTACCGGTACGATCTCAAGCCGGCGTCGACCGCCAGATAGGTATTGGCAAGGGTCTGCGCCTCGATGCCCTGCGAAGCGTCTACCACCAGCACCGCCCCTTCACAGGCCGCCAATGACCGGGAAACCTCATAGTTGAAGTCAACATGGCCCGGGGTGTCAATCAGGTTGAACACATAGGTCTCCCCATCGGAAGCCGCATACTGGAGCGTTACCGCGTGTGCTTTGATGGTAATCCCACGTTCCGCTCCAAATCCATATTGTCCAGCAGCTGATCCTCCATCGTACGCATGTCCACAGATTGCGTTTCCTCCAAAATCCGGTCAGCCAGCGTACTTTTACCGTGATCAATATGCGCGATGATACTAAAATTCCGTATTTTTTCCTGCGATACAGCCATTTCTCCACCTATATTCCACACCGCACGCCCGTACGGCCCAAATTTCCAGCCTATCATGAAAATATTATAGCACAAGCCGTACCGATTGGGAATATCCCTTTTAAACAAGCGGCCTTCCGATTCAGGGAAGGCCGCCGGCGATTACCGCTTATATCTCGAATGATATTTTGATTTTTTATAGTACCGGTCCGCAAGCAGATGCTTCCGCGTCCGTTTAAGCTTTGTCCTGCGGTAGTGCTTTCTGCCCGGCCGTCTGCCCTTTCCGGGTTTCTGCGAAGAACGGAACAGCACAATAACAACGATCAGAATGCCGATCCCGATAATCACCCAGCAGATAATCCCGATCAGATTGGACCTTTGCGTCGTTGTGACGGAAACCGAGGTCCCTGCCGAAGGAAAACCGCTGATATCCGGCAACGACAGCGTCGAAGAAGACGCCGCCGAAGAAAGTGCGCTGCTCTCTACCTCCGAGGACTGCGCAGAAGACGCCCCCCGATGGAAGCCGCCGCCTCTGACTCCTCCGGTTCAGATTCAGGGTCTTCCGGTTCCGGCGTTTCCTCCGGCTCCGGTTCCCAAGGGTTACGTCCGCCGGAGGCTCCGGCGTGTTCTCCACCGGGGCGGGGTCCTTGTCGGCGTCGGGGATGGCGTCGGCGATGGTGTCGGATCCGGTGTCGGTGTGGGAGTAGGGGTAGGGGTTGGAGTAGGCGTTAGGGTTGGTGTGGGCGTAGACGGTGCAGGCGTTGGAGACGATTCAGTCTCTGGAGGCGGCTCAACTTCCCCGCTTTCGGCAAACGCCCGTAAAGGCGGCGCCACTGCCGCCGCAAACCCACCCCATATATCAACAGGAAAACCGCAAATAGCGCCGTTAACCACTTCGTTGACTTCCTCATAATACCACTCCGTCTGCCGTTTGCGGCAGGATCCTTTATTTTATTATAGCAAAGGTTCCCGTGCCAAAACAACACAGTTCATATGAATTTTACATTTTCCGACACAAAAATCCTCCTGGCACAACGAAGGAGCCGTTCCGGCCCCTTCAAAATTCTCATTGATAAACTGTTTTACCGATTCCCAAAACCCGACCAATGGCTGAAGGTCATAGGTTTTTCTATTCCCAGGGTATGGAGATGCAGGCGTGGGCCCCATCCGCTTCGTCCCGCTCCAGCCGGATCGGCGGCGTATCGTCGCCAAACCCGACGGAACGCGTATAGTATTCCACCGTTGCCAGGCCACAGAGCACCAACGCGCTGCAAAGCAATAAAAACAAAAGGATCAATACGGACCGTTTTCCAAACGACATCTCCATCCCCCTAAAAAGTGATGGAAATAGTATCCGCAGGAATTCAGCTTTCATCCGCTAAGCGGTAGATTTCCTCCGCCAACGCCCTGCCAAACAGCGTCCCGGAATAAACCGCCTCGTCCACTGAATTGGCGTCCGTCCCGAATTCCACCAGGATAGAACCGTGTGACAGGTGCATGTTGTAATTGCGGTCGCAAAAATAGAGCGGCCGCATTAATTCCCCATATTCTTTTGTCATGCGGTCCTGGAGCCGCAATGCAAACCGGAGATTATATTCCCAATCCGAAAAGCCGAGCGACCCGTCCTGATCGCTCCCGCTCATAATCATAATCTGGGCGGCCTTTTTCCCGTTTACGATAACGGTCGGCTTCATCTTCTCTTTGTCGGCGGTTTCCAGACCGTCACGGTGGATGTCAATTGTGATGTCGATCTCCGGGTATTGCTCAGATACTCCCGGACCGTCTGCTCCGAGCGGTCATAGGAGCCGGAATATGTCGTATCATGCACAGTCGTGTCGTGAATGACACCGATCCCTTCCGCCTGAAGCGCCTCCGCTATCGCGTCTCCGACCGCAACCACCGTCTCGGCCGGGTTATCGCTGCGGGACTGCATATCTTCATAATAAAACGTGCTGTCAGTCTCCATATAAGCTTCACAGGTGTGCGTATGGTAGAGCAGGACGGTAGGAGATCCGTCTGTCGCGACATTCACCGCCGGGTCGCTGGTAAGCTCCTCTAAAAAATCCGGCAGCGTCATCCCAGAATCGCTTTTGATAAACATATCCCCGTACTGCGTCCCGCCGCCGACAACCGTCTCAATGATGGGGTAGGTCTTCCCCCGGCTCGGGTCCGGTTCCGTTTCCGGCGCTTCCGATGAAGTGGCTTCCGCCTCTTCCGTCACTGCCGGCTCCATCTCTGACGGCGAATCCTGCTCCGCCTTTTCCTCTACGCTCTCCGTCTCCTCCGGCTGTGCTTCCGAAGAGGAGGAAGGCAGAACCTCTTCCGATTCGTTCTGTCCAGCCGGCATTAGGAATCTTGCCGTAAGAAACGCCGCGTTTTCCCCCTCCCGTTGGACGGTCGGAATGGCACGGGTCACAAAGCAGCACAAAAAAATAATCGCTGCGACCATCCCTGCCGACCGGATCAGTCTTGTTTGTCTTTTTGCCCTGTCCGCATGGCATCTGCCTCCCCCATGGTCTTACGGATAATATATGCGCCTGGCCTTCCGGAAATGCGGGCTTGCCCGGCCATTCCCTCTCTTCGCGCTTTCTATTCACAATTTATCCATTTTTAAAATTCAAACGCGATATAATGAAAACCATAACATATGATTTATTTTATTACAAAAAAGAGGAGAAAGGATGTGTATTATGGCGATCAAACGGAATCGGACAAATTTTTCTGAGATCACAGAGGATATTGTATCCCTTACGGAACGCTGTAAGAAGAACAGCACGATCGATCCCAGCTTATATGTAAAATACGACGTAAAACGCGGCTTGCGCGACCTGAACGGCCAGGGTGTAATGGCGGGCCTTACAGAAATCTCCGACATCCATGCGCATAAGATGGTAAATGGGAAATTGGTCCCTGCTAAAGGGAAACTGTATTATCGGGGATTGACGTAGAAGATCTGGTCAAGGGCGCCAAGGATACCCACCACTTCAGCTTTGAGGAAGCGACATTCCTCCCTTTTATTTGGGAACTCCCCAACCGGCAGGAACTGGAATCTTTTTCCAGCATGCTCTCCCGCTACCGTACGCTGCCGACCAATTTTGTGCGGGATGTTATTTTAAAAGCGCCCAGTCATGATATGATGAACACGCTCTCAAAAGCGTCCTGACACTTTATTCTTATGACAAGAAGGCCGGCGACATCTCCCTTCCGAATGTCCTGCGGCAGTGTTTGCAGCTTATCGCCCTGTTCCCGTTGCTTTCCGTGTACGGCTTCCAAGCATACCAGCATTATCATGATGGAAAAAGCCTATATATCCATCCGCCGAAAAGGAATTTTCCACAGCAGAAAACCTCCTGCGGATTCTTCGCCCGGACAAACAATTTACCGAACTGGAAGCCACTGTCCTCGACATCTGCCTCGTCCTTCACGCCGAACACGGCGGCGGGAATAATTCTACCTTTACCACCCGCGTGGTCTCCTCCTCCGGCACAGACACCTACTCCACCATCGCCGCGACCCCGGCTCCCTAAAGGGTCCGCGCCACGGCGGCGCCAACATCAAGGTCGTGCGGATGTTCCAGGATCTCAAGAAAATGTCCGCCATTGGGGCGACGATGAGGAAATCAACGGTATCTCCTCTCCATTCTGAGGAAGGAGGCGTTCGACAAAGCCGGGCTGATTTATGGAATGGGCCATGCGGTATATTCCCTTTCGGATCCCCGCGCGGACATCATGGAGCGCTTTGTCAAGAACCTGTCGGAAGAAAAGGGCGGATGAAGGAATACACCCTTTATTCCAACGTCGCCCGTCTTGCGCCGCAGGTCATCGCGGCGGAACGGAAAATCTACAAGGGGTCAGCCCCAACGTAGACTTCTTCAGTGGCTTTGTCTATAGTATGCTGGACCTCCCCGTACAGCTTTACACCCCTATTTTGCTGTTTCGCGAATTGCCGGCTGGGCGCGCACCGGATGGAGGAGCTCATCAACGCCAACAAGATCATCCGGCCAGCGTATGGCGCCATCCAGGGCCCAAGGCCATATACCCCGATGGATGAGCGGCCTTAACGCGTTCCTGGAACCCCACCCTGCCCCTCGCGCACAGTGCGCCCAACGTCTCATACGCGGCTGTAAAAGGCGGAAACACAAGCCGAAAAGCACAAATGAACCATTCCATTAGTGGAACAGAGCCGAACGGCGCTTTCCAAGGACCTGATCGGACCTGGAAAGCGCCGTTCTTGATGAATTCCATTTTAAAGCGGAAGGATTTGCACCAAGCGCTTGACCATAGCGTTCCGGTGGCAAATCGCCGGCAGCGTTTTCAATCAGGCCCTTTTGTCAAACCCTCTAGGCATGGGCCGTTTCGTCGCATCACCGGATCCGCCGGCAAAAAGCCTGTACATTGTCATGGGCAGTCCGAGCTCCTCAAATACGCAGCAACGGCGGCGCTTGATAGGCGCCGCCGCTTTTTCGATAATAGGCAAGTGCTGACGGCCCGCCCGTCATCTTCTGCGGCCGGCGCCGCCACCTGCGGACCGACCGCCGCCGCCCCCCTGCCTGCAGAGGAAGCACGGCCGACACCGGAGCCACGGGAAGGCCTCCGCCGCCAAACCCGCCGGGCCGACCGGGGGAGGGCCAAATCGAATCCGCCCATTGGAGGCGGTGGGGGCGAGCGCCTGCGGCGCCAAACCGTCCACCGTAAAAACAGCCGCCCCATCCGGCTCCGCCCATGTAGCACCATCTGGGCCGCCGGAAGATGGAAAGGATAATGACCAGCAAAAGCACCACGACCAAAAAAATCAGCAAAATGCCCTTCTTAAAAAAAATTCCCAATCGTCGCTACAAACCCGCTGGCCGACTCCCGCCGGGACGCAGCCGCATCGGCTATCCTGGAAAAATTCTCCTTGACGCCGGAATCGACACGATCCGCCTCAATTGCCTTCACCCGACTTAAGACGGCTTGAAACAACGTTTGCACACCCGCATCATAATTCTTTGCTGCAAAATCCGGCTCAGATATTCATTTAACATATCGCTAATCGTCGAATCGGAAAGCCGCTCGGACAATCCCACGCCTTGAAGCGCATAATAATCGTCCTCCTCAATGGCCAGCACCAATAAAAAACCGTTGTTCTTCTCCGCCGACCCAATCCCCATTCGGCAAACAAATCATACGTAAAATCCGCGATATCCGCCCCATCCAGCGTTTCCATCGTTACGATCACAATCTGCGCTCCCGTTTCGCGGTAAAGCGCGTCATTCTCCACTACAATTTCGGATTCGGTTTCTTCACTGAGCACCTCGGCATAATCCGCCACGTAGAAGTCAGTGGAAGGTGCAGGCAAATCGGCGGCAGCCACTGCCAAAGGAAACACAAAAAGCAAAAAGGGCAAGGATCGCCGCACCCCGGATTCCAAATCGACGGCTTAAATTCATCCACAAAAATTCTCCTTCCCATCATTCTCGCAAAATCGGATCTGACGCGATACCATTTTGTATCCCTGTACCAATAAATCCTTCTGTTAGGTTTTGCTTACTTTTTAACTCCATGCCCTATGGTCTGTCTCGGTTAATATGATTCATCCGTTATCACGGAATGGGTGTGATCCCAACCGCAATCACGGTGCCCGAAACTTGATTTTCGGTATTATCTTTTGCAAAAGCCGGTACCCAAGCACCGACAGCGTGAACAAACGCAAGAACGATATATAAAACGCGTATTAGTGCAGCGCCTAATCGCAATAAAGACCTCTGGACCCACTGCGCCAAACGGTTTATATGCGCATTGCCGGAACACACCTGTACTGCAATCGCAATCATTCTGTACTATTTTCTATTTCTTTTTTAAACGCCTGGCGATATCCCTACCTCTTTTATGGATACCAACTCAGCAAAAAACGGAAGCATGCTTATTCGCAAAAACAAAAACCATGCGATTGACAGTGAAATCACTTTCGCCGCTTACCAGCGATAGCGATCCGCCCCTAAACAAAAAAAATATTTGCTACTATCGCGGAAAATCTCCCTATTGCCAATCTATTTTGCAGACCGCCGCATTCTCTAAAACTGTAGCGTCCCCTTTTCCACCCCCTTCAGCACGACGCTTTTCCATCCCAAGTTATCATTCGAGACAACAAAGCAAAACATGCCCACTCGCACGGCCGAAAACGGGCGGTACTTTTCTTTCCGTTTCCGGCGGTCCTATAGCGACTCAATAAACTGGGATTAGCTCGTCAATCCCCAGGAGCCCCCTATGATCCTGTATGTTCATCACTTCATCCAGGGTGGAAATCAGAGACTGGTTGGTCGCTTTGAGGGTCTCGATATCGACGATGCCTCGCTCTCTTTGGCAGTTTCCACTGTAGCCATCTTCAAAGTCTCCGCATTCTTTTCAGCAGCTCATTGGTCATATCCGTAACCTCGCGCTGCGCCTTTGCCGCCTGGGTCGAATGAGCGACACCTAAGGCCAGAACCATCTGGTGTTAACGCTGACTTCCGCTTTATCGTATTTGGTTTCATCGCCTCCAGCTTATTCCCCGGCGCGCTTAAACAGCCCAAAAGCCTTTCTCTTCCTCTGGGGAAAATCCTTTTTAGCTCCGTTACAAGGCCCGTAATTGCGTCCCCGATCTCCCAGGTCCTTCGTTCGCACCTTCTCCAGCGCGGACTCGGAAAAGCCGGCAATTTTTGCTGCGCGGCGGACCCATAGTGTAAAATCTGATTGGTATTCGTAAGGTCGATCTTTTCGGCAAAATCGGCCACCATCTGCTTTTCCTCGGGGTCAAAGGTGCTTTCGTCAAACTTTACTGCATTCGCGTCCCGGTCCGTTTTGGCGGCAGGATCAGCACCAGCTCCGGCGTATCGTTTCCCTCCAGGGTCAATTTAATCTCTTCCATGGTTCTCCTCCTTTTTTCCAATCGTATCGTCCATAAGGCCTTCCTGCTTGAGCATCCCTTCAAGGACTGTAATATCAGTGGAAATATCGAGGCGCCTCGTCCTGGAACAAAGCGTCAAGCTGCTTCTCAAACGCAATGACAATCGTATGCATCATGCCCTCAATATGAAACATTGTCGTAGAAATATTTCCCCCCTCAATCCCCTGCCGGCTCATTTTATAATAAGACGTCAGGAGCTTCAGGGTCACCGGTAAATAATAATTCATAAAGCGCCGGATCTGCCCGCCTTCTGCGGGTTTTCCGAAACAAAATCAAAAATCTTTTCGCAGGTTTCCTCCATCCGGTCCATCTGTTCGGACAGCATTTCGTCCTCTATGGCGTCGTTGGCAACCCGCAGTTGGCGCAGATAATCATATCCCTCCGCGATCATCCGGTCCACCTCCGGGTCCCCGTCCGGACCGATGGCGTTTCTTCCTCCTCCGCCGGCTCCGGTTCCGCCTCAGGGGACGAAAATCACCTTTCCTTAAAGATTTTGGAAGCAAGCCAGCCAAACAGGAGCGACAGCGCCGCCGCAATCAGAAATGATACCAGGCGTAAAGCGGGAAAAGGCAGGCATAAGCCACCCATATCATTCCAGCCGTATAAAATGGCGCGGGGGATTTCTTCCTCTCCGCACGCATCCCCTCCGGCGGCTCTTCTTTCCCCTTGCGCTTCGCCGGCCGGGCCTTGACATCATACACGGGCGGCGCATAAGAAGGCGGGGGAGGAGGAACGGGCCCTCCCGCCGGTTCGCCGTATTTCGCTTCATACACCCGCCTATTCCCCGCATTGGCAGCGTTGCTGCCTTGCCCTCCGGACGGCAGGGCGGACCTCCCGCCCTGCTGATCCGCATGAAGCTGCGTATTGATCTGTTCGTCAATATATTCGCCCACGTTTTTCGCCGTGCGGTACAGCCGGGGGCGACTCAAGCTCTTTTTTCAATCTCTCCAGAGGCTCATACGCGTTTCCTTTCCACGTTTTTTTCCTGCCGGTAGCTGTTTTCATTGTACCCGATTTCCGTATCTCGGTCAAGCAAATATGGCGCCTCCAATTTTTAAATAAATATGAAGAAAGAGCCATCCCAGGTAAATCCCGGAATAGCTCTTTTTTAAAACAGGACAGGATACGATATTACTCCTCTACAGCCGGAGCAGGCGCTTCCACAGACGCTGCGGGTTCCTCCTCCTGGCCGGCCGCCTCGGCTCCGGCTTCCTCTGCAGGAGTATCAACCGCCTCTACAGGGCTTCCTCCCCGGCGTCCGCCGCTTCCTCCAGCAGCGCACGAATGGAAAGGCTCACCCGCTTCTTTTCAAAATCGATGTCAGTAATCTTTACCTTTACCGTCTCTCCGATTTTCAGGACATCCTGGGGTTTCTCAATTCTGCGGTCGGCAATCTGGGAAATATGGATCAACCCGTCGATTCCCGGCAAAATCCTTGCAAATGCGCCAAACGTCGTCATGCCCACCACGGTCGCCTCGCAAACCGTGCCGACCGGATAATCCCGCTTCAGGATCTCCCATGGATTGTCCTCCATCCGGCGGTAACCAAGCGAAATCTTTTCCTTTTCGCGGTCGAAGCTCTTAATATAGACCTTCACCGTATCCCCGACGTTGACCACCTCGGAGGGGTGCTTGATGCGACCCCAGGACAGTTCGGAAATATGGATCATCCCGTCGATACCGCCCAGGTCAACAAACGCGCCATAAGATGTCAGTGACTTTACGACACCTGTATACTCTTTCCCTTCCTCGACCGTCTCCCAGAACTTTTCAGCCAAAGCCTTACGCTCGTCGCGGAGCACCAGAGCGGATGGAACCACAGCACGGCGGCGCTGACGGTTGACCTCAATGATGCGGAGCTTTACTTCCTTCCGCAACAGGGCGTCCAGTGGGTCGTTCCGGGACGCTGTCGCTTGGGATGCCGGCACAAATACCCCGGATCCCCTGTGTAACCACGATCAGGCCGCCTTTGATGATATCCGTCACCACACCGGTCAGTACTTCCTTGCTTTCTTCCGCTGCGGCAATATTTTCCCAGCCCTGGATCGCGTCAAGCGCTTCTTAGAAAGCATAATGGTGCCTTCCTGGTCGTTCGTACGCATGATGAGCAAATCCATCGTCCCCGATCTTCACAACATCCTCCGGTTTTACCGACGGATCGTTAGACAGCTCTGCGACAGGGATGAATCCCGCCTGCTTACGGCCGACATCGACGTAAACCTCTGTCGGGGAAATACCGACAACCACACCGTGTACCCTTTCGTCTGTATTCAAACTTTTCAGCGACTCTTCCAGCATCTCCTCAAAATTGGGATCACCGGCCTCCGCCGAGTTCTGAACAGCATCTTCAATAATTTCTGACATGGTAACTAGGACCTCCTTTATTATGTCTGCAGGCGTAGATGCGCCGGCAGTTACCCCCACAAAGTGTGCCGCACGCAACGCTTCCAGAGGAAGCTCGTCCGCAGTTTCAACCAAACAGGTTTCGCAATACTCTGCACAAACCTCCCGCAGCTTCGCCGTATTGGAGCTGTGGTGGCCGCCGATCACAACCATCAGGTCGGAACGCTTCGCCAAACCCACCGCCTCAGTTTGACGCAAAGCAGTAGCATTACATATTGTATCAAAAGTTAAGGCATTTTGTACATACCTTTTTAATATTTTGAAGACATTTTTCCATTCTGCGCCATTAAACGTGGTCTGTGCCACCACAGAAACCGCTGTTTTCGACAAAAAGGGACGACGTTTCAGCAAACATGTCAGTTCTTCCAAACTTTTGAAAGCATACCAAACGCGTCCGCCGGCCGCAGCCGGGATACAATGCCCGCAAATTCCGCGTACTTCCGGGTGGTTTTCATCCCCGGCAATCAAAATGATGCGCCCTTTCCGGGACTCCTCCCGCACAATCCGGTGGATTTTAGCAACAAAGGGACACGTTGCGTCCACACAGTCCAGCCCCTCGCTGCCGGATTTCCGATTCAACCTCTGCAGGGACGCCGTGGGAACGGATGACAACCGTGCCGCCGGGCGGCACCTCCTCCGGATGAGCGACAATACCGCAACCCTCTGACTCCAATTTCCGCACCATCTGCGGATTGTGAATGATTGGCCCGAGCGTATAGACACGCTTACCCTTCTGCAATAAACTGGAAACCATCTCTATGGCACGGTCGACGCCAAAGCAGAAACCGGCCGTCTTTGCAACTTCAATGCTCAACAGGGATCCTCCAACAGGCGCCGGATTTGTGCTGTAATCTGTTCAGATGCATCGGCGGCCTCTTTTTTCCGCATCGCTTTGCCTGAAAAACGATCGGTTCCCCAAACCGAACCGTAATCCGTTTTTCCGGGCCGTACATTGCCCCTGCACCGGATACAGGCAGGGACGACCGGGGGCGCCCGAACGCAAGGCAAGAAACGCAGCACCCGGCATCGCATGAAACGGCTCGCTGTCCGGCACACACCGCCCCTGCCGGAAAATGCCGACAACAGCGCCGTCCGACAGGAGCGCCAGCGCTTCCCGCAATGACTTCAGGTCCCCGGTACCCCGCCGTACCGGAAATGCGCCAGGCGGTACAGCAGAGAACGGGCAAGCGCCCCATGGTCTTCAAACAGTTCCGATTTTTGCCATAAATCGAATTTTCCTTCGGCACCCCATTGCCAGGAACAGGGGGTCGCAGACGCTCCGGTGGTTGCTCAAAATTAACACCGGCCCAGCCGTCGGAAGCCTCTCGCCCCCCTCCAGCCGAATCCGGAATATTACCCTCGCCAATAAGGAAAGGACCTTCAGCCCTGCTGAATAGAGCATGGCGTCCCCTTTTCAAAATCCGCGATATCCCGCGCCCGCAGAGAAGCGATACGGTCCATTACCATACGGCTCGCCCGGCGGAACTCCGCGCTTGTTCCTTCGGTAATCCCCCAGCATTTTGATCCGGTGGGATAACCTCTCCCAAAAGAAACACAAACCTTATGGAAGGGGCGGATTTTCCGCCTCCTTTCGCCGTAATGCATAGCGGGACGATCGGGGCGTTAGTCTGATACGCCAACATCACCGCCCCGGTTTTCGGCGCAGCAGCTCCCCGGTCTTTGACCTTGTCCCTTCAATAAAGATACCCAGAATCTCATCCGCCTGCAAAATGTCCCTTGCCGATTTCAAGGCACCCGTATCGCCGGTCCCGCGTTCGACCGGAAACGCTCCCAGGGCACGCAACAGCCAGTTCAAAAACGGCTGCGGAACAGTTCCGCCTTCGCCATATAAAAAGACCTGGCGTTTCTGTGTCATCCCAATATAAAGCGGGTCGCTGAAAAGAGAGATGGTTGCTGCAAATTACCATCCGTCCCTCCGGAAGTGGACCTGCACGCCGGATGATCATCGGGGAATACAGCGCATAAAAGATCGGGACAACCACCTGCGCAACCCGATATAGCGGCGTCATCTTTTTCTTCACAAGCACACCTCCTGATCGATTCCTCGTTATATTACAACCAACATATGAAATAAGAATATCAAAAAATATGAATAAATCTACCATGGGAAGCCGGTTTTATGCGGTTTTTTCACGGATAATCGCAAGCAGCCGCGCCACAACCGCCTCAAAATCCAAATCGCTGGTATCTAAAATCACAGCGTCGTCCGCCGCCTTTAGCGGTGCAACCGCCCGCTCCATGTCCTGCTCGTCCCTTTGGCGGATCTCCGCAGCACAGTTCCGAAGTCAGCATCCATGCCCTTCGCGCAAAGCTCCGCACACCTGCGCCTGGCCCGCTCCTCCGGGGAAGCGGTCAGAAATATTTTGACCTGTGCCTCCCGGCAACACAACGGTCCCGATATCGCGCCCATCCATAATGACGTTATTTTTTTCCGCCAGGTCCCTTTGCAGCCTGAACAAAAGCTTCCGTACCGCCGGCACGGCCGAAACCTTGGATGCCGCCATAGAAACCGCCGGCGTGCGGATCTGTTCCGTCACATCCCTGCCGCAAAAGCAGGACGTGCTGGCAATCCTCCATAAAAACGATTTCCACCGTGATCCCGCCGTCGTGAACCGCCGCGGCAATATCCTCCTGGCAGTCGGTATCCACCCCATGCTCCAGCATATACAGGCCCACCGCGCGGTACAGCGCTCCCGTATCGGCATAAATAAACCCTAACCTTTTTGCGGGCGCTGCGCGCCACTGTACTCTTCCCGGCGCCGGCCGGCCCATCAATTGCAACAGCAATCATCTGTTTTTCATTCTCCTTTATCCACATTCTATTTTTTTTCCCACTTTCCTGCCATTTATCCAGTGCGGCACATTTTCCTGCCAGCCTGCCGGTAGAAAAACGCAATTTGCAGATTAAATCCCCCGTATAGGCGTCCACGTCGAGCACCTCGCCGGCAAAAATACAGGCCCGGGCACAGCTTGATTCCATTGTCTTTGGGAAACCTCCTTGACCGAAACGCCGCCCGCCGTCACAATTGCCTCCGCAATCGGCCGGAAGCCTTCCACCGGCACGGTAAAACCTTTAGCAGCGTGGACCAACCCGCGCCTCTGTTCCCGCGTAACCGAGTGACATTTACGTGCAGGTCAATTCCTGGCGCGCCGGCTGCCACCGGCACCATTTTCCTCGGTAAAGCCCCTCCAGCACATGAAGAAAATCCCGGTTCAGGACCAGCTTCAAAATCCCGCACCAGCCGCGCGTCCAGCTTTTCAAAAAGAGAGGGCGGGCTTCAAATCAATCCGGAAACATACCGCCCGGGCGCCATTTCCCGGATGTGGCTCCCCGCGCTCAAAACAACTGGTCCGGAAAGCCCGAAATGCGTAAACAGCAATTCCCCGAAACTGTATAAACCGGCTTTCCTGTCTCCCGGTCATAAACCTGTACGGCACAGTTGCGGAGGGGAAAGCCCCTGCATCGCCGCACAGTCGCCGTCGGCGCTGACCACCGGCACCAGGGGAAGGGCGCAACGGGACAATCGTATGCCCCGCCTGCTTTGCCAGCCGGTACCCTGTCCCGTCTGAACCCGTCCCAGGGTATGACATCCCGCCGCAGGCGACCAGCACCTTCCCCGCCGGGTAACGGTTCCCCGAAGCGCCGGTCACGCCGCGCAATGCCCCTCCCTCCAGCCACAGGGTGTGGGCAGCCTCCTGCTGCAATACCGCGCCGGAGCGGCGCACAAACCGCACAAGAGCGTCCACAATTTCAGAAGCCCGGTCAGAAACAGGGAAACACGCGGTTCCCGCGTTCCGTTTTCAATGCAACGCCAAGCGCCTCGAAAAACGCATGGTCTCCTCCGGTGGGAACTGCGACACCGCGCTGTATAAAAAGCGACCGTTGGTCACCACATTCGCGATGACTTCCTGCGGGGCGCAGTGGTTCGTGACATTACAGCGTCCTTTCCTGTAATCATCAGTTTTTCGCCCGGGTCTGGCATTCTTTTCCAATAGCAGTACCCTGGCGCCTTCCTCCCGGCAGTCCCCGCCGCCATCATTCCGGCAGCGCCGGCGCCGATCACAATCAGGTCATATCCGTTCAAACCGTTTTCTCATCCACCTTTTCATATACGCCGTACTCGTCCCAAATCGTTTCCAGCCGCCGGAACATTTTTGCTACGTCCTGCTTTTTTCCGAATCGCCGCCGTGACGATAAACGCATTGATCAGGCTTAACGGCGCGACCAGGGAATCCACAAAGGAGGCCATCCGCTTCGCACAAGCAGCAGGAAGTCCGCCGTCTCCGCGATGGGGGAAACCGGGCTGTCCGTAATGGCGATGCATTTCGCCCCAACATCCGACGCAAAGCGCATCGCCTTAACTACCTTTTCGAATACCGTGGAAAACTAATGCCGATCACCGCGTCGTTTTTCCCGACGCGGAGCATCTGTTCAAAAATTTCCGCTTCACTGGCTGCATTCAGCAAGTGCACCTCGTCGAAGATCAGGTTGAAATAGTAGGAAAGGAAGGTCGCGAGAGCGCGGAAGAGCTCCGCGTTCAATAATGTAAACCTGCTCCGCCGACACGGCGGCGTCGACCGCATGGAAAAAATCTTCCCGGGAGACCTCCTCCATCGCGCGCCGTATGATCTCAATATCCTGGTTAAACACCGTATCCAGCAGCTTATCGGCTCCACACTGCGGGCCGTAATCTCCAGCCGTTGGACGCTGGTCAGTTTGCTACGGATCATTTCCTGGATCGCCCGTTGCAGCGCCGGATAGCCGGAATAACCCAGCTCCGCCGCAAACCGGACGACGGTGGACTCGCTGACGCCGACGGTCTTCCCCAAACGCACAGCCGTCATAAAGGCCACCTCGTCATAATGCTCCAAAATATATTGTGCAATCCGCCTTTGCCCCTTGGAAAAACCGTCCATATTGCGGTAAATCCGTTCAGACAGTTGGCTGTTCATAAATCACCCTTCTTTCCGTTGCCCTGCCAATATGCCAAAGCCAAAAATGCAGGGAACTAGCCATTCTTCTTCCATATTAAAGCCGAAAAAAAGGAAAAATCAAGGCTTTATTTTCCGTTCGCTAATATTTTTGCAGGATTTTTATTTTTATTATGCATTTCATTTCTCTTTGCGCCCTACAAACGAGAGGCCACTTGATCCGGCCTAAAAAAAAAAAGTATAATGGAAACGGCATCTTCGTCCACCAGATTTTCAGAAACAGGAGGATACCGAATGAAAGTTGTTGTAATTGACGGACAGGGCAGGAAAATCATGGCCTTGTCATTGAGCAGTTGAAAAAAGGCTTCCAAACCAGGCGGTCACGGCAATCGGAACCAACACTGCGAGCCGCCATCGGCCATGCTCGGACGCCGATATCATTATCGGGACCATCGGCATTGCGGGATCGGCAATGCCCTGCTCGGCGAAATTACGCCCCGCCATGGCGCACGCCGTCGGCAGCAGCCGCGCGCAAAAAATTCTTATCCCCATGAATCGCTGCGTTCGTTGCCGGCGTCCAGGAGCGCCCCCTTTCGGAATACGTCGCCGCCGCCGTCGCCAGGGCGGCAGAACTGCTGGCCGAGTGAGCCTGTTGGGAACCTGTTGGATCAACGCCGGTTGCCAGACGCTAAATACCCGCAGCAGTTCGCGTCAGCTTTGGCATCTCAGGTATTCCTTTGCTTTGTCCATAAATTCCTGAATGCACTTTTCCCGCATATCCAACTCGCTGATGCGTTCTGTGATGGACGCCAGATTTTGTTTCAGCTCCATTTGCTCCTGCTCGTACCCGTTCGCCATTGTATCATACCGTTCCGGCGTGATCCTTCCGTCACCCGATCCTCATACAGGCAGCGGATGATGTTGTCAAGCTCCCCTGATCCGCTTTTCCTTTCAATCTGTATCTTTTCACGCTCCGCGGTTTTGTAGAATTTCTTCGCCTCTGCTTCGCCGTTTTGAGTTGCCATCGCATAAAATTTTTCGGCTGTTCTCTTGCAAAGGCGGTTACTGTTTTGAGGTTGTGCAGGATTTGGTCAAGCACATTTTCCCGGATATAGTGTGCAGTGCAAGCGGTTGTCCGCCTTTGAAATCCACCACATTGGAAATTGTTGT
>VOFE01001109.1_pt1 | contig 48326 bp, 83 predicted proteins | sample 5384071 | NCBI WGS metagenome assembly VOFE01 (sample SAMN12384724, study PRJNA508395) | human gut metagenome | isolation source: healthy gut D | host: Homo sapiens
ACAAAGAGGTTCGTAAAATTCTGGAAAATCCAGAAGATTATATCGACAGCACAGAGTTTTTAGCTGGGAACAATATTTTACAAAATTGCTGATTCAGAAAACAGAAGGAACATATTTGCAGTATAAAAAAGCAAAATTAAATCCATCTTATTTGCAGGATAAAAATAAAAACAAAATACTGGAGAGTATACAAGGGATTCAGTGGAAAATAAAATCCTTAAAATAGCAAAAATAATGAAAGAATAGAGAGAAGAACATGAACTATACAATTTATGACTATCTCGGCCTGTTTTTCTTTACGCCTTCCTTGGATGGCTTCTGGAAACTTCTGTGGCGCGATCCGGAAAAAACATATGGTAAACAGAGGATTCTTAAATGGTCCGCTCTGCGCCATCTATGGAATCACAGCTGTCTTTATGACACGTTATCTGTATGAACTGCAGTCAAACCCCGTCTTTTTGTTCCTTGGCTGTATGATTATCGCTACCGCAGTCGAGTGGCTGGCCGGTCACGCGCTGGAACGCATTGGCATGGCAAATGGTGGGACTATTCCAATAAAAATGGAAGATGGACGGCTATATCTGCCTCCAGTATTCTGTACTCTGGGGAATTTTAGGACTGCTTGCCATGAAAATCGGCAATCGCCTCTGCTTTACAGTTCTTCATTCAATTCCGGCCGGTTTCCTGCATATCACATCCTGGATTCTCTTTGGTATATTGGTAGTAGATGCCGTCGGTTCCTATGCTGTTCTGCACCACATCACGAAAAAAATGCCGCGGATCAGCGCTATGAACGATCAGATCGACGCCTTCACCAGACGCCTTTCTGTCCGTGTTTACCGCTATCTGGAGCGTCGTGTGGAACGTGCCTATCCGGCCGTACAGCCAGTTCCGGAGAAAAAAGAGAAAACAGAAACCGGCGTATTTGCCGAAGGATGCAGCTTTTACAAAATCGTTCTTCTCTTCATCATCGGCGCATTTTTGGGCGATATTACAGAAACCATATTCTGCCGGATCACCGCCGGGGTCTGGATGAGCCGCAGCAGCCTTGTCAAAATTCCGTTCAGCATCGTCTCAAAATTTGGCCATCGCCCTCGCTACCTGGTTCCTCTATAACTACCGCGACCGCTCCGATGGATTCCTGTTTGCCTTTGGTACCTTCCTCGGCGGAGCCTACGAATACATCTGCAGTGTGTTCACCGAAATCGTATTCGGAAAAGTCTTCTGGGACTACAGCGACATTCCCTTCAACCTCGGAGGCCGTATCAACCTCCTGTACTGTTTCTTCTGGGGAATAGCCGCCGTCGTCTGGCTCAAAAAAATTCTATCCTGTCATTTCGCGCTGGATTGAAAAAATCCCGATGAAATTCGGAGAAATCATCACTTGGATCCTGATCGTGTTCATGGTGGCCAACATGCTCGTATCTACCCTTGCTCTCGCCCGATACGACGAACGCGCCCACCAAAAGCCTGCAGCTAATGCCATCGAGCAGACCATAGATGCCCATTTCCCGGACGTCCGAATGGAAAAAATCTACCCCAATGCCAAAGCGATTAACTAGAATGTGTTAAAAAACATTTCCGTAGTCTGCACGCCCCAATTACAGACTACAAAAAGCCCTCTCCCGCCGTCATGCAAAGTCAGTACGTTTCGACAGCTTTGGTCTGCGCGGTCCGTCACCCCAAAGAAAACCTTTGGCAACCCACCAAAAGTATGATATAATGTCACATAGATATTTTAGGGATACCATATCCTCTAAGAGCGAAGAAAGGACTCAACCACAAATGACAGTAGACAACAGCTTCACAATGAAGAAATTTCAGAGCATGGAAATCATCTATGTCACATTTTCCCAGATCACGAAACTCCCATACGTAGAGTGCGATCCGGAAACCTTTGACGATCAGGTATATATGTTTACCGAAGAAGAAGCAGCTAAAGAATTTGCAAAATCCTATGTAGAGAAGAACACCCCGCTGCTTACCGTAAAAGTACTGCGCAAGCAGATGCCGAACTTCTATATGGCCTCTACGCAGAAGGTGTCAACATGGTCATCTTCCACGAAGGCGGTCAGACCCGCCGCATCGAGCTGGAGCAGATCTTCCCGAAACCGGACATGGAAAAAATGAACAAACAGCATCTTCCGGTCCTCAACCCTGGCGTACAGCTCACTGTAGTCTATTTCCTGCAGGAGCTCCGCAAACCAAATCAGAAAGAGACGATGCCGAACGCATGCAGCACCTGCGTGAACTCGAAGAAGAAATGCTTGTCAACCTGATGCGAAGCAAATTCATCCTTGCCATCGACATCTCCCAGGTACAGGGCGAATTCGAGCCGGCCAACCGGGACCAGACGTGCGCATCCCGTACATCAAAAACCAGAACGAAGACATCTTCCAGCCGCTGTTTTCCGATATTGGTGAATTCCAGAAATTCCGTCCGGATCCGCAGGCAAAACTCCGTCTGGCAGCCATCCCGTTCCAGCACCTTCTGCCGTACCTGATGAAACAGGCAAAGGCTTCGTCATCAACCCGTCCGGCTTCAACCTTCTGTTGACCAGAGAACAGCTCCAGAGAATCATGGGAGCCCAGGCGCAGAGTGTCCGCCCGAATCTCGAGGCGATGATGGCACAGGCTGCCGCAGCTCAGGCGCAGAGAAATGCGCAGAACAATGCTGCAAATGACGAAGTAAAAGATCATAGTGGATGAGGCGGAAACTACCGACGCAGAAACAGACCACGAAGAATAAAAACCGACAGGCCGCAGAAAATCCCAGTAAACGGGCACTGCGGTCCGTTTTTGACTGCATAAAACCGGAAATAATAAAGAAAAACAAGAAAGGATATACAAAAATGAACGCAGAACATTGCAAAGCCTATACCCTGCTGCAGGAACAGCAGATTGATGATATCCACGCACATGGCTACCTCCTTCGCCAACAAAAAGCGGAGCCCGCGTGCTGCTTCTCGAGACGGAGGATGACAACAAAGTATTCAACATCGCGTTCCGTACCCCGCCGGCCGACAGCACCGGCGTAGCCCACATCCTCGAGCACAGCGTCCTCTGCGGCTCCCGCGAATTCCCGTTAAAGGATCCCTTCGTAGAACTCGTCAAAGGATCCCTGAACACCTTCTTAAATGCAATGACGTACCCGGATAAAACAATGTATCCGGTAGCCAGCACCAACGATGCCGACTTCCAGAACCTGATGCATGTCTACATGGACGCCGTATTCTACCCGAACATTTACAAACACGACGAAATCTTCCGGCAGGAAGGCTGGAGCTATCATCTGGAAAGCGAAGACGGCCCGCTGACCTACAACGGTGTTGTATACAACGAGATGAAAGGAGCCTTCTCCTCCGCAGACGATGTCCTGGAGCGTGAAACCTTCAACACCCTGTTCCCGGACACTCCGTACGGCGTAGAATCCGGCGGAGATCCGTCCTGCATCCCGAACCTGACCTACGAAAACTTCCTGAATTTCCATCAGACCTATTACCATCCGTCCAACAGCTACATTTATCTGTACGGAAACATGGATATGGAAGAAAAACTGGCATGGATGGATGAAAAATACCTGTCCCATTTAATGCAAAAAAGTAAAATCCGAAATTCCGTATCAGAAACCATTTGCAGAGACCCTCGACATTGTACACGAGTACCCGGTACTCGACGGCGATCCGCTTGAAAACAATGCGTACCTGTCCTACAACATGGTCATCGGCAGCGGTCTGGATGTAAAATTAAACGTGGCATTTTCTGTTCTGGAGTATGCACTCCTTGACGCACCGGGAGCCCCGGTCAAACAGGCACTCCTTGACGCACACATCGGAAAAGATGTTTACGGCTCCTACGAGGACGGCATCCTGCAGCCATTCTTCTCCATCGTAGCCAAGAACGCCGATGAAAATGAGAAAGAAAAATTCCTGTCCATCATCCGCGGCACCCTCAAGGATATCGTGAAAAACGGCATGGATCGGAAAGCCATCGAGGCAGGCATCAACTATTTCGAATTCCGTTTCCGTGAGGCGGACTTCTCCAGCTTCCCGAAGGGCCTGATGTACGGCATTGACGTCTTCGACAGCTGGCTGTATGACGAGAACAAACCGTTCGCCTACCTGCAGCAGCTTGCGATCTACGATGAGCTGAAAAAACTGGCAAAAGAAGGCTATTTCGAAAACCTGATCCAGACGTATCTGCTGGACAACACCCATGCCTCCATCGTGACCCTCATTCCAAAGACCGGTCTTGCCGCAGAAAATGATGCAAAGACCGCAGAAAAACTGCAGAAATACAAAGAGAGCCTGTCAAAAAAGAAGAGATCGAGAAAATCATTGCTGACACCAAAGAGCTGGCAGCATATCAGGAAGAAGAGGAGAGCGAGGAAGCACTCGAGACGATTCCGCTCCTGAAACGAAGCGATATCAAACGTGAGTCTGTCAAACTTTACAATGACGAGCATGAAGTCGATGGAACGACGGTTCTTCATCACAACGTATTCACGAACGGCATCGGTTACTTAAGCTTGCTGTTTGATACGAAAAATGTGCCGAACGATCTGATCCCGTACATGGGCGTATTAAAATCCGTTCTCGGCTATGTGGACACCGAACACTACACCTACGGCGAACTGTTCAACGAGATCAACGCACAGACCGGCGGCATCAACTGCGGACTGCAGGTATTCCGCATTCCGGAAAATGATGACGACTGCCGCAGAATGTTCGGCATCCGCGCGAAATTCCTGTACGACAAACTGGATTTCGTCATGAAAATGATCGAGGAAATCCTGAATACCTCCCGCCTGGATGACGAGAAACGTCTTCACGAGATCATCTCCAGCATGAAATCCGGCCTGCAGAACCGCCTGTCTTCCGCCGGAAATGCAACGGCTGTGATGCGTGCAGCTTCCTATTACTCCCCGATGAGCAATTTCCAGGACCGCATCGCAGGCATCGGCTTCTGCCAGCTCTTAAAAGATCTGGACGAGAACTTCGATGAGAAAAAGCAGAACTGATTAAAAATCTGCAGATCCTGATGAAATACATCTTCCGCAAAGAGAATCTGACCGTCTCCTATACCGCAGACGAGACAGGCTACGCACCGCTGGAAGAAAAAATCGCAGCATTCAAAGAGAATCTGTACACCGACGAAGTGGAGCCGGGCAGCATTGTGTATGACTTTGAACAGAAAAACGAAGCCTTCCAGACCTCCGGCCAGGTACAGTACGTGGCACTCTGTGGAAACTTCGAGCGCGAAGGCTACGACTACACAGGAGCCCTGCGCATCCTGCGTGTCATGCTGAGCTATGACTATCTGTGGATCAACATCCGTGTCAAAGGCGGCGCTTACGGCTGCGGCGGAGCTTTCGGAAGAGGCGGAAACGCGTGCATTTCTTCCTACCGTGACCCGAACGTCGGAAGAACCCTTTGAAGTATACCGCGGTATCGGCGATTACGTGCGCAATTTCGAAGCAGACGAGCGCCAGATGACCAAATACATCATCGGAACGATCAGCGAACTCGACGTCCCGATGAACCCGTCCGCAAAAGGCCAGACCTCCGAGAGCGCATGGTTCAACGGCATCACCGAAGCAGACTTCCAGCAGGGAGAGATCAGATCCTCGATGCAACCCTGGATGACATTCATGCACTGGCAGACCTTGTAGATGCAGCCTTAAAACAGAACAACATCTGCGTTGTCGGAAGCGAAGCAGCCATTCAGAAAGAGAAAGAACTGTTTAAGAACGTAGAGAACTTATAAATGAGGAGAAGAGACAGCAATGGAAAACAATGCAAATTATAAATCCGGCTTTGTAGCCCTGATCGGTACTGTCCGAACGTGGGGAAAGTCCACACTGATGAACCGACTTATCGGACAGAAGATTGCCATTACATCCAACAAACCCCAGACCACCCGTAACCGTATCCAGACCGTTTATACGTGTGACGAGGGACAGATCGTATTCTTGGACACACCGGGTATCCACAAGGCGAAAAATAAGCTCGGCGAGTACATGGTCGATGTAGCCGAGAAAACGTTAAAAGAAGTCGATGTGATTCTCTGGCTGGTAGAGCCGAGCAACTTCATCGGAGCAGGAGAGCGCCATATCGCAGAGATCCTGGAGAAAGTCAATGCGCCGGTCCTCCTCATTATCAACAAGACCGATACCGTGGAGAAAGACAAAATCCTGGAATTCATCGATACGTACCGCAAGCTGTTCCAGTTTGCCGAGATCATTCCGTGCTCGGCACTCCGCCATCAGAACACCGATGACATCATTCCGAGCATCTTCAAATATCTGCCGTACGGTCCCGCAGTTCTACGATGAGGACACCATCACCGATCAGCCGATGCGCCAGATCGTGGCTGAGATCATCCGCGAGAAAGCACTGTACGCCTTAAACGAAGAGATCCCGCACGGCATCGCCGTTGTGATCGACCAGATGAAAGACCGCCCGAACGGAAAAATCGTTGATATTGATGCGACCATCATCTGCGAGCGCGATTCCCACAAGGGCATCATCATCGGAAAACAGGGCGCGATGCTGAAAAAGATCGGAAGCAATGCCCGCTATGAGCTGGAGCAGATGCTGGAGCAGAAAGTCAACCTGAAGCTCTGGGTCAAAGTGAAAAAAGACTGGCGCGACAGCGATTTCCTCGTGAAGAACTTCGGATATGATAAAAAGAAACTCGATTTATAATATTGCATTATAATAAGGAAGAAACATGCGAGAACCAATCAATGTAAGCGGAATGGTATTATCCGCCTCCCCGGTCGGAGAGTATGACAAGCGCGTCGTGATCCTGACCCGGGAGCTCGGCAAAATCACCGCCTTCGCGCGCGGCGCCCGCCGCATGAAAAGCCCGCTGATGGTACCGTCTCCAATCCGTTCGTCTTCGGCGAGTTTCAGGTTTACGAGGCCGTGACAGCTACACCCTCTCCGGCGCAAACATTAAAGAATACTTCCTCGACCTGGCGCAGATGCAGCCCGGCGTTTATTACGGCTTTTTATTTTCTGGAACTGGCGAATATTTGGCCAGGAAGGAAACGATGAAACCCAGATGCTGAACCTTCTGTACGTGACGATGAACGCCATCCGCAGCGGAAAACAGGACCTCCGCCTGATCCGGTGCATCTTCGAACTGCGGACGATCACAATCAGCGGAGAAGCACCGCAGATGTTCTCCTGCATGGAGTGCGGCACGAAAGAGAATCTGACCGTTTTCTCCCTGCGCGACAGCGCCATCTACTGCCCAAACTGTGGAAAAACCATCAGAGATCCATGGCCGCTGCAGCCGGGCACCGTGCTGGCATGCCGCTATATCATTGCGGCACCGCTCGCGAAGCTGTATGGTTTTACCGTAAATGAAGAGATCCTGGACGAACTGGAACGATTGCTGCGTGCATATCTCCATCGCTATGTCGAAAAGAAGATGAAAACATTACAGATTCTGGATGTGATGAAATAATATAAAATGTAATAATTTGCAAAAATGTGAAATAATTATGTCCAAAAGTGTGTCCACACCTTTACAAATAAGTAGAAATGGGATAGAATATTTGGAATAAAGAAAAAAATGGTTCTGTATTCGTCACAGAAGATATTGCAAATGCATAGTACCAGAAAAAATGAGAAGGTTTTAGTGAAAATGGTAATATAAAAGCTAGAAAAACTATGCGAAACAAGAGAATGTTACGAGTACGGCGAAAAAAAAATACGACAGGGGAGAAAGGTATGTACAAAAAATCATCCACAGGATGGCTGAAGCATCTGGATTTTATGGTTCTTGATATTATCTGTCTTCAGCTGGCTTTCGTCATGGGTTATTTCTTAAGACATCACAGTTTTTAAGCCATATGGAAGCCCAATTTACCGAAATGAGGCTATCGTATTCGCTCTGATCCAGCTGATGATCATGTTTTTTGACGATTCCTTCAAAAACGTCATGAAGCGCGGATACCTCGTGGAAATCGGAATGACTGTAAAAATATGGTATACATCATCGTTCTTGGTGTATTCTACCTGTTCCTGATTCAGGAGGGAGATCAGTTCTCCAGAGCAACCATTATGCTGACCGGTGCTCTGTACGGAATGCTTTCCTATCTGATGCGCATCGGATGGAAGGCTGTGGTAAAGAAACGCAGCAGCGGGGAACACAGCAGCCGTTCGCTTCTGATCATCACGACCGAAAAACAGTCACAGTCCGTTGTAAAGAGCATGCTGGATTTCGATTACATCGGCGTTCGTCCGACTGGCGTTGTTCTCGTAGACCAGGACAGAACCGGACACAAAATCCACGGCGTACCGGTGGTATCGAACCTTGCAGATGCAGCTGAGTATGTCTGCCGTGAGTGGTTCGACGAAGTGCTGATCGTTCTGCCGGAAGGCAGAGAAATCCCGCAGAAAGTATTCGACGCATTCGCCGAGATGGGCATTACGATCCACGTAAAAATTGCGGACGTGAACGAAATGCAGGGAAAAAATCAGACTGTAGAGCGCATGGGCAACTATACCGTGGTCACCACCTGCATCAATATGGCAAGCGCAGGACAGCTTGTGCTGAAACGAATCATGGACATCTGCGGCGGTCTTGCCGGATGTATTCTGACCGGAATCATCTTCCTGTTCGTTGCCCCTGCGATTTATATCAAGTCTCCAGGCGATCTTCTTCTCACAGTACCGTGTCGGAAAGAACGGAAGAAAATTCAACATTTACAAATTCCGAAGCATGTATATGGATGCAGAAGAGCGGAAAAAAGAACTGATGAAACAGAACCGCGTCAGCGATGGTCTGATGTTCAAAATGGAGAATGACCCGCGTGTCATCGGAAGCGAAAAAGGACCAGGCAAAGGAATCGGAAACTTTATCCGCAAAACCTCGCTGGATGAATTCCCGCAGTTCTTCAATGTGTTAAAAGGCGACATGAGTCTTGTAGGAACCAGACCGCCGACAATGGATGAGTGGGAGAAGTATGAGCTCCATCACAGAGCAAGTCTGGCCATCAAGCCGGGACTTACCGGTATGTGGCAGGTAAGCGGTCGAAGCGAGATTACAGATTTTGAAGAGGTTGTAAAACTGGATACGAAGTACATTTCAGAATGGTCCTTTATGCTGGATATTAAGATTTTGTTTAAAACTGTACTGATTGTATTAGTGCCAGAAAGGTTCTATGTAAAAAAAATGAAAAATGGAGATATATTGTAGTTTTGGGAGTAGTGTGGTAAAATAAAGGTAAATTTTAAGAAAAATTTATGAATGGAAGCGCAAAGAAGTCCTGATGACGGCGAAAAGGAAAAAGGCTTCCTTTGACAGGTGGTTCAAATAATGTTAATTATTTGGACCTTTTATGTGAACTTCCTGAAATATTAACTCTCGTTTCGACATGTTCTTGCTTTAAGCCAGTTGTAGCATACTTTAAAAGGAATTTTATGAGAGTTAATTTTATAGGAAGTTCACATATATACTACCACAAAAGTAATTATCTTTCACTGACAACTATCCTAACACACAGGGGATTGAAAAAGTCATAAAGTTATGGTATAATCGAAAACAAAAGTTCATGAAAAATGAAAGAAGGAAGTATATGAACAACTCAAAACAAGATATATTGAACAACCTGATAAAAAGAACCCTTCATCAATCAGCGTATCCTTGCCGCACAGACCTACCATTCGCTTGGAATCGTCAATCGTTCGATCAAGGAACTGATTTCAGAAGGTTACCTGGATGAAGAGATCCGTCCGACGGAAAAGACACTGCGTGAGGCAAAAGAGAAAGCGCCGAAAACGCCATTATCCTTGCCGCCGGATTTGGTATGCGGATGGTTCCGATTAATACAGAGACACCGAAAGGACTTCTGGAAATCAAGGGAGAGCGGCTGATAGAGCGCACAATCCGTCAGCTTCATGAAGGCGGCATTACAGAGATTTACGTCGTTGTCGGATTTATGAAAGAGCAGTATGAATATCTGATCGATGAATACGGCGTAGAATTGATCGTCGCTCCGGACTATGTGTCGAAAAACAATCTGCATTCCCTGAAAACGGCGGCAGCCCATTTATCAAACAGCTACATCATTCCCTGTGATATCTGGTGTGAAAAGAATCCATACAGCAGAAACGAATTATATTCCTGGTACATGGTCAGCGATCTGGTGGATGATGACAGTACCGTCCGCGTAAACCGGAAGCAGGAGCTGGTCGTACAGAAAGAACAGGCAGGCGGAAACGCGATGATCGGCATCTGTTATCTGCTGGAAACAGAAGCGGAGATCGTGCGGGAGCGTCTGGAAGAACTGGGAAGAGATTCCCGATACGACGGAGCGTTCTGGGAGGAAACCTTATACCGGAAAGACAGAATGATTGTGACGGCCCGTGTTGTACATGCTGCCGATGCCGTAGAAATCAATACCTATGAGCAGCTGCGTGAGATTGACAGCGATTCCAGCCAGCTGCAGACGGATGCGATTCAGGTAATCTGTGAAGCACTTGGAGCACAGCAGAACGAAGTGACAAACATTACAGTTCTGAAAAAGGAATGACAAACCGATCCTTTTTATTCTCCTGTAAAGATAAAAATACATTATGCGAATTCCGGGAGAGGGAACCGATCAGTTGATCAACCGCAGGCAGGAAGCCGCTGTATATCAGACGATCGCCGGCCGCAGGATCTGTGATGAGATTGCCTATATTAACCCGGAGAACGGCTACAAAATCACAGAATATCTCGAAGGTGCGCGGGTCTGCGATGCAGAAAATGAGGAAGATCTTCAGAAATGCATGAAGAAACTGCGGGAGTTTCACGGGCAGAAATTAAGAGTAGACCATTCCTTCGACCTGTTCGGACAGATGGAATACTATGAAAGCCTCTGGGAAGGAACTCCGTCAGCATATAAAGATTACGAAAAGACGAAAGCGCATGTGCTTCAGTTAAAGGATTACATCGAAGCAAATGCCGGAGAGTGGGTGCTCACTCACATTGATGCTGTGCCGGACAATTTTCTGTTTGTGGAAGAAAACGGAAAAGAGGAGATCCGCCTGATCGACTGGGAATACGCCGGAATGCAGGATCCGCATGTGGATATTGCGATGTTCTGTATCTATTCTCTTTACAAAAAGAGCAGGTGGACCATCTGATTGATCTTTATTTTGAAGGAAACTGTGACGACAGAACACGCATAAAAATCTACTGCTACATCGCAGTCTGCGGTCTGCTCTGGAGCAACTGGTGCGAATATAAACGGAAATTAGGCGTGGAATTCGGAGAATATTCCCTGCGGCAGTACCGTTACGCAAAAGATTATTACAAAATTGTCCAGCAGGAACTGGGAGAGGAAGGAAAAGAAATATGTACAAAGTAGAGCGCGCCATTATTATGGCGGCAGGCCTCGGAAACCGGATGAAGCCGGTAACGTTAAAACACCAAAACCGCTGGTCCGGGTAAACGGTGTGCGGATGATTGATACCGTCATCAATGGACTGCACAAAAACGGAATCACAGAAATTTACGTGGTAGTCGGTTACCTCAAGGAACAGTTCCAGACACTGGAAGAGGAGTACCCGGGTCTGAAGCTGATCGACAATCCGTGGTACGATACCTGCAACAACATCGCATCGCTGTATGTGGCGCGGGAACATCTGGAAAATGCGTTTATTCTTGACGGTGACCAGATCATCTATCATCCGGAAATTCTGGCACCGGAGTTTGAGCGATCCGGTTACAACAGCGTGTGGACGGATGATGAGACCGACGAGTGGCTGCAGACCGTGGAAAACGGCATTGTGACAGGCTGCAGCAGAACCGGCGGAAAGGGCGGCTGGCAGCTCTACAGCATTTCCCGATGGACAGCAGAAGATGGAAAGCGGTTAAAAGCATCTGGAGCAGGAGTTTGAAGTAAAGAAAAACCGTCAGATTTACTGGGACGATGTGGCAATGTTCTGCTACCCGAAAGAGTATCAGCTTGGCATCCTACCAATGAAGGCAGAGGATATCATAGAAGTAGACAATTTCAGCGAGCTTGTTGCACTCGATGCATCGTATGCGGATTACGCAGAAAGGGAAGAAAATGAACAGTAAAAACCAACAGAAGAAAAAAGAAATCGACTGGATGATCACGCTGGTGCCTCTGGCGCTGATCGTTGCTCTATGTATCGTATTTTTCTTTGCACCGGAGCAGTCGAATCAGGTACTTTACCAGATTCGATTTCTGTTTGGAGACACCTTTGGAACGTATTACCTGGTCATCGGACTTGGCATTTTCTTTCTGTCTCTGTTTCTGGCAGGCTCCAAATACGGAAACATTGTGCTTGGAAAGCCGGATGAGAAACCGAAATATTCCTTCTTTGCCTGGGGCTGAATGATGTTTACCTGCGGTCTGGCAGCAGATATTCTGTTTTATTCGTTCTCTGAGTGGATTTTGTACGCAACAGATCCTCACATCGCAGAACTTGGCAGCATTCAGGACTGGGCAGGCGTATTTCCACTGTTTCACTGGAGCTTTATCCCGTGGGGATTCTATCTGGTACTGGCTGTTGCGTTTGGCTTTATGCTTCATGTAAGAAAACGAAACCGTCAGAAATACAGCGAGGCGTGCCGTCCGATTCTGGGAAAACAGACAGATGGAATTGGCGGCCGTCTGATTGACCTTCTGGCTGTCTTTGCACTGCTGGTGGAACTGCTACCACTTTTAGTGTGGCAACTCCTCTGATGGCGGAAATCATCGGTGAGCTGTTCCATATGGAAGTCAGCAGAACTGTGATTAATATTATCATTCTTCTGATCACCTGCTGTGTTTATACCTATTCTCTTCTGCATGGATTCAAAGGAATCAGCATTCTTACCAAGGTGTGCATTTATCTGTTTTTCGGACTTCTTGCCTTCGTCCTGCTGTTTGGGGAGAGACGCGGTATATTATTGAAACTGGATTTTCTTCTCTTGGAAAAATGATTCAGAACTTTATCGGCTTATCGACGTATACGGACCCGATGCGTACGACAAACTTTCCACAGAACTGGACGATTTATTACTGGGCATACTGGATGGTCTGGTGTGTGGCAGCACCGTTTTTCATCGGCAGCATCTCCCGTGGAAGAACCGTCCGCCAGACTATTCTCGGCGGATACGGTTTTGGTGTGGGTTCCACGCTTGTCAGCTTTATTATTCTTGGAAATTATTCGATGGGAAAGCAGATTTCAGGTGCAATTGATTTCATTTCGCAGTATAATGAAAATGGGGATTTATATCATCTGATCGTGTCGATGATCAAAACCATGCCGTGTGCACCGCTGATTATGGTTGTTGCATTAGTTACGATGGTTGCATTTTATGCGACATCGTTCGACTCGATCGCATTGACGGCATCGTGCTACAGCTACCGGAAACTGGAAGACGGCGAAGAGCCGGCAAAAAGGAATTCAGCTGATGTGGTGTATCCTGCTGATCCTGCTTCCGATTGCACTTCTTTTTGCAGAGAGTTCCATGAACAGTCTGCAGTCTGTCAGTATCGTAGCGGCATTTCCGATCGGCATTGTGATCGTGATGATTGCGGTCAGCTTCTTAAAAGATGCAAAACTGTATTTAGAAGAATTGCAGGGAGGAAAAGCGCATGGAGAGGAGAAAAAAGAGAATCGTTAAACTGACAGCATTTTTGTTTCTGCTTGCGGCATCCATTTTGTGATGCCGCAAAAGGCGTTTGCGGACGAAAAATGAGGATGTTACATTGCCGACGGGCGATATTAAACCCATGGAACCACAGCAGGATGAGTCCGGGATTGATACATACGGGGCCGATGAAGGCGATGAGTTCAGCGGAACGGAGTATGAATTGTATACGGTTCTGGAGAATCGTGTGAAAGAAGCGATGCTGGCTGGAAATGAATGGGTATCCATTAAAGATTTAAAAATAAGAAGGGATACCTATGACATTTGGGAATCGAAACACATAAAGCAGTGAGAATCCCCATGGTTGAATGGAAGCGTTCAACCATGGGGGATTTTAATGGATGTTCCTCTTGCAGTCCCCCATTTTGTGTTAACATAAAACACGCAAATAACCAACAGCAAGGAGTTCTATTTTACATGAACATTACCTCAAAATACCGTTCTCTCTCCGTCCAGGCGAAGGCGGCGCTTTGGTTTACGATCTGCAGTTTCTTACAGAAGGGCATTTCGTTCATCACAGTTCCGATTTTCACGCGTCTGATGAGCACCGAGGAGTAAGGAACCTATACGGTTTATCTGTCCTGGCTGCAGATTTTGACGATTATGACATCGCTGTATTTATTTAATGGTGTTTATGACAATGCGATGGCAAAGTACGAGAAGCAGCGGGATGAATATACATCTGCAATGCAGGGACTGACGCTTGTGATTACGGGTGCGGTTTTTGCATTGTATTGTTTTACATCGGGTTTCTGGGAGAAGATTTTAAATCTGCCGAAATCCATGATTTTGCTGATGTTTTTGGAAGCGCTGCTGAGTCCGGCGCTTTCTTACTGGTCGGGGCGGCAGCGGTTTGAGTATCGGTACCGGATTCTGGTCTGTGTGACGATTCTGCAGGCGCTGATGAACCCGATTGCGAGCTTGGTGCTGATCCGCATGAATGGCGGTTTTTACCATGATGAGGATCCTGGGTATCGTCGGAGTGCAGATCTGTATCTGCGTGCCGATTATTGTGTTCCAGTTCTGCAAAGGAAAAGAGTTCTTTTCGAAGGAATACTGGGGCTACGCACTGCGGATCGGAATTCCGATTGTGCCGCATTATCTGTCCGGTATTATCCTGAATCAGGGCGACCGCATCATGATCGACAAGATGGTCGGAAAGACGGAGGTTGCGCTGTACGGGCTGGCGTACAGCATTGGTATGCTGGTGCAGCTTTTCATCAGTGGTATGAACAGTGCATTGACACCGTGGATGTACAGCAAGATCAAAAAGGGCGACATCCGTTCAATGCGGAAGGTGCTGCAGCTTCTTAGTGTTGTAGTGGTCGGTATAGCCGTGGCGCTGATGCTGATCAGCCCGGAGCTGGTGCTGATTTTCGGATCACCGAAGTACCGTGAGGCGGTATACGTCATTCCGCCGGTGGCAGCGAGTGTATTTTTATCTTCATTTATAATATTCTCTCGATGCCGCAGTTTTATTATGAAAAAACACAGTTTCTGATGGCTGCATCCATGGCGGCGGCTGGAGCGAATGTGGTGCTGAACTTTATTTTTATCCGCCTGTTCGGTTACATCGCGGCCGGTTACACGACGCTGGCATGCTATATGCTGTATTCGGTCACCATTATATTGTGAGCAAACGGATTCTGGTGAACGAAGGAATCCAGGAAAATCTGATGAGTCCAGGATTTCTTGTGGCGTGCTCCGTTTTTCTGATTGGAGCAAGCATCATCTGCAATCTTATTTTCCCGTACAGAATCCTGCGTTACGCGATTCTGCTCGCAAGTGCAGGGCTGGTCTTCTGGAAGAAAGAACTTCTGCTGAAGACGATGGCGGATATCCGGAAAAAAAAAAAGTGGGGAGGATTTGAAACGAATGTTCAGAGACTCCCCCGTTTTTGCGCGTTTTTTTCTTGACAGTCACAGAAAAAACGATACAATGAAAGAATGAAGAAAAGTAAGGAATTTTAAATAAGAAAAGGAAAAATTACATGAGTACCAGTATTTCAATAAAAAGAACTAAAAGAGCTCGATCCGTCAAGCTATCAGATCGTCGATATCCGCGATGCGGTAGAGATCTCCCACGGCGCGATTCCGGGAGCGCTTGTGATGAAGACAGAAGAAATCGAGACAAGTGATGCGATTGACCGGAGCAAAAAGACGATTATCTGCTGCAGCCGCGGTAGGTTCAGTGTCGCAGCGGCGGAAGAATTACAGGAAAAAGGCTGGGACGCTGTGAGCCTGGAGGGCGGTTACATCGCCTGGCTGATGGATGTGATGAGCGCGCCGGAGGAGCAGGACAAGGCGGCAGACGTGGAGAAGAGTCTCCAGCAAAAAATTCAAAAAGTCGATCTGGTCCAAATTTACGAAAGCGATCAACACATACGAGCTGGTAAAACCGGGTGATAACATCGCGGTATGTATCTCCGGCGGGAAGGATTCGATGTTGATGGCGAAGCTTTCAGGAATTAAAGCTTCACAATAAATTTGATTTCGAAGTAAAATTCGTTGTCATGGATCCGGGATACAGCCCGGAGAACCGCAAGGTCATTGAAGATAATGCAAAGAGTCTTCATATTCCGATCACGATTTTGAAACCGATATTTTTGATTCCGTATACCATGTGGAAAATTCGCCGTGCTATCTCTGCGCGAGAATGCGACGCGGTCATCTGTACCATTTTGCACAGCAGCTCGGCTGCAACAAGATTGCGCTGGGACATCATTTTGACGATGTGATCGAAACCATCCTTATGGGAATGTTTTACGGGGCGCAGGTACAGACGATGATGCCGAAGCTGCACAGCACCAACTTCGAGGGAATGGAGCTGATCCGTCCGCTGTATCTGGTGCGCGAGGATGATATCAAGGCGTGGAGAGATTATAACGGTCTGCATTTCATCCAGTGTGCCTGCAAGTTTACCGATACCTGCACGACCTGCAATAACGAGGAGAATCGTTCGAAACGCGTGGAGATTAAGGAACTGATCAAAAACCTGAAAAAGGTGAATCCGTTCGTGGAGAGCAATATTTTCCGCAGTGTCGAAAATGTCAACATTGACACCGTGGTCGGCTACAAGCAGCACGGCATCCGCCACAATTTTCTGGAAGGATACGACGACAATCCGGGGTATGTGCCGGAGGCAGAAAAAGCAGCGGCGGAAACGGAGCAGGAAAAAGAAGGAAAGTAATGCACAGAAAAATAGAAGAAACGCCGGGGCGGGAGAAAATGCTGATCCGGCTGAAAGAGCTCCGTCTGGAACGCGGTTACTCGATGACACAGGCGGCGCGGAAGATTTTCAGTCACCCGGACACCTACAACCGGTATGAAAAAAGGCATCCGTGAGATTCCGTTGGACTGTCTGATTACGCTGGCAAAGCTGTATGACTGCAGTCTCGATTATCTCGCGGGTGTTTCCGATCAGCCGCGAAAATACGGAAGGTGATGTAAATGGCAATTCCTCTTTATCTGACAACGATTGAACAGGATATTTTTGATACATTCCGGTATCTGCCGCATGCGGTTGCAGTCGGTGTCGGCTTTGTGACGGTTGCGGCGGCGTGGAAAAATCAGCAGATCCAGAAGAAACGGAAACGGCTGGAGCAGTACCGTGCGCTGCACGGCGGGCAGCTTCTGGCGTGGTTTCTGGTAGCCGTCTATTTTGCCATGCTGATTTCGATTACACTGCTTTCGAGAGAACCGGGTTCGAGAACCGGTGTGGATTTGAAGCTGTTTGAAACCTGGGGGAAACCAGCGTCTGCCGGACCGGTATTTTGTGGAAAATATTCTGCTGTTTCTGCCGTTCGGTGCATTACTGCCGGCGGCGGTGCCGTTTCTTCGGAGATGGTGGTACTGTGTGTATGCGGCATTTGCCACGAGCATGATGTTGGAAACTGTGCAGCTTTTAACAGAGCGCGGCTTCTGCCAGTTAGATGATGTTGTGACGAATACGCTTGGAGCAGCTATCGGGTATCTGGTGTTTGCACTGGTGCGGAAATGTTGGAGAGGGAAGATAGAAGAATAGAAGGAAAACAAGAAGGCTCTGCCCAAATGGACAGAGCTTTTTTCTTCCCTGTTTTTATAGCAAGACCCGAAAATAATGCAAAAATTCAGCACCGCAGAGCGTGAATTACTGCGTCACAGATTTTCGTCGTACCCCGGTACGCCTTCAAATCTGTTCCTTGCAATTCGCGCTCTGCAGCACTGCCTTTTTGCATTATTTTCGGGTCTTGCTATAGATGGAAGTGCAGGAGAGTTAATCCACCCGTTCTTTCCCCCAGAAAAACAATGCCACGGTTCCCGGTCCTGTGTGGCTGCCGATGGTGGTTCCGATGTTGTTGATCTCGACTTTTCCGTTCAGATTGGGAAAGCGTTCCTCGATAAGATCCGCAACGGCCCGCGCATCGTCGTAGCAGGCGGACTGGGAAATGTAGCATTTGCCGGAGTAGGAGAGGCCGCCCTCGGCGTTTTCTTCCATCTGGTCGACGATTTTTTTGATGACTTTTTTCTTCGTACGGATTTTAAACCGCGGAATCAGACGGTACCTTCGTTGTCCATGTTGAGCAGCGGGCAGATGCCGAGGAGTCCGCCGATTGCGCCGGAGGCTTTGGAGATGCGTGCCGCCGCGCACGTAGAAGGTGAGGTCCGTGGAGAAGAACCAGTGATGGACTTTGAGGCGGTTTTTCATCGCAAAATCGTAAACCTCTTCCAGCGGTTTTCCTTCATCGCGCAGGTCGGCAAGGCGGTCCATCAGAAGACCATAGCCGGAGGAAGCGCCGAGGGAATCCACGATGAGGATTTTCCGTTCCGGGTAGCGCTCTTCAAGGTCGGCTTTGGCGATCATCGCAGAATTCAGGACACCGGAAATGCCGGAGGAGAGGCAGACGTGGAGAATGTCTTTGCCGTCCTGCAGGAATGTTTCAAAATAGGCTTCAAATTCATCGGCATTCACCTGGGATGTTTTTTGTGGAAGCGCCGGCGGCCATGGCGGCATAAAACTGATCGAACGGCATGGACTTGCCGAGATCGTCCGCGTACTCGGTGTCATTTAATTTGTAATGGAAACAGATGTATGAGATTTCCGTTTGGAGAAATGTTCTTCGGTAAGGTCTGCTGTAGAGCAGCAGCTGATGACATAGGAACTCATAAAATAATCCCTCCTCGTAAAAATGAAAGTAAGAACTCTGGTTTCTGTGCCTATTGTAGCATCTCGAATGGGAAAAGGCAACTGCGGAACGTGATTATATCCGTAATGAAAGGGAAAGCGAAATGGTGTCAAGCCTTTGTATTTGCGGTACGGCCTGTGGTAAAATAGAACTATGAGAATACGAAAATACAAAGGAGGTTTTTGCATATGCAGAATTATTCAGGAGAAGAAGGGCTGCAGTATCATCTGCAGATCCGAAAAGGCGATGTGGGACGGTACGTGATTCTGCCGGGAGATCCCAAACGGTGTAAAAAATTGCAGCTTACTTTGAGAACCCGGTGCTCGTCGCAGACAGCCGGGAATTTGTGACGTATACGGGTGCTTTGGACGGTGTAAAGGTTTCCGTTACATCTACCGGCATCGGCGGTCCGTCGGCTTCCATCGCGATGGAAGAGCTGATCCAGTGCGGCGCCGATACGTTTATCCGCGTCGGAACCTGCGGCGGTATGGCACTCGATGTAGAGGGCGGCGATATCGTGGTGGCAACGGGAGCGATCCGTGCGGAGGGAACGTCAAAGGAATACGCACCGATCGAGTTCCCGGCAGTCGCAGACTTTACCGTGACGAATGCGCTGGTGCAGGCGGCAAAGAATCTTGGGAAAAAATGGCATGCGGGCGTGGTACAGTGCAAGGATTCCTTTTACGGCCAGCACGACCCGGAGCAGATGCCGGTCGGCGATGAGCTGCTGAAAAATGGGATGCATGGATGAAGCTTGGATGCAAAGCGTCAGAGATGGAATCGGCGGCACTCTTTATCGTGGCAAGTGCCCGCGGCGTCCGTGCCGGATCGGATTTTCTTGTGATGGGAAATCAGGAGAGAGTGAAACGCGGCATGGAGAACCACATTACGCACGATACGGAAGGTGCGATTCAGGTAGCCATCGAGGCACTGCGGATTCTGATCCGGGAAGATCAGAAATAAGAAAAAAAAATAAGGGGATACTGGAAAGGGGATGCTGGATATGAAACAGGAAATCAGTACAGAAATAAAACAGGAGCTGGTAAAACAGGCTCTGGCAGCGCGGAAATTTGCGTATGTGCCGTATTCGAAATTCCGCGTAGGCGCGGCGGTTCTGGCAAAGAATGGAGCGATTTATACCGGTTGCAACATTGAAAATGCGGCGTATACACCGACAAACTGCGCGGAGCGCACCGCGGTCTTCAAAGCCGTATCCGAGGGCATAACGGAATTTGACGCGATCGCCGTCTGCGGCGGCCGGGAGAGGCAGAGCCGGGGATTTCTGCACACCGTGCGGTGTCTGCCGCCAGGTCCTGCGGGAATTTGTCGATCCGAACGAATTTCTCGTTCTCCTCTGCAAGGGCGACGGTTCCTGGAAAGAAATGACACTCGAGGAACTGCTGCCAATGGGATTCGGAAAAGAAAATTTATAAACAGAAGCCGGAAAGAAAAAATCCAGGGCAGGTACGGAAAGTACCGTATGCCCTGGATTTTTATGTCCAAGATATAAAAATTATTTACTGAAATTTCGGCTCACAGGTCAGATCGCATCCCAGACGCTGGAACATTTTGCGGTCCACATCGGAGAGCATAACGCTGGAGTGCACCTGGCAGCCCTTTAACTGCGGCAGGCAGGAGAGTGCTTTCTGTGCATCCTCGCTCTGTGCAGCAGTAGCAGACAGCGCAATCAGAACCTCGTCGGTATGAAGACGCGGGTTCTTGCTTCCGAGGTATTTGGTTTTCAGGGTCTGGATCGGAGCGATGGATTCCGGTGAGAGAACATGTACGTCATGGTCGATGCCGGAGAGCTCTTTTAATGCATTCAGCAGAAGCGCCGCGCTCGATCCGAGCAGATCGCCGGTCTTTCCGGTGATGACGCGTCCGTCCGGAAGTTCCATGGCAGCAGGCCGGTGCGCCGGTCGCCTCGGCACGAACAAGAGCCGGGGAAACGGTGGTACGGTCTGCGGCAACGATGTTTTCCTGTTTCATCAGAAGCTCGATTTTGTAAGCCTCAGTCTCGGGCGGGAGCCGTCTGCGATACCGTCCACAGCAGTGTAGTAGCGGCGGATGATCTCCTGGCAGGAAGCCTCGCGGCATGCCTCGTCATCGAAGATGCAGAGACCGCCATGTTGACACCCATATCGGTCGGGGATTTGTACGGGCTCTCGCCGAAAATCTGCTGGAAGATCGCGCGCAGAACCGGGAAAATCTCAACATCACGGTTGTAGTTGACGGTTGTCTCGCCGTATGCCTCCAGATGGAACGGGTCGATCATATTGACATCGTTCAGATCTGCAGTGGCAGCTTCGTAGGCAAGGTTTACCGGATGTTTCAGAGGAAGGTTCCAGATTGGGAAGGTCTCAAATTTTGCATAGCCGGCTTTTACTCCTCGTTTGTATTCGTGGTAAAGCTGGGAAAGGCAGGTTGCCATCTTTCCACTTCCTGGTCCCGGTGCGGTAACGACAACGAGCGGGCGGGTTGTCTCGATGTACTCGTTCTTTCCGTATCCCTCATCGCTCACGATCAGCGGCACATTATGCGGGTAGCCCGGAATCGTGTAGTGAATGTAAACCGGGATGCCGAGCTTCTGCAGTCTCTTCTTGAAAGCGTCTGCACTGTGCTGTCCGGAATACTGCGTGATGACAACGCTGCCGACATAGAGGCCGCGTCCGCGGAACTCATCAATCAGACGGAGCACGTCGCTGTCATAGGTGATGCCGAGGTCGCCGCGGATTTTGTTTTTTCTCAATATCGGCTGCGGAAATCGCCATTACGATCTCAGCCTGGTCGGAGAGCTGCATCAGCATGCGCAGTTTGGCATCCGGTGCAAAGCCCGGAAGAACGCGGGATGCGTGGAAATCGTCGAATAACTTTCCACCAAATTCCAGATACAGCTTGTTGTCAAACTGGTTGATGCGGTCGCGGATATGCTCAGACTGCATTTTCAGGTACTTCTGATTGTCAAATCCAATTTTCATGGTATTTTTCTCCCTTTTTATCCATGGTGTCTGTTAAAAACAACTGTTTTCATTTTACTATACGGAAAAGTCCTGTGCAAGAAAAAATTATCGTGGGAACTTTAGAAAATTAAAGGAAAAAAGAGCTGAAAATAAAAAATCTCCTAAAAGGAGAGAGGATATGGGACTTGTTAAGTACGGCGGTATGAAAAAAGAAATCTATCTATTAGAAAGGTTGGCATTGGAGACATGCTTCCAAGGGTGCTTTGCTGTCTCCTGGTTAAAATTTATAGAAAAACGATGGAGGTTTGTGTTTGTTTCCTTCGTTGTTGATGAGATTAGTATACGGAAAAATTGTGACCAGAATGTGTACATGAGATAAAAAGCTTTTCTGAAGAGAAGATGAAAACAAAACAAAGAAAATCTGACGGAATCGTAAACAGAGGAAAGTTTTGGCGGAAAAAGGGGTCATGCAGAGGGGCAGCGGTGCATAGAATGCAGGGAAGAAGGAAAAAGCAGCGATTCCGTGACGCGGAGCAGAGACGGGAAAACGCCGCAGGTCTCAAAACGGTGCGGAGCTGCTGGAACGGAGAAAGCTTGCAGAACGTAATCCTGGATATGGTCAACCGTTTTGGATATGTCGGCGTCCTGATTCTGATTGCCGTGGAAAATGTCTTTCCGCCGATTCCCTCCGAGGTGATTCTGACGTTCGGCGGTTTTCTGACGACATGCACCCGTCTGCATCCGGCGGGCGTTGTGCTGTCATCCACGGCAGGATCGCTTCTCGGGGGCGCTGGTTCTCTATGGAGCGGGAACGCTTGTCAGTCCGGAGAGTCTTAGTGAACTGCTCGACAGCCGCCCGATGAAGTTTCTCGGATTTCACGCGGAGGATGCCTGGAAAACGATTACATGGTTTCAGAAGAAAGCCAGCGGCGTTCTGTTCTGGCCGGTGCATTCAATCATCCGAAGCCTCATTTCCGTCCCCGCCGGGATGGCACGGATGGAGATGCCGAAATTTCTGCTGTTTACAATTATCGGAAGCACGGTGTGGAACATTCTTCTCGTCGGAACCGGTGCTGCGGTCGGTGCGGCGTGGGAGCAGGCGGCGGATATGTGAAGATGTATGCAGATATCGTTTTTCTCGTGCTGGCAGCCGGAGCGGTATGCTTTGCGGCGGTGCATTTATATAGGAAGAAACACAAATGAAAAAACGTAAGTTGCATGAAATGAGGGACAAAATGCAAAAAATATACTTGCAATTCGACAGGAAGTGTGCTAATATACACATCAACAAGTAAAAGGGAGTAGCGAAGCGCCGCGGGAAATAAAAACGCATCCCGGGTGGGTTTGAAATCGTCAGCCGATGTCGAGAGACGTCCGTATCAAATGAGAACGCAAGACTTTATTGTGGCAGTCGTCATGATAGGAGTCTTTTTTTATGCTCCTGAATACCAAAGACAACATGAACTGCCGGAGCAATCCAAACCGTTGCCAGCGGAACAAAAGTGGCGGAAAGAGGAATGTATGAGCAGCGAGAGAGTGAAAAAGAATTATACGAAACAGCAATGACCGGAGAAAAGGCACTGACCAGTCTGATGTATGTACAGATGACACTGTACGCAGCCAAAAGCCAGAAAACGTATGCAAAGGTGCGCGGCGAGGGCAGAGCGATGATGCGCCACACAGGGATCCACATGAATCAGTATTTAAGGGCTGCAGGAATGACCTGGAAAGCTTTCGGATCCGCTTAAAGGAAACGCACCTGCCGGATGAACTTCAGCCGAAGGCGGGAGCGTTTCTGGTTCAGACGGTACATACTTTTGATACGACAGAGAAAAATCAGATGTACCGCCAGGAACTGCTGGGACTGGAAGCGAAAGTAAAAGAAATAGCAGAACAGATTGAAGGACTGCTGAAAGGCATGCGGGAACTTGGAGCATAAAGAGGAGAGAACAGGAATCGGAACAGCAAAACGGTTCCTGTTCTTTTTGCGGTCATAGGATAGAAAAACGGATTTGCAAATTATGAGAAATCCGTTCTTTTCTGACACTTTTCCGCCAACCGCCGGCTGGCAGGTGGACTTTTTTCCGGCAAAATGTTAGAATAAACCTATTCAGAGTCTGGTAAGGATAAAGGAGAAAAACGTTTTGGCAGAAGAAATTGCAGTGAAAGTGATTGCCCGGATCCACACGGATTTCCCGGAAAAGTTCGGGATTCCGCGGCAGAGCGGGCTGATTGAAGAATTAAAGAGTACGATCGTCTTTGAACCGGAGTTCCGCGATGCGAATGCGCTGCGCGGCATCGAGGAATATTCCCATCTCTGGCTGATCTGGGAGTTTTCCGAGGCTGTGCGCGACACCTGGTCACCGATGGTGCGGTACCGCCGCGGCTTGGCGGAAACAAGCGGGTCGGTGTATTTGCAACGCGCTCTCCGTTCCGGCCCCAATCCGATCGGGCTTTCTTCGGTAAAGCTGGAGCGTGTGGAGCAGCATCCGGCACTCGGCCGGTGCTTCATCTGTCGGGGGCAGATCTGATGGACGGTACGCCGATTCTGGACATCAAACCGTATCTGCCGCATGTGGACAGCCATGCGGAGGCACTTGGCAGCTTTACGGAAAAAACGAAGGAATACTTCATTCCCGTTGAAATTCCGGATGAGCTGCTGGAAAAAATTCCGGCGGACCGCCGGGAGGCACTGAAAAAGTGCTGGAGCAGGACCCGCGCCCATCGTATCAGAACAGTGAAGAGCGCGTTTACGGGCTTTCCTTTGCGGGAATGGAAATCAAATTCAGGTAAAGGACCAGGTGCTGCATGTCGTGGGGGCAGAGCGCGCCGGAACGTAAACCGGCAGGAAAAACAGGGGATATACAAGAAAAATGGAGAAGGAGGAAACAAAAGTATGTTATATCCAAGTATGACACCGTCCCGGTTTGTCAGTGACCTTTCGGGCATCTGGGACTTTGCGACGAGCCAGAGTCTCCTGCGCGTGCAGGGCAACAAGAAGGGAATCTTCACCCGCGACCGCAAGCCGAAACTGGCGGCACATTATTTCCGGGAGAGATGGCATCAGATTCCGGATTTTAAGTATAAAAAATAAAGAACAGACAGGAAGAAAGTATGGAACGGAACGTAGATATAGACAAGATTTCAGATGGAAAACGATATGGAGCGAATGATATGGTAAAAGTGGGCTGCGACGACTGCCGCGGATGCTCCGCCTGCTGCCGCGGGATGGGCGACTCGATTGTGCTCGACCCGATGGATCTTTACCGGCTCGAGAGAAAACTCGGCAAAACGATGGAGGAGATTCTGACGGCGGGATATATTTCACTCCGCGTAGTGGACGGTGTGATTCTGCCGCATCTGAAAATGACGGAGCAGTCAGACCAGTGCAGTTTCTTAAATGATGAGGGCCGGTGCAGCATTCACGATGCGCTAGTAGGGCTTCTGCCGGATGTTTCCGCTGGGACGGCTGTATGAGAACGGAACGTTTTCCTATTTTCTTCAGGTCAGCGAATGTCCGAAGGAGAATAAGACAAAGTCAAAGTCCGCCGCTGGCTCGACACGCCGGAGCTCGGAAAGTATGAAGCGTTTACGAACGAATGGCATTATTATCTGAAAGAAAAAACAGAACGAGGCGCGCAGGACAGAGGATGACGCGCTGCGGCAACAGATCAGCATGGGAATTCTGAAGCTGTTTTATCTGCTTCCGTATGACACAAAGACCGATTTCTATGCGCAGTTTGCGGCGCGGATGGAAGCGGCAGGGAAAAACTGAAAAATAAACAGAAACAGGACAGCAGCCGTTGGTTCGAAAACAGAACCAGCGGCTGCTGTTCTTTGTATCGGTGGAGCAAAGGCTGCAGGACATAGAAAATCAAAATCATATTATAAGCGGCGGGACAGTGTTCTGGCATAAGCGAGGAAGGCTTCGCGGGTTTCACGCTTCCGTCTGCGGCTACAGAAGACGGTCTGTCCGTTTTTCAGCAGAACCTCGCCGGTTGCCTGCACGAGCGCAACGTGGGAGAAATTGATCAGCAGACCTTTTCCGTTGCGGAAAAAACGGCCGGTTGAGACAAGACATACCGTCAGGCCGGCAAATGTGCATCGGGTTGAAAAGTCACCCTGAACGGTATGCAGAATCAGCCGGTGCTGACAGGCCTCCACATAGATGAGATCATCCAGCGGAAACCGGATTCGTTCCGAGGCGCCCTGTGTGATGATGACCGGAATTTCGAGAAGAACCGGATCGTTGGAATTCAATGGAAAAATCAACTCTGAGTACAAAATTACCACCTCCTGAATTACTTACCGTTTGCGTCGATGTGCAGCCGTTCACGTCGAAGCGGTTGTCCGGCGCAGGAAAACATGATACTGTAACTATGAAATCATTACAGGAACGATCATACGATTACAAACTGTAGTTTAGCACATCCATAGGATTTCATTCAAGCCGAAAGGCCTCACTTCTGATAAAATCGTTCGACGAACAGTGACACACCGCGACACCAGAACTCGAAAAAGATCAAAAAGCAAACTCCATGTAGAAAAAACACAGAAAAGAAAGTGAAAATCGAAAGAAAAGGAGGCATAAGCAGATTGACGATGTGAGATAGATTTGGTATAATATTCCAAAAATAAATATTACATATAACATTACTATAAAAAGAAATACAAAGAGCAGATGGAGAAGATTATGAGAAAAGAAATGGAAGAAATCAGAGAAAAAGGTACATACAACAGCAGATGCAGCATTATTCTTATGTTTTCAGGAGCTGAACGGAAGCCATTCCAAAGGTGTGATCCGCCTGCCGCTTCTGCATTACGATGTTCCGTTTGCGGGATACGGGGAAATGCTGCTTCGGATGAACCGGATTTATGATTTGCTCGGTATGCCGGATGCGGGAAGCTGTATGCGAAGCCTGGGAAGAAGAAAAAAGACGAATGGGAATTTACGGAGGATATGAAAAACCGGCAGGAGACCACGCTTCCTGGCCGGAACCGAGCGGATGGTCAGCATTCAGATTCAGTTCCGCCAGCACTGCAGTCTGCAGGGATTTCTGATCTGCGGAAAGCAGAAAACCGGTTTCCGTTCGGCGCTGGAGCTTTTGTATCTGCTCGAAGACTGTCTGCGGGAGCAGGATGCCTGAAAACGGGAGAAGATGTCGAATAGAATGAGAGCGGGAGCTATGAAGGAAGAAAAAAGATCAGAAAAAAATTAAAATTGAGGATTTGCTGCCTAGGGATCCGGTCCGCGTCGATCTCGATGCGATTCTCGATTATGTCCAGGGGAAAGCAGTTCTTGTGACGGGAGGAGGAGGCTCCATCGGCAGCGAGATCTGCCGACAGTTAGCTGGCCACGGTGTCGGTCATCTGATCATTTTTGATATTTATGAAAACAATGCATACCAGATCCAGAAATCGCTGGAATGGGAGTTCCCGAGGCTTCACATGACGGTGCTGATCGGTTCGGTGCGGGATGAACGGCGGCTGCAGTCGATGTTTTCCCGTTGTTACCGGATATCGTCTTTCACGCAGCAGCGCATAAGCATGTGCCGCTGATGGAGGACAGTCCGAACGAGGCGATCAAAAATAACGTGATCGGAACCTTAAAGACGGCGCGCACGGCAAGCCGGTATCACGTAAAAAAATTTATTCTGATTTCGACAGACAAGGCGGTGAACCCGACGAATATCATGGGTGCGAGCAAGCGAATCTGCGAGATGGTGATCCAGATGATTGGAAAACACAGCACCACGGAGTTTGCGGCGGTGCGCTTTGGAAATGTACTTGGCAGCAACGGCAGCGTCATTCCGCTGTTCCGCCGCCAGATTGAGCACGGCGGCGGTGACGGTGACGCATCCCGACATCATCCGGTATTTCATGACCATTCCGGAGGCGGTCAGTCTGGTGCTCGAGGCGGGCGCGTATGCGAAAAAACTACCAGATTTTTTGTCCTGAACATGGGAGATCCTGTCCGAATTGCGGACCTTGCGAAAAACATGATCCGCCTTTCCGGGTATGAGCCGGGAGTGGAAATCGAGATCAAGTACATTGGCCTGCGGCCGGGGGAGAAGCTGTATGAGGAGCTGCTGATGGACGAGGAGGGATGCAGACGACAGAAAACACCCGCATTTTTATCGGCCGGCAGATTGCTTTTTTGATGAGACGGTATTCCGAAAACAGATGAAAGAACTCGAGCGGGCGGCGGAAAACGAATGTCCGGACATCTGCGAGAGGGTAAAGAGAATGGTGCCGGAATATCAGTACGAAGGAGAAAAGAAGCATGACGGACCTTCATATACATATTCTGCCGGGGGTTGACGACGGTTCCCCGAATCTGTCCACATCCCTTGAGATGGCGGAAACTGCGGCAAAGAGCGGAGTGCGTATCCTTGCTGTGACACCGCATGCAAACCAGACGGGAATCGAGGGCGTGGAGGATGGGTATGTCAATTACGATTCGGAGCAGCTTTTTGGAGCTGTTTTACCGTCTGGAACAGGAAATCCGGAAGGAACACATCCCGATCAGCCTGGTGCGCGGCATGGAAATTATGAGCATCGGTGCCGCTTAACGAAAAAATCAAAGAGAAAGCTGATACCGCTTCATGAAAGCCGCTATTATCTGATCGAGGTGCCGTTTGACATGGCACCGGACGGGATCAGAAGGCGGCTGATGGAATTTGGCCATGGGAAAGATCCCGGTGCTGGCACATCCGGAGCGGTATTTCTGCGTGCAGGATTCGCCGGAGCTTCTGTATGAGTTCCGGGAAATGGGCGCAGTTCTGCAGATGAACAAAGGAAGCGTATTTGGAAGATTTGGAAAAGAAGCAGAGCGGACAGCACAGTATCTGCTGGAAAACCGTCTGGCAGACTGTGCGGCAAGCGATGCCCACCGCGCAAATTACCGGACACCGGACATGAGACCGATCCGGGAATTTCTGTCGGAGTGGTACGGCGAATCGTATGCGGAGCTTCTGCTGAAGGTAAATCCAAGGAGAATTCTGGAGAACCTAATGGTTCTGTATGAGTCGTCTCCGGAACGAAGGCGGAAAAGACGCTGGTTTGTCTGAAAAACGAAAGGAGACATCAAAAGGATATGCACAAAATGAGAGCGGCTGTTCTGATTTTATTTCTTGCCTCATCGCTCGCGTTTGGCGGGTGCCTGATGCGGCAGCGAACTGAAAGAAAAGACGGGAAAGGGCCAGAGATTTCAATGGATAACAGTGAAATTTCGGTCAGTATCCACGCGGATGAGGCGGAGCTTCTGTCCGGCGTGACGGCGTACGATGCGAAGGACGGCGATGTGACGGATTCGCTTGCGGTAGAACATATTTCCAACTTTATCGAAAAAGGGCGGCGGAAAATCAGCATCGTTGCCTTTGATTCGGACAACAATGTCACCCACGCGGAACGGGAAATGGTCTATAACGACTATACATCGCCGGTCTTTTTTCCCTGGATGGGCGCTCCGGTTCAGTGTGAATGCAGATGACCTGACGGAAGGACTTTCCGCAGAGGATTGTCTGGACGGAACGATTACGGACCGCATCCGGCTCTCGTATCAGGATGAGATCAGCAGCACGCCCGGGCTGTATCAGGTAACGTATTCTGCTGCCAACCGTGCCGGTGATGTGACGAGTCTTCCGGTGACGGTGGAACTCTACGACCCGGCGGAGGAGAGCGGAAAGCCGCAGATTACCTTAAGCGAGTATCTGATCCATCTGGAACTGCAGCAGGCGTTCGATCCGAAGGATTATCTGGAGCAGGTGAATGTGGATCAGATGACGTATGAAAAAGGAGAGGACGATGAACTTCACGCGGTTTCCGCGGAAGACGAGATCCTCGGGGAAGAAAAAAACTTTCCATAGAGAATCCGGTTGACACCGGAAAGGAAGGTGTCTATGAAGTAACGTATACTGTGACATCGGAGGAGTGACAGACAAGCTCCATCCGCCTGATTGTCTGCGTCAATGAATGAGGAGGTTCCAGATGGGAGAATACGACAGAACAGGAAACGGACAGAACGGCGAAGCAGACTGGGATCTTCGGAGCATTCTGTGTGATATGGCAAAAAACTGGTGGATCATCCTTCTGATTGCCTGTTCGGCGGCGATGATAACCTACACGGTGCTGACGGCAGTCCATCAGGATCAGTACACGGTGAAAACCACGTTTGCCGTGATGGGGCGCGGCGAGAATGCAAATGCAGCATCGAGCCTTTCTTCGACGTATGAGATGACGCAGAAATTTCAGGCGATTCTGGAAAACAATATTTTAAAGAAAAAAGTGATGGAGGAGCTGGGATGCTCATCCTTTCCGGCGGACATGAGCGCTTCAATTGTGCCGGAATCCAATTTAATGGAGCTTTCCGTGACAGCCGATTCGCCGGAAACAGCCTTTCGGGTACTGCGGTCGGTGCTGAAGAATTACACAACCATTTCAGATTATATTATTCCCAATGTAGTATTGGAGACACTGCAGCAGCCGCAGGTTTCCGGCAGTCCGTCGAACCGGATTCCGACGGAAAAGTACGCTGCAATGGCATTTCTGGCGGCAGCGCTTGGTACGGCGGCGCTGGTGGGCTTCTTTTCCTTTCTGCGGGATACCGTCAAAAATGAAACGGAATTTGCCGCAAGATTGATGCGGATCTGCTGGGAACCGTGTACCATGAAAAAAGAGGTAAAACAGCTCCATGCTGATCACGAATTCGGCGCGGAGCTTTCCTATGTGGAATCCCTGAAGCGCATTGCTTCCCGTGTGCGCGGAAGACTCGACCGGAGAGGGGGAAAAGTGCTGCTGGTGACCAGTGTGGCGGAAAATGAAGGAAAGTCGACGCTTGCCGCCAATCTGGCGCTTGCCCTTTCAGAGGAACAGAACCGCGTCCTTCTGCTGGACTGTGATTTTCGTCAGCCGGCGCTGTATAAGATTTTTGAACTTCCGCAAAAGGTACCGGAAAAGATTTCGGACAGGTAGCAGTCGGAAAGGAGTCGGCGTCCAGCGTTTTTGAAAAATACAAGGATACGAATGTTTACATGGGCATCTGCCGGGAACGGCTGGAGGAACCGTCGGAAGCAGTCGGCGGTGAAATTTTCCGGCGGATTCTGGATACGTGCCGGACAAACATGGATTATATTATTCTGGATACGCCGCCGATGGGCGCGGCCGCGGATGCGGAGGAGCTTGTGGAGCTGGCTGATGGTGCGGTTCTTGCCGTTCGGCAGGACGGCGTGCTGACACGGGACATCAACGATGCCATCGACGCGCTGAACCAGAAAGAAGAAAAGGTCATCGGCTGTGTGTTCGGCAATGTTTATCCGGGATTCGGCGAGCGGATCGGAGGCAGCTATGGTTACGGTTACGGATACGGCGCCTATAGCAGGGCAGAACGATGAGAGGGAGCAAAAGAGCATGAACAGAGAAACGTATGAAACCTATTCCGCAGCGGAACCAGAGAAAATAGATCTGATCGCCTTTCTGGCGGAGTATTTCCAGGCGTTCCAGAAATTTTTCTTTGGTGTGCTGGCACTTGTAATCCTTGCAGGAGGCGGCTCCTTTCTGACAGCAAAGCTGCGGTATCAGCCGGTCTATGAGGCATATACATCGTTCGTGGTCGGATCGAACCGTGCGGTCGGTTATTCTTATTACGATAATGTAACGGCAGAGTAGCTTGAAAGACCTTTCCGTATCTTGTGACAAGCGGCGTACTGAAGGATGTTGTAGCGCGGGATCTTGGAATCGGGGCGGTGACATCAGAAATTCAGGCGAGCGTGATGGAAAATACCAATCTTTTACTATCCGTGTGCGGGACGCATCACCGGAGACGGCGTATCGGGTGATGAAATCCGTTATCACGAATTATCCGGAGGTGGCAGAGTATATCATTGGTGCGACGACACTGCCGGTGGTGGATGAAAGCGGTGTTCCGGCAGTGCCGGTTAACAGCCAGGATGCGTTGGCCGGCACGTATGGTGCAGCAGCAGGACTTGCCGCGGCCTTCCTGCTGCTGTTCCTCTATGTGAGAACAAGAAAAACCATCCATTGGGCGGATGATATTAAGAAGCTGACGAATGCGGCATTCCTTGGAAATCTGCCGCAGGCGAAGATCAAAAAAAGAAGCAGCGTAAAGGAACAGACCATTACCATCTGCAATCCAAAAGTGCCGGATGCCTTCAAAGAGGCGGTGCAGCTGATCCGGACAAGGACGGAGGACAGAATAATTGGAAAAAGTGACTGTCTGGTCCTTCTTGTGACGAGTGCCGTGCCGGGGGAGGGAAAGACGACGGTTGCCGTGAACCTGGCGGAGGCGTTCGCGAAGAAGAAATACCGCGTAGTACTGCTGGACGGAGATCTGCGGAATCCTTCGGTGATGAAGTGTATGGGACTGATCGGACGGAAAGAGCGTGGAATTGCTGCCGTGCTGAAGGGACAGATGGATTGGGAGGAGGCACTTACCGACTGCCGGGATCTGACGCTGAAAAATCCTGCCGGGAGCGGGAAGCACGCAGAATCCTGCAGGGCTGCTGCGTTCGGTACGGATGAAGACCATGATCGAAAGCCTGAAAGAAGAGGCCGATCTTCTGATCATCGACACGCCGCCGTGCGGAGTGCTTTCGGATGCGGCACTGTTCGGCGGAATTGCCGACGGAGCAGTTCTCGTGGTACATCAGGGAACAACGAAAGACCGGGAAGTCCGGCGCGCGCTGGAATTTTTCGAGGATTCGCAGGTTCCGGTCTGCGGCTATGTGCTGAACGGCGTGCAGGAGGGCACGACGGGCTACGGATACAGCAGCTATGGCAGCTACGGGTATGGAAAATATGGTTACGGTTACGGAAAGTACGGCTATGGGAAAGAAAAAAGGAACGCCGGAACAGTGACCGGACAGCAAGGGAGCAGGGAGAAAAAGCATGAGGGAGAAGAAAAAAGGAGTTTATCAAAAGTATCTGAAAAATCTGTTGGACCGTCTGCTGGCGCTTGTGGGAACGGCAGCATTATCGTGGCTGCTGCTGGGAGTCGGCATTGCAGTCCGCCTGGATTCTCCGGGACCGGTGCTGTTCCGGCAGAAGCGGGTGGGCCGGAACGGGCAGTATTTTTACATATACAAGTTCCGCACGATGCGTATCGACACGCCGCATGATATGCCGACACATCTGCTGAACCATCCCGATTTCTTTATCACAAGAGTCGGACGCTTTCTCAGGAAAACATCCCTCGATGAGCTGCCGCAGCTCTTCAATATTTTAAAAGGCGACATGGCGCTCGTCGGTCCGCGTCCGGCGCTCTGGAATCAGGAGAATCTGATCTCTGAGCGGGAGCGGTACGGCGCAAACAGCGTCCGTCCGGCCTCACCGGCTGGGCACAGATCCATGGGCGGGATGAACTTCCGATCCGGGAAAAAGCGGAACTGGACGGATATTATGTGCATCACATTGCGTTCGGAATGGACCTCGAATGCCTCTGTAAGACAGCCGGCGCGGTACTGCGGCAGGATGGAATTCATGAGGAATGATGGAAAAACAGATGCAGAAAGCGAAAGTAAATCATTAAAACCGAAAGGAAAAACAGGGCAGAACGTGTGGAAAAACAAAACGTTCTGCCCTGTTTTTGCATAGAAAAGGATCCATAGACAAAAGTTCCAAATTAAAAAAAATGGTTTATCGCAACATGTACAAAAAAGGTATGGTATTGAAAAAGTACAAAAGCAGGGTTGAAAAAGCACAAATCGGGTTGTGTAATAACGTTACAAATAGTTACATATTCTGGTATGGAGAGATGAGTGTAACAAAATAAAGAGATAACACCGAGGATAGAACCCCATGGCGCAGAAAGAGCTGAGAAGAATGAACCGCGTAGAGCTGATCGAAATTATCTACGCGCTGGAACAAAACGAAGAAGAACTGAAACAGGAAAACCAGGAGCTGCGGAAGAAACTCGAGGAACGGAAGGTCGTAGTGGAAAACGCAGGGTCCATTGCAGAAGCAGTAGCAGGATTAAATCATATTTTTGATACGGCACAGCGGACGGCAGACGATTATCTGGCATCCGTGGCGGCAGTAAAAAGAAGAGGCCGAACGGGAAGCAGAACGGATCGTGAACGAGGCGAAGGAAGAGGCCGGACGGATCATCGCGGATGCGAAAAAACAGACAGAAGAAAGATAAGACGCAGGAGGAGACAAAAGTGGAAGAGCAGAGACGGAGGATTTCATCCGTACCGGATCTTGCAGAGGTAGAAAAAGAGAGAAACCGCTTAAAACGCAGGAAAGAATACGGAAATGCACTGCGCGGTACGTGTTTTTCGCTGCTGGCAGTGCCGCAATCGCAGTTCTTGCTGCAACGCTGTTTCTGCCGGTACTGCAGGTGACGGGAACGAGCATGGAGCCGACGCTTTATGACGGAGATATTATTGTCCTGACAAAGAAATCAAGCATAAACCGAGGAGACTTATGCGGGTTCTATTATCAGAATAAATTACTGTTGAAACGCGTCATCGGACTGCCCGGTGACTGGATTGACATCAAAGAGGACGGCACGGTTTTGGGGAATGATGAAGAAATCGATGAGCCGTACGTATCCGGAAAGAGCCTTGGCGAGTGCGATCTGACTTTTCCTTATCAGGTGCCGGACAACCGGTATTTCGTGATGGGAGACCACCGGTCAACGTCGATCGACAGCCGGAGTTCGGTGATTGGAAGCATTGAAAAAGACCAGATTACAGGAAAAAATTCTGCTGCGGATCTGGCCGCTGAAACATATATCGCTGGTACACTAAAAGAGAGGGAGGAGCATATGAGAGAGATACTGGACCGGTATATCCGCAAGTTCCACCGGGATCATCAGAAAGAAGAAAAGCAATCGCCCTGTTTGTCGTACTTTCCCTTCTGGTTTCGGGAAGCGTGACATGGCGTCTGAAATCCGACGGAATTGCGATGACGAACGAAGCGTTCTGCGGAAAGGAAGAGCATCAGCACAGCGAAGCGTGTTATACGGAGGTGCTGACGTGCGGGCTGGAAGAAACCGAAGGTCATCACCATTCAAAAGAGGCTCGGGTGCTATGCAGAAGAGAAAACGCTTATCTGTACAGAAAAAGAGCATACACACGGTGACGAGTGCTACGACGAGGAAGGAAACCTGATCTGTTTGGAGACGGAGCATACGCATGACGGGGACATGTTATCAGACCGCGGAGGTGCTGGCGTGTGACAAGCCGGAAACAGAAGGGCATACGCACAGCGAGAGCTGTTATACGAAAGAGCTGACCTGCGGAAAAGAAGAGCATATTCATACTGCGGAATGTTATTCCGACAATCAGGCGGATGTGGAAACCGCAGTCGACTGGGAAAAAACACTTCCCGCAGACCTTGGCGGCGGCTGGGCAGAAAATGTGGTGAAAGTTGCCGCATCGCAGCTTGGATATGCTGAGCACAAAGAATTATCAGCTTTCCGAGAGTGACGGAACGTCACACAAAGGTTATACCAGGTATGGCGCCTGGTACGGAAATGACTACGGCGACTGGAGCGCAATGTTTGTTTCCTTATGCCTCAAATACGCCGGCATTCCGGAAAGCGCGGTGCCGTATGCAGCGGGAGCGTATGCATGGACGATGGCATTGAACGAAAAAGGGCTGTATCACGACAAAGCGTACACGGCGAAGTGCCGGAGATATCGTTTTCCTCGACAAAGATGAGGACGGCAGAGCAGAGCGTGTGGGCGTTGTGGAAAAAACCAGTGAGGACGGAAAACAGATCAAAACCATAGAAGGCGACTGCGAGAAAGACGGCGCGGATGTCGTTGCGGAGATGACGTATACGGCGGACGATGAGAAGATCGTCGGATATGGGGGAGATGGCGGTGAATCCAGAGGCGAAGGAAGGTGAGATGCCGTAGCGGAAGGACAGCCGGAGGAAAATGCAGAAAAAGGAAAGCATAGCAGCAGATGATGCGGTGTCGGAAGTGGAGGAAGCTGCGGAGCAGGAGAAAAAGGACGGAATTGCAGTGCAGGCAGTTTCCGGAGGTCTGGATATCACAAACCGCGTCACAAACGTAAGCTTTAAAAAGAAAAACGGTGATATTTATGAGGATGTAGATATCAGCGATACAGAATTTACAACAGGAGATCAGCTGCAGGCTAATTTTGAAGTGGATGAGATTCCGACAAAAGATGTACAGGACAATGATTATAAAACATATATCGAGCTGCCCCAAGGCATGGATGTATCAAGATTTCTGGGAAAGGAGTACGATGCATACGATGGAGTTATCAAATCAGGAAAGTATCATTACGAACAGGATGCAGATGGCAAGTGGTACATTGTACTGGAACTGGATAAAAATTATGTGGATGGTGCCGGAGAGCAGATTCATGGAAGTCTGAAATTCGATTTCCAGTGGAATGATGATATTGTCAGCGATGATGGTTCCAAAAGACAATTTCCATAGGTTCCTGGACAGGAGAAATTACCGTGATAAAGGATATCACGCCGGAACCGGAGCCGCAGGATAAAAACTATTCCCTGAAAAAAGAGTCTGGCAAATTTTATTATGACGAATCGGGAAATGGCTATATTGATTATGATGTTGAATTAATCGTAAAAACGATGACATGCAGGGATCGCTCACGATGAAGGATGCTCTGAAGGCAGCTGACTTTGCCTATGATGGAAGTTCTCTGCAGATTGTAAATGCAGACGGAGTCAGCCTGTCAGGTACGTTTGAAAACCTCGAAGCAGATAAAACAGACATTGTGATCGGAAAAACTGGAACGGAAATCCCGAAAGGAACTTATCATATCAAATACCGCGTTAAGAGTAATAAGGATCTCAGCGCATGTACCTCTTCTGAAATTGAAAATAAAATTGAGATAAAAGACGGGGAAGATACGATAGAAAGCTCCAAAAAATCCACGATTTCGCAGAAAACAGTATCGAAAAACGGAAGTCTGCAGCAGGGAGCCGATGGCGAGCAGTATATTGAATGGACTGTTTCGGTAAATAATGGAGAGATTATCAAAGATATTAAAAATCCGACGGCTTTTTCCGACCAGATCGATGAAAATCTTACCCTGGTGGGTGATGTCACGGTGATTCAATATGATGTGAACGGAAACATAGCGGGAACTTATAACGCTTCTGTGAACGGAAATCAGATTTCATATGATTTTCCGAAGGGACAGCACCGATACGAAATTAAGTATCGGACAAAAAGCCAGCGATTCCATGCAGGTTCCCATCGGCGGAACTACGGTCAGCAATACGGCGGAAACGACAGGCGATATTGCCGGAAAAGATACGGTAAATGTCGTTCTTCCGGGGCATGTGACCAATAAAACTTTTGTCAGACAGAATATTCAGCAGGTAGATGGAACCTGGGCAGATATTCTGGAGTGGAGTACAGAAATCAGCTTGGATGGTTCGCTGAACGGATATACGTATAACGATTATACAGAGCGTTCCTGGTATTCAGGTGAACTGAACGGAAAGTGTCTGATGAAAATGACGGATCAGCAGCTGGAAGAAATCAAAGTTTACGACAAACAGGGAAACGAAATTCCGCGAAACAAATATACGGCAGAACGGTACAGCAGACTGGACAACGGAGAAGAGGCAGGACTGTTTACGATCAGCTTCAGCGATGTAGAAGGGCCGGTGGTGATCCGGTATCAGACGACGGTTGATTTGAGTAAATTTGCGATCGGAACAGGATTGTATTTTAGAAATCATGGCGAGTTGACAGACGGAGAAGGTATTATAAAGACAGTGATTCCGCAGAGTCCACCAACCTTACGTGTGTTTCTTGCTGGGAGCAGGCCAGATTCTGGCAGATGCATGGTACCGCAGGAGACAGACAGAATGTCGCTCGCGATCCAGTATGGAGGCGGAGCAGCGGAATTTAGTCTGTACCGCGTGGTAGATATGACGGAGAATCGGGAATTTACCCTTGCCGGAAAATTTGCAGACTGTCCGGTATCGCTGGAAAACCTCGATACAGAAGGATGGAAAACAGCAGCTCAGACACTGGCTGTTTATGCTGAAAAAGGAAAAGCAGAAGGAACCATCACCCCGGATCAGATTGGAATGACCGATGAAAACGGTGATCTGAAATGGGAAAATCTGGGAACCGGCCTGTATCTTGTGCTGGGAAGCAAGACGGAGGATGAGACGTATACCTATGAGCCGACCCCGCTCCTTACGGCACTTCCGAACTGGGAAAATGATACCTGGAATCATAACGTGACGCTGAATCCGAAATTTGACAAGACGAAAAAACCGGATAAGCCGACGACGAAAATCGCAGCCCTGAAGATCTGGGAGGACGATGGTACCAGGAGGACAAGTTAGTGGAGAGCATCGAAGTACAGCTCCTGAAAAATGGAGAAGTGTACGATACGCAGACACTGAATAAAGAAAATGGCTGGAAATACACATGGGATAAACTTCCGGCAGAGTTTCAGTGGAGCGTGGTGGAAAAAGAAGTATCCGATTCGTATCGGGTTATATACGAAAATGAAAATATGAAAAATGGAAAGCGGTGGGTAATCCGAAATAAGGTAATCGTACCGCCGACCCCAACCCCAAGCGAGACTCCGATGCCAACGCCAAGCGCTGCTCCGACGGTAACCCCGAGCACCACCCCGATGCCGTCCGATACGCCGACCCCGCTTCCATCCAAGAGTCTTCCATACACCGGACAGACCTGGTGGTACTGGTTCCGATTCTGGCGTGTGCGGGAATTGCAGCATTCTCCATTGGCTGGATACGCAGAAGAAAATGGGAAAAGAAGAACGGAAATCAGAATGAAAAATAAGAGAAGAACCAAAAAAGTATACCGCGGAAGCATCTGGATGGGTGTCGGCCTGTTGCTTGCTTTCTTTTTGCAGCAGCCTGGAGCGGATACAACATCCTGGACGCCAGACGCGCAGATCGAGCAGCACAGAACACAGTAGAACAACTGCAACAGGAAATCGCGCAGAAGCAGAACGAAAAAAGAACAGCTCGAGGCAGAAGAAGAGGAAGAAGAAACAGCAGAATCCGCAGAAACTTCAGCAGACACCGCAGAGCCTGACCCCACCGCCAGCCTCCCGGACTACGTCCTCCACCCCGACATGGAAATGCCAGTCATGAAAATTGACGGAAACTACTACATCGGAGTTCTCACAATCCCGTCCCTCGACCTGTCATTGCCGGTCATGGAAGACTGGGACGATGAAAAACTGAAGATCTCCCCCTGCCGCTATGCCGGTTCCCTTTATCAGAAAAACCTCGTTATCGCCGGCCACAACTACCAGCGCCATTTCAACGGAATCGAACCCTGCCGATCGGAAGCGAGATCCAATTCAACGATGCGGACGGAAACGAATTCCAGTACACCGTAGTGGCATCCGATGTCATGAACCCGGAAGAAAAAGACAGGATGCTGGAAGACGGGGCATGGGATCTGACCCTGTTTACCTGCAATTACGGCTTGGGAACCCGCTACGCGGTGCGGTGCCAGATGGTGGAAGAAAACGAATAAAAAGAAATGAGAGAAGAGCAATCATAGAGATATGGTTGTTCTTTTTTTTTGCGTGCAAACAGCGAAAAAAGAAAAAACAGATAGAAATGTAACGGATTTAGTCGAAAATACAAGAAAGATACTGGAAAATAATGAGAAAAGTAATTGCATGAAATGAGAAAAGTGGTATAATCTAAAACAATGAGTAATGGAAAAAGTAATATAAAAAGGACTTCACAGACAAGCAGGAAAGAACAATGAGAAAGCGAATTTTAATTGTAACGAATCATTCCTATATGTTCTGGCAGTTTCGCAGAGAGCTGGCAGAAGCATTGCAGAAAGAGTATGAATTGGTGCTGGCGATGCCGTTTGTCGGTCACGAAGAAGATTTTCAGAAAATGGAAATTCGATGCATCCCCATCTCCATGAACCGACGCGGCGTAAATCCTTTTGCAGAAGCAAAATTACTGTTGGGTTATAAAAAATTATTGAAAAAGAAGCGCCGGATCTCGTTCTTACCTATTCCATCAAGCCAAACATTTACATAGGTCTGCTTTGCCGAAAAACAAAAATTCCATATTATGCGAATGTACAGGGTCCTTGGAACTGCCTTTCAGAAACCGGTTCTGATCAGTCTTGTTACGGTATTATATCGGATTGCGTTTCAGAATGTACAACGGGTTTTCTTTGAAAACGAAGAAAATGCCTGGGAATTTCGGGAAAGAAAAATACTCTCCGCAGACCGCCAGGTCGTCCTCTCAGGAGCCGGAATCAATCTGGAGCGCTATCAAATGGCACCCTATCCCAATCATAAAAGGATGCATTTCCTGTATCTCGGGCGCATTATGAAAGAAAAAGGAATGGACGAACTGTTTTATACTGTCCGACGGCTGAAAAAGAAAATGAAGATTTTATTCTGGATCTGGTCGTTTTTTTGAAGAGGAATACAAAGATCAGGTAGAAGAACTGGAAAACAGCGGAATCGCCCATTTTTACGGCTTTCAGTCCGATCCGAGAATGTTTTACATAGAAGCAGACTGCGTTGTCCTTCCAAGTTACCACGAAGGAATGAGCAATGTCCTGCTGGAAGCTGCCGCAACAGGTACCGTCCCGTCATCACAAGCAATATTCCTGGATGCCGGGAAAGTGTAGAAGATAGAAAAAGCGGCTTTCTGGTTGAAGCGAAAAACAAAGAAATGCTGTATCAGGCCATGAAAGAGATGCTGCATTGCAGCAGGGAAGAGCGGGAGAGGATGGGAAAGATGGGGGAGAGAGAAGATGGAGAGAGAATTTCGGAAGGAAGCTGTGGTGGAGAGAACGGTGCGGAGTCTGAAATAATACCATAAAAATTGATTTTATTGAATTGCAGCGCAAAACTGGAGAGAACAATATGATATTAACAAATTATTGGTGGATGTTGATTTGGATTTTGGGTGGAGGAGTATTAGCAATTTTTGTTCCAAAGCAGCAGGAACTGGTAAATGGGAAAAAAGTAGAACGATGGACAATGCCGGCGGCATTGATCTTGATTTTGCCGTATATTTTATGGGCTGGATTTAGATCTGATACTTTTGGAGATACTGGGGCATACCAGCGAGCATTTCGGGAATGTGCGTCTTCGTTTGGCAAAATTGGAAACTATCTTTCAACTGTTACAAAAGATAAAGGCTTTTATCTTTTGATGGCATTGGAAAAGAGTATTTTGGGTGATTCTTATACACTTTTCTTCTTATTACTTGCTGCATTCCATCTGTTGATGATCATGTGGATGTGCAGAAAGTATTCGGAAGATTACTGGTTCAGTATTTTCCTGTTTGTTGCATCTACAGATTATTTATCCTGGACATTTAATGGTATCCGGCAGTTCACAGCGGTTGTTATTGTTTATGCTGCTACTCCTTTTATTTTAAAGAAAAAATATATTCCCAGCATTCTTCTTGTTCTATTAGCATCTACGATGCATCAGTCAGCACTTTGATGATTCCAATCGTCTTAATGATACAGGGAAAGCCTGGAATAAGAAAACCGTATTTTGTATTTTTTGCAAGTCTGGCTGTGCTGCTGTTTGTTGATCAGTTTACCAATATCATGGATTCTATGTTGACAGAAACACAGTATAAGAATGTGGTAGGCGATTATCAGGCCTGGAACGATGATGGAACCAATCCACTTCGTGTTTTCGTGTATTCTATTCCGGCAATTTTATCATTGATTGGATTAAAACAGATTCGTGCAGAGAATGATCCAATAATTAACATTGCAGCCGGAGCTGGTGCTGCAGCGTGTGGACTCTACATAATTTCTGCCGTAACATCCGGGCTGTTTTTTGGGTAGGCTGCCCATATATGTAAGTGTATGGTCACAATGCATATTACTTCCGTGGGGAGATAAAACATATTTTCACCGAGCGGTCTGCACGTTTGATGAAAACTATCGCTGTAATTTGTTATTGCTTTTTTTTTCTATTATCAGATGCATTTTGCCTGGAAAATTTTGTGAGAAGGATAAGATGAATGATTAGAGTTTTGCAAGTGGTTACCTATATGGGGCGTGGAGGTCTGGAAACCATGCTGATGAATTATTATCGCCACATGAACCGTGATAAGGTACAATTTGACTTTTTAGTACATCGTGATTTTGAGGCGGATTATGATCAGGAAATCCTGTCCATGGGAGGGAAGCTTTTTCATGTGTCTCGTCTTATTCCGTGGAGCAGAGGATATCGTGAGAAACTGAAAAGTTTTTTTCATGCGCATCCAGAATATAAGATAGTTCATGTTCATCAGGACTGCCTTAGTTCTGTGGCACTGGAGTGCGCAAAGGAGTGCGGGGTTCTGGTGCGTATTGCGCATAGCCATAATAGTAATCAGGATAAGAATATCAAATATATCATGAAACAGCACTACAGGAAGAAGATTCCACAGTTTGCAACGGAGTTGTTTGCTTGCGGAAAGGATGCCGGAGATTGATGTTTACGGGGCATCGGTATAAAATTTTATACAATGCAATAAATACATCTGTCTATACTTACTCATTTGAGAAGGCGGTTACGATTCGTGAGAAGCTTCATGTGGAGCAAAATCTGGTAATTGGTCATGTTGGACGATTTGATGCCCAAAAGAATCATACTTTTTGCTGGACATTTTAGCGAATGCGTGAACATTGTGCCGAATGCCAGATTGCTTTTGGTGGGGGATGGTGAAGGAAGGACTCAAATACAAGAAAAAGCAAAATCTCTGGGATTGGAGGAAAAGTGATTTTCACAGGTGTTCGTAATGATGTGGCGGATTTACTTCAGGCGATGGATGTATTTGTTTTTCCGTCTTTATATGAAGGGGTTCCAGTTACTATGATTGAAGCGCAGGCATCAGGATTGCCATGTGTTATATCTGATGGGGTTCGAAGGATTGTGTTATTACCTCTGGTTTGGTTACATCAATGAAATTATCAGATAGGCATGTGATTGGGCAAAACATATTGCAGCACAGTTGAACAGAAAAGAGAAAATCACCTGGAGGAAATTCAAGCTGCCGGGTATGACATCGTAACGGCAGCAAAAGAACTGGAGAATTTTTATTTGAAAAAATACGGAGAAGAATCGTAATGGCTTTTTGACTGTTTTTACGCCGGCTTATAACCGAGCTCATACTTTACAGCGGACCTATGAGAGTCTGTGCAGGCAGGAGTGTAAGGACTTTCTATGGTTGATTATAGATGACGGTTCTACAGATCAAACGTCAGAATTGGTGCAAAGTTGGCAGAAGAAAGAGAATGGATTTGAAATCCAGTATATTTATAAAGAAAATGGTGGGATGCATACAGCCCACAATACTGCTTATGAGAATATTCATACGGAATTGAATGTTTGTATTGACTCCGATGACTGGATCGCTCCGGGGGCGGTGAAAAAAATCAGGGACACCTGGGAAAAAGTCAGAGATAAAGGGTATGCAGGGATGATCGCATTGGATGCTGATTTTTCCGGGAACATCATCGGAAAAGGTTTTCCGGCGGGAATGGCTGACACTACCTTGGGTGGATATTATGCCGCAGGTGGATCCGGTGATAAAAAACTTATTTATCGAACCGACGTTATCAATAGTGTACCGCCCTATCCTGTTTTTCCGGGTGAAAAGTATGTTGGGTTAGTATATAAGTACATATTGGTTGATCAAAAATACAAGCTTTATGTTATGAATGAGGTTGTATGCGAGGTGGAATATCAGGCAGACGGTTCAACTGGAACTATGTGGAAGCAATATTTAAAAAATCCGAAAGGATTTGCTTTTTTGCGGAAGGCTGCGATGCAGTATCCCAGCAGTAAAAAGAGGATGATTCAGGATTGTATCCATTATTGTTCCAGCAGCCAGATTGCAAAGAACAGGAAATATATTCAAGAGTCCCCCAGAAAGCTGCTGACAGTTTTATGCACACCGTTGGGTTGGGCACTGACAGAGATTATCAGGAACAAGGCAAAAGAAAATGGTTGACAGGAGGAAGGCGTCATTATGAAAAAGGTGCTTTTTTTTAATCCATGATATGGGACAAGGCGGCGCAGAGAAAGTTTTGGTGAACCTTGTCAATCATATGGATCACTCAAAATTTGATATTACTGTAATGACGCTTTTGACAGTGGAGAGAATCGTCAGTTTTTAAAGAAAAGTATAAGGTACAGGACCTGGTGTGAAAAAAAAATGATTCCGGGCAATTCACATTTGATGAAAATGCTTAGCTCGGAGCGGCTTCACAAACTAATTGTGAAAGAACGTTATGATATTGAAGTGGCATATTTAGAGGGTCCTTGTGCCAGAGTGATCAGCGGGTGCAATGATCCAGGTGTTAAAAAGGTGGCCTGGATCCACATTGAACAGCACACAGCAGAACGAGCAGCAGAGTCTTTTCGAAGCGTGATGGAGGCGAAAGCGTGTTATCAGCGGTTTGATCGTATTATATGCGTTTCCCAGACTGTAAAGCAGGATTTTTACAGACGCTGCAGATTCCGGTTCCGCATGAGGTGCTGTATAACACCAACGAGAGTGATAGAATCCTCTGTCTTTCAAACGAAGCAGTGAATCCGGAAATCATGTTTCCTGATGAGATTAAACTGGTGGGAGTGGGAAAACTGCTGAAGAGTAAGGGGTTTGACAGGATCGTGCGGATCGTAAAACGGTTGAAAGAACAGGGGTATCCGGTTCATTTTTATGTGCTTGAGAAGGACCGGAACGAAACAGCCTCCAGAAATACATTCAACAAAATAGGCTTGAAGACAGCATTACCCTGTTGGGGTATCAGTTGAATCCATATAAATTTGTTGCAAAGTGTGATCTGTTTATCTGCGCCAGTTATGCGGAAGGTTTTTCTGCAGCAGCAACAGAAGCTTTAATATTGGGGACTGTTGAAGTGTGTACGGTTGAAGTATCCGGTATGAAGGAAATGCTGGGAGAGAATAATGAATATGGTCTCGTGGTTGAAAACAGGGATGAGGCTTTGTACCAGGGAATCAGGAGGTTCTTTGAGGTGCCTGGGTTACTGGAACCTGAGCAAAGCTCAGCAGGTTGATTAATTACTATTGGTTATTCTGCGATCCCTGCCAGGAAATTCAAGGCGATATGCCTTAGATGTCATTCGACTTAAGCAGGCATCTGCGTAGGTGGAATCCCCAAAAAGCTGATACCATCCGGATACTGGAATCTGTGAGATAATAATAGTTGCCTTGCGGCAGTCTCTGGACTCGATGATTTCAAATAAATCGCGGCATTTCTCGATGTCCAGATCCATTAAGCCGAAATTATCTATCACCATGAGATCATAAGCGGCCATTTCATTCGAATACTCAAAGTAAGTACCTTCCTGCCTGGCATGATCTGATTCCTTTAAGAGTGTGTTCGCACGTATGTATTTAACAGTACGGTTCTGATGCATTGCTGTGATACATAAGGCGCAGGCGATGTGCGTTTTCCCAGCACCGGCCCCTCCGGTCATCAGCAGGTTATTCGGCTCATCGATCCAATCACACTTGGCCAGAAGTTCTATGACGTGTGTATTCAGCTGACGTTCTGGATCATAGATTGAACTGTCAAGATCAGCTGCAGGATATTTCAGGGTCGCTTTCTTCATGAGACGTTTAAACTTTTTACTCTCACGCTGATCCCACTCCTGATTTACAATAGCAGCAAAGCGGACTTCAAATAGTTCGAGACCTGTGTTTGGTTCCAGCAGCTGCTTTTCAAATGCTTCAGCCATACCGGACATGCGAAGTTTATACAGCCGATCCATGAGTATGTTCTGTTCTTTTGTGAGTTTATCGTTATAAAGATAGTCTTTTAATCTGTATGCCATAGTACGTCACCCTTACTTATAGTAGTCCTTTCCTCTGATATTTTCATGATTGAGCAGTGTTCCTGGTGAATGCTCGGGGAATTCCTTCACATCCATCTTTTTCAGCATCTGCTTGAAGGTAAAATACTTACAGGAATTGATCTCTATACATTTATGGGCAACTTCTTCAGCAGCACCTTTCGGGATTGTTTTTACTTTATGCAGGATACCTGCACAGGCATTATAAGACTGCTCTTCATGTTTTGATGATTTAAGGAGTCTGTCAATCAGTTCTGACATCGCAGGACCAATGGCAGAAGCCCAGCGGCGGTAATAATTACCATCCTTTGAATTGACTTCTTTGTAATAAAGGTGTTCTGGCGGCATATGTTCATCTACCGTGATATACAGCGGAAACTCTCTATAAGACCGCTTATGTGTACAGATCAGCCGATTATACTGATCACAGATTCTGATCTCTGAAGCGGTTGCCTTCAGGATTGCAGGTTTGCCACAGTAAGAGTACAATACGGAGTAGTAGTGGCCGTCATACTCGATGTGGTAGTTGTTGGGAACTTTTAGGACCGCTTTATAGTTGCAAGCCGTGTAACATCCGCCTGGCAGTGGTTTCATACATGGTTTGTCATACTTTTCGAAAGCATCCTGTCTTGAGAAATCCTTCCCTTGAAAAGATCGTTTATTGAGGACCGCTACTATTTTTTTGATTTCAGCATTCAGGTCTTCAAATGATACATATATCTTTTCTTTCAGTTTCTCAACCAGGTGTATTTCAAGATAACGTACATGATTTTCAACTGTAGGCTTGCCTTTCGGCTTTCTAGCGGGTGGCGGAAGAACTATAGTTTCATAGAAATCTTCCAGATCTGCAAATGTAGACTGCAGGATAAGTTCATCCTTTGTGTGCTTGGTTACAGCAGTTCGCAGGTTATCGGGCACAAAGTATTTCGTAACAGCACCATAAAACGAAACAGCATGGGCACAGCCTTCTATAAAACATGGGAGCTTCTCATTTGGAAAAGCTTCTGCATAGATCAGGCTGCTGACTCCAAGAGTGGTCGCAAAGATATGGACTTTTTTGATCTCGCCCGTTTCGGTATCTGTTAACAGTTCCGGCTGATCACCGACCCAGTCGATATACATCTTTTCACCCGGGATTCGGTTTACGGCCATTGATACCTTCTGGCCACCATAGTTTTCTGCTATGAATCGGTTGAAGTATTCGTAAAACTGTGACTTCTCATAACCATCAGGATTCTTTTCTTTATAATCCAGCCAACAGAACGAAATGTTCATGTGGCTCCCTAGTGCATGGATTCTGTCATAGTAATACTGGAAATCTGGAAGTGGGACATTTTTCCTCTGTAGATTTTTCTGCGGATAGAAAAGGTTCTCAACTTCATTAGGTGCCATCATTCGGAGTTCCTCGATTGGGATCCCGTTGGCATGATATCGGCTCATGATCAGATTTAATGTACCTGAGCCAATCTTGTAACGGTCCATAACAGACCTGGTCTGGCATCCATTCAAACGCATCTGGATGGAGCCGATAATCGTGTTGTAGTCTTGCATAGTTATGCCTCCTTTCGCAATCATTTGATGACTACGAAAGAACTATAGCACGTTGAAAACTTATTGATCAGCTGAAGCGGAAACTTTTTTTGGTAGAAGATCGCAAAAAGAATACTATGCGTTAGTGCAGAAAGCTTTTTAAAATAGATCATATGTATACGGTGGTTTAGCAGTAAACCTGTTTAATGGAACAATAGAGCTGGTGAAATTGGATAGAAAAAAGGGTGATGAAGTATTTTTAAAAGCGTGCATTGGATTGTATTTCAATTAATGAAAACGCAGGAGCGGGAAAGTGCTTGGAATCCGTGTTCCGTTTTTGGTAGAAGATCCATGGAAAGAATACTATGCAGCTCGGAATTTTACATATATGTATAAAAAAAAGGATTGTATAAAGCAATTGTATTTGAATTGATTTTCGTAAAATCTTAGCTGTTTTTTTCAATGCAATGCAGAAAAATTGAAACTATAAAATGGTTTTAAAAGGAGTCTGTGACGGATGGAAAGAAAAACTTGGACCAACTGTGACTCCATAGATAAAAAAGGAAATAGCATGCAGAAAAACAGACAATTAACTATAAATATGGCTGCAAATTTTATTAATTTTGGCATATCCTTATGTATTAGTTTTTTTTCTGTCTCCATATAGTTCGTACAATTGGTGTAGAAGCAAATGGTTTTATTACATTGGCAAATAATTTTGTCAGTTATACGAGTCTTATTACCATTGCATTAAATTCAATGATTGGTAGATTTGTGACGATTTCTTTGACAGAAAAAAAAAGACAGACGACGCTAATCGATATTTTACTTCAGCGTTATTTGCAAATGGATCGATAGCAGCTGTATTAGGTACCATAGGGATATTTATTGTTTTATGCTTAAAATCACTGATAAATGTGCCGGAAAATTTGCTTTATGTTGTGCAGCTGTTGTTTGTATTACTTTTTATCAATTGTTTATTAGGCATTATTGGATCTGTTTTTAGTGTAGCCACTTTTGCAAGAAATAAGCTTTATCTTGAATATATTCGTACTGGGCGCAGGGAAATGTTGCCAGAGCAATGGTTATTTTGGTTGGATTTCTCTTCTGGACTCCTCATGTATGGGTTGTTGGAATTGAGGGCTTGTTTCTGGAATCATTA
>VOFE01000468.1_pt1 | contig 48029 bp, 70 predicted proteins | sample 5384071 | NCBI WGS metagenome assembly VOFE01 (sample SAMN12384724, study PRJNA508395) | human gut metagenome | isolation source: healthy gut D | host: Homo sapiens
CGTATGCTTTATCGTCAATACCGATAACACAGGAGGAAATTCCGGTAGCCCTGTATTCAATGGCAAAGGACAACTGGTAGGAACTGCTTTCGACCGCAATTATGAAGGTCTGACCGGTGACATAGCTTTCCGCCCTTCATCGCAGCGCGCAGCCTGTGTAGATATCCGCTATATCTTATTTATCATCGATAAATATGCAGGAGCTTCTCACATTATCGACGAACTTAGCATTGAGTAAGTGAAGAATTAAAAATTGAGAAATAAAAGTTAATGCCATCTGGCATTATATTTCTCAATTTTTAATTCTCTATTTTCAATTTATATAAACTCTTCCACCATATACATCTCGTCAATCATTTCATTCATTGTATTCCTGTAAATTCAGTACTGCCTCTTCAGGAGATTCCCCATAAGCATTGCATTGCATGTTTACAGTCAACCAGGCATAATAACCGCCATCTGACGCGCGTTCAAGCACATAATCTGTCCTGTTCAATTTCATATCGGTAAATAATTAGTAAATGTTGGTATTGAATTTACTGCTGAATGTGATGCAGCAAGTTTCTCCAGTTCAAGAATCATCCGACGTTCACAGCTACGAACCCAATAAACGAAATGACGGTTCGGGAGCATATTCCTGCAAAACGAAGCAGAGGCTGCAAATCAAAGGAATCACTGATTATTCCTGCTCCCGCTTTCATTGCGTCATATGCGTTGCAGTCCTGTTCGATATGTGCTGGAACCATTAGTACAGGTTTACCCAGATACATTGCTTCGCAAATTGACTCAAATCCAGCAGTAGTGGCATAAGCTCTGCACCCGGCCATCCCATTTAGAAATTTCAGATCATCTATTTGATGATAACTCAGCGTTTCATCAATCCGGGTCACCTCCTCCGCATCCGCCTTATCCCAGAAAAACTTCAAAGGTACTTCCGGATGTTTCGCATGAAACTGCTCCACGCTATCAGCAAACCCAGAATTAACCATATATCCATGGATGTAGTTACCCTTTTCTGCCGGATAGCGGTCACTTCCTGACGAATCAAGGGAGGAACCGGACTACAATATGTTGTTCATCATCCTGGTCCATTTCCAGGAAAGAGAGAGCCAGTTTCTTCGAGGATCTTAAAGCTGTCATCCGGGTAAAGAAACGCAGCATCCATAATTGCACGAATTTTTATCCGGAGAGTCGAAATCCTGATGTAAAAACAAGTATTGATGTCCAACGCAAACATACGGAATAGAGGGGCGAAAGAGTGCATAGGTAAGTCCCGTTAGAAGCTCGTAGAAGTTGATCACTACTTCCGCCCCCGTCTCCCTGATCCGCTGATTAATATAGCACATGCTACGGAAATACTCCGGAAAATGCAGTAAATTGTAAGCAAAACTTTTCGTTAGATCAGCCCGTTTGTTATCTGCTGTAGGCTGAAAGTTCGGACTAATGAAGCGTTTGACCGGTGCATGAATGTACTCCGGTTGAAGAATCCGGCAGCGTACGTGATCGAGCTCTTGCCAACTAAGACCTCCACTACTTCATGTCCATTGCGCAATAACATTTCTTCGAGAGTGATTGCTTGCGTAAAATGCCCCTCCCTTCACCTTGTACAATAAATAAAAATTTCATGAGTTCCATTATTCTTATTCATTTGTTTTTTGTTACGCAAAGTTCCTTCTTTCCACATTACATTAAGATGACTCTATGATTACTATTTCATGAACAAAATCAGCATTTTCCACGTTATATATTAAAATAGAAATTATATTTGCGGTCTTCAAAGACTGCTTTTTAACTCTAAGAAAGAAAAGATTATGGAAAAGTTTGAAGATTTAATACAGTCACCAGTGCCCGTTTTAGTTGATTTCTTTGCAGAATGGTGTGGACCATGCAAAGCTATGAAACCGGTTTTAGAAGAACTCAAAATAATTGTGGGTGATAAGGCACGTATAGTCAAGATAGACGTTGACCAACATGAGGACTTGGCCACAAAATATCGTATACAGGCAGTTCCGACCTTTATTTTGTTCAAGAATGGAGAAGCTGTCTGGAGACATTCCGGCGTAATCCATAGTAGCGAACTACAAGGGGTAATCGAAGGCATTATACATAAAAAGATAATAATAACGAATGAAGAAAGTATTAGTAATGGTAGCACTCGTCATGGTAAGTGTAATTGTATACGCTTTCAATGACAGTAGGGAAACTAATCAAGGTAAAAAAGAGGTAACAGGTAACGGTGAAGTCGTCGTAATGAATAAAGATATGTTTCTGAAAGACGTCTTCGATTATGAAAAGTCAAAGGAGTGGAAATATAAAGGCAACAAGCCTGCCATTATCGACTTATATGCCGACTGGTGCGGACCTTGTCGTCAAACAGCCCCGATCATGAAAGAATTGGCAAAGGAATATGCCGGAAAGATCACAATCTACAAAGTCAATGTAGATAAGCAAAAAGAATTAGCTGCCCTGTTCAACGCAACAAGTATTCCTTTGTTCGTATTCATCCCCATGAAAGGAGATCCACAGCTTTTCCGAGGAGCCGCAGACAAAGCGACTTATCAAGAAAGCGATCGATGAATTTCTACTGAAGTAATGAAAGAAAAGATAGTGACGGTATCCGGTCAGGATAGTAACGGGAAAGCGTGACGGTATTTTTGCGGGATACCGTACCAGATATCTTGCCAATCTTATTTGAAGTATCCTACGGGGTGATTCATCAAAGGAATCTGACTCTCTTTCAGTTTCAAAACTTTCTTCAATTGAGCAGCATCCATTGATGCACGCGGAACACGGTAGCAATTTAGCAGCTGAACAAAATATAGAAATATTCTGCGAAACAATGCCTGCATCTACAGCCTCCCATCAATTGAGTCTGTGCTTTCGGGCATCCCCAAACGAGAAACATCACTAATTAATACCAAAGATACCGGAGCTGTTTTTCACAAATGCCTGTCCACCTGCCACTGCTCCACGATAATCGCCTTCAGCTATCAGATTCAGCTGATGATTTACCGTGACGAGCTTCGTCTTTACACATTTCATGTACAGTGTCATGGATAGCATCCAAATTTAAAGCCTTTGCACGAGTTGCGATGCGTTTCTTATCTTCGCATGCACCTTGCTCAGCGTCTTTACGTTTCTGCAGGTTAGTCTTAGTATCCCAAACGCAGTCACCCAACAATTCAGCAAATTTAGCAGCGTGTTCAGCTTCTTCCCAAGCGTAACGCTTGAAAGCTTCTGCTACTTCAGGATAGCCTTCACGGTCTGCCTGGCGGCTCATAGCCAAGTACATACCAACTTCTGTACATTCACCCATGAAGTGGTTGTTCAGATCCTTAATCATTTCGTCGTCGCAACCTTTGGCTACGCCGATTACGTGTTCGTCAGCAAATACCAGCGGGCCGTCTACTTCTTCAACTTCTACGAACTTGCTGCAGGAGCTTTACACAATGGGCATTTCTCGGGAGCTGCATCTCCTTCGTAATACGTAACCGCATACAGTACATCTAAATTTTTTCATTTTCCTCTCAGATTTTAATTAGTTGAATTAGTTATTCTTTGTTGTTCTTAAACGTTCTTCTTCTATGCAATGTTTACAGATTCCTTTATAATAGTAGTGGACTTCCGCACTTCGTGACCGTCCATATCCATGTCGACCACTTTCTTGATGTTGTTATTGCACATCAAGTCATAAATCTTTCCGCAACGCTTGCACAAGAAATGACCGTGCGGGCTGGTATCGGCATCATAACATGTGTTACGCTCGTCGATAGTCAGGGTTTGTGCGGCCCCTGTTCGCGAAAACAATTTCAAGGTATTGTATACCGTTGTTTTAGACAGTGTCGGTATGGAGGGAGACAGTGCCGTATAGATTTCATCCACCGTGGGATGCGTACGATGCTCTATCAAGTAATTCATGATGGCTATGCGCTGTACTGAAGGCTTGATATTATGATGTCTGCCTCCTGCCCTGGCGGTATAACTTCCGGTTCTGTTTGAAAAACAGCGTATGGAGGAAGCATCTGCGCAGAAAGCTTCAAAGGTTTCTTCCCGATGTTAGCACATAAAATGCGTTCAGAAGGGCAAACATTAGAGGTCATTTCCGAAAAGACAATTTGTTTGCGTTTCATACGCAAGGTTCCCATTGTAGAAGGAAGATATCTCCATTCATCGGAACAGACAACCTCACCTATCAACATCAGACGCGCTACCGGATGTTTTTCTGAAATATCCGTATACACAAACGCATATGTTTCTACAGTTCCGATGCGATTTTTAGGATTATACACCAATGTAACCATACTTTCCATTCCCGGAGCAAGTGTTCCCAAACTGAACGCTGCTGCTGTACATCCACACGAAGTGGTTATCTTCGTGATCCGTACATTCTTGCCACTGACATTGCGAAACGGAAATGTGTAGGTTCGGGGCGCATCGGTATCGTATATACTGCCAATATGTATACGGAGAGAATCGAAACTGAACATCTCTCCTCCCTCTTTCAGTAAAGGAGGATTAATCAACGAATCAACTTCTACAGACTGATAGGCTATTCCCCTGCGCCCCAAGGTAGTGGGCAGGGAAAAGACCATCAGCCAATAAAGCAAATAATATCTCCATTGCCTATTCTTCATCTATCAAACTATTACATCCAACCACTATCATTCGCATTTTGCGGACAGTAATGGTGAAGGATTGTTCCTTTCCGTCGCTTGTTCTCATCGTAGCGCTTGTCATACCCGCAACAACTCCTTTCACTTTCAGTATAGTACCTTCAAGGGTAACAGTTGCCTTCGACGTATCGCTAATCTCGCATTCGTATATTAGATTTTCTCCATTCAGGAAATAACGTGCCAAGTCTATTTTTACGATTTTATCGATTCCGACATACAGATTGGGCATTTTCATATCCGACCCGCTTCCGGCAATAGCATGCAATAATGCACCGGCATCGACCAGTTTACCCATTTTACCCCTATAAGAAGGAAGGTCCATTTTGGTTGCCGACCAGCCCGGAGAGTTATGCAAATAATAATAGGTCTTATAACCTTTATAATAGGAATCCACCTCTCTCGCCGTTTGTTTCATCAAGTTTATAAACTCCTGCACCTTGAAGTGGCGACGTTGTTGCAAAGCATACGACAAACCGAGTGCAGCCACTCCCGACACATGCGGGCAAGCCATAGACGTACCCTCATTGTAACCGTAGGCTGCTTTGCCTTCCACCACTAAAGTAGAGAGGATCATTCCCTGATCAATGTTCACATTATTACCATCAGTATCTTCACCCGGAACACAATGATATTCGCTATCACCACCAGGAGCACAGAAATCCACTTCCATCCCATAATTGCTGAATGATGACGGCGTATAGTCAGCTGCAATAGAAGCTACCGAAAGGCATCCCTCATAAGCTGCCGGATAGGAAGACATATATGAGTATTCATTGCCTGAAGCAAAGATGGCCAATCCGCCCTCAATCACCCCGTTAGGAGAACCTGCATTATGGATAAAGTAATCCAGTGCCTCTTTTTCCAATGGATAAGTCTTTGACCACTCTTCGTCAGTGGCAGGCCCGGGTACATATCCTTGCAACGGATTGGAATAAGCGGAGTTATATCCCCAACTGCATTGAAGGATTACGGCACCGTTATCGGCTGCATACTTAATAGCTCTCGCCTCATTCACCATCTTTACCTGGGAATTACCATCGAAAACCTGACAGGACATAATCCTCACTCCCGGTTTGGTTCCATTTCCTCCGGCAATGCCGCTGACTCCTATACCATTATGATTCACGGCAGCTATCGTTCCCGCCACATGAGTGCCGTGACCAGTATCTTCGGCTGCTTGCCAACTGATGATCCCGCTATTTTTACGAAGTTGTAACCATAACGGTCACCCTTATAACCATTCTTGTCCGCATCATCGTCCGAACCCAATACCTCGCTTTCGTTCACCCACATATTAGCCTCCAAATCAGGATGCTTCCACATAACACCTTCGTCAAGCACGGCAACAATGATTTCCGGATCACCCGTACACAGTTCCCACGCTTCTTCACAATTAACGTCGGACCCCACAATAGCAGGAGCTTTCTCAGTTACAAAGCTATAATCTCCTCGGTTTATATATCCCCACTGATGCGGTAATAGCTCATCATTGAACTTAAAACCGTTATCTGCCGCACGCGTTTCATCTTATTCAGAGCAGCTTCCGATACCGGAACTGGTTTCTTTTAGGATTATATGCCCGCTGAATGGTAGGATTTATTTGAAGTTTCGAAATTTCGCCCAATTTAGACAGTTTTCCCATAGCTTCTTTCAAATCTGTGCCCTTATCAAAACGCACCAAATACCAAAGATGCAATCCGGCTTCACGGCTCTTTTCTTCGGTGCGCGAATTGACAGGAAAAACGCGTTCGAAGTCATACGCTCCTAAAATAGAAAGCACCTCGTCCGTTGACGGAATACCCGACCGGGTAGAGGCTCCCACCGCACGTATTTTCATCGTATGGTCGAGAATCTCAGTCATTTCGGGGACAAACTTAACCAATAATTCCCCTTCGGCAGCCCCTTCCGGTATCACTATATCCGGAGTGACGGGAACTACCGGAGCATCATCGTTTAAGTCGTTGTCACTGCAAGCTCCTGCCAACAGTGCAAACGTTGTCATTATATATATATATATTTTCTTCATATTCTAGTCTTTGAGTTCATATTTTTCCTTGAATTTAGGGAAGGCTTCAAAATACTTGTCGAAATTAGTCGGCTCGTTATCAAACCTTACCATTTTTCCTTCTGAATTTAACCCTTTTCCATCTGGTTATAAATCAATACCTCCGGATCCCATTCTATCAAATGAGGATGATACAACACCCACTCAGGCAGATTACCGGTAAAGAAATTCAAGTTGACACTAAGTTTTCTCATTTTCGGAAGTATCTTAGGAATATGGGCGCCCTCATTTACCAAATACTGTATAGTATCACCGCCAAATGCTTCTACATCGGCCTGTGAGTAACCGGTCACTCCGTCCCTCCTATTTCAAAATCAGGCAATGTTCCTTCTATAAAGTTGTAGGACAACCTTAACTCTTCCAAATTATCCCACATAAACAATCTACGAAGTGTATTATCATCTTTGGTATTAAAGAACAAACCGATACCATCCGGGTATTTGACGGGATCTTTCGCATTTCTAAGATCAGAAATAACCGATCTTCTATTACCTATTAAGTTGAGTGACTTCAGTTTCGGGAAATTCTCCTTCGTAATAATAGAAGGCACCGAATTGAAGTTGTTACTACTTAAATCCAACGTCTCAAGCCGATCACCTAATAGGACAAGATTATCCGAAATTGCAGACAATCCGTAAGCACTTACAGTCAAAAGATTTCAAATACTCTAAACCCACACATCATCTTCCAACGTAATGCTCTTAGTTCCCGTATTAGAGTTGCCAAAGAAAGTCAAGCTTTCCACATACGTCAGGTAGTGCACTTCTTGCGGAACTGATTCTTTGGTATTAATCATATTAAAAGACACAGAACGTACACGTCCCACTACATTTTTCGCCCTTCGGAAGTCCTTCATCACCTTCTTCCCACAATACTACATTGTCCCAATATCTCATGTTCTCACCCGGATTCCAGTTGTTACCTATTTCCAAGCGTTCTCTGATAGTGAGCAACGTCAATGAGTCGCCCGAGCGATTGTCCTCAATCCTCGGTGAAGCTTTCTGAGAGATCGTCAACACAGCAGGCTGTTCCAGTTTATCTTCGGTGCTTTTAGGTGTGAAATGAATTTTAGCTGTACGAATGTCAAAATCCGGATTCATCGTCCATTCAACACGGATTTTAGTTGTACGCGGACGAGAGCCACGATCTAAATCAACAGTGGGATCTTCAGGCAAAGTGAGCCACTCTTTTTCTGGAATAACATCATATTCCGTATTCATTTTGAACGCAACATTTGTGGTTACGATCACATCAAAATGGCGATTGTCATAAGTATCTGATGCTTTGATTTCCACATCAGGCTTTTCTATATAAATCATCTTGCCATAACCAGTTTGATGCACCGTCATCACACATGGCGCCTGCCCCTGAGGTATAAAACGTATTTCTGCTTTACGCATTCCGTTAATTAAGGTCGAATCGATAGAAACCGTACACTCAGTAGCACCGAAACCATTAGCAGGAGAAATGTTCACCCAAGGTTCCGACGCACTGACAGCCCATTCGCCTCCCGATGAGACGGTTACTATATCCTTGCCACCGTCAGCACCCATCGTGATATCTTCCTTATCTATCGAGAATCCGGTAATACCACTATCGTCATCATCTTTACACGATGCCACAGCAGCCATGTAAACGAATAATCCTAATGCTATCTTTACTAAATATTTCATTGATTTTTATTCTATTTTGTTTATTTATCCAAATCAAGCGCATCACAACCGCGGATGTCCTGCGACTTATCATAAATCAACGTATATTGTCCAGCTCTAATATACGGACATATCCCGCTCATGTCAATCGAAATATTCGGATTATCCTTGATTTCAAACAACACGATAGTCGACGAAATGGTATCATCAATTTTTACGTAAATCATTTGAACCGATATAAAAGACCTTAAGACTCGGATTTTTATAAAGTCCCGTAGGCCATTCACGCAGTGTTCTATTACCGTTATCATCCGTTGGTGGCTAATGCCGAACACTACCAGATAATTGATAGACAGCGGTTGAGAAGGGAATTTGGAGAATCTATTATAGCTTAAATCCAATCCGTACAATATCGGCATATTAATCACATAAAAATCATCTGTCAGCGAACTTAACTTATTATAAGTCAGGTCAAGGCTAGTGAGATACTCCAAAGACGTCTTTCCCTTCAGTGCCCCTTTAGGAATGGTTGTCATACCGTTGGCGGAAAGGTTCAGTGTTTGCATCGGTGATTCTTTCTCAAACAAAAGTTTAGGGAATATCGTAAATTTGTTATGGTGCAAATTTACAGTAGAAGCATTGATACCCCGATGATTCTCACCATCCTCAAATTTATCTATCAGATTGTTAGAGAAGTCTACTGTCCCCATCACGTAATCGGACTTAGCATTGAAAATATTCGGCACTTCCGTCAACTGATTGTTTGTGCAACTTAAAGTTACCACATCATTCCAGCCGAAGAAATATTTCAATCCATTGCCATCCTCAACACCCGGGATTTCTTTTATTTTATTATTATCCAGATACACTTTCATGAGTTTGACTTCCTTGCCAAAAGGATGTAATATTTCAATTTCATTGTTAGTACAATCCAAAAGTGTTAATTTTTTCATTTTCTTCAGAAGACCATATTCAGGAAATTCTTTAAGCTTATTATATCCCATATAAAGAAGCTGAATCTTATCTGCACACTGTGAATCTTCTCCAAGCAGCGCTTCCCAATCACTTTTCAATTGGTCTCCATCTATACTCGGATTATGAGCAATATTGAGTGAGACCAATTCAGGCAACTGCTTCAACATATCTACAGGCAGTTTTTCCAAGTGAGGACAATTGTAGATTTCTATATCCGTCAAAGTTGCCATATTCTTCCAATTCCATTCCTCCTGTTCCTCATAGTAAGGCGAATCAGGTTTCACATTCACAAAGAGTCCATCACTTCTGACAGGTGAATTAGATATAAAGAATTGTTCCAATTTCGTCAGCCTCATGATAGCTTTAGATACGCCAGTAATTTTATTCGTCAAAGCACCAAACTGCACATCTTTCGTAGAAATACGACTGCTCTTGATGGGACTCATTTTCGGATTATCGTTAATTCCTTTGCGTAGAATAGTAGACAAATCTTCCCGAGCATCCCTAGAAAGAAATTTCGTATCATAATCCATTCGCATAGCCTTACGTTGTTCGTCGCTCATGTTGACGGAATAGTTGTCGAACAAATGTCCACCGAGCTTTTTCATCATGTGTTCCTAATGATAAAATTCTCAATTCAGTGAATTGTCCAATTTCATCGGGCACAACGCCCTCAGCGCCAAATCCGGCAAGCGATATTAGAGCTACGCGACCATTCTCCAACAACTGCACACCGGGCTGGTTACCCCACATGTCAGTATCCTTATTGAAATTCCAATTAACTCCCATCGGTGCGGATTCCCCATAATACTTCCATGACGGACCGCCCATCTTTTCCCAAATAGCTTTCAGTGCTATATAATCTTTAATATATTCGGCTGTTTCGTCAAGACGGATAGGTACTTCCGCGTCCTTTGTCACTTCATTATCTTTCACGACAAACGACTTGGAAGTCTGTACAGTGCCACCTCCAATGAATTATTAGCCTTTTCATCCGAATAGGTTTTGTAACTGCTTATTTGGTACGTACCTGCTTTCAGCCATGCCACTGTGTCGCACTCTGCATAAGACGTTTCCTGGTTTCTGTCGCCATATCCGTCGGCAGGCTCATCGGTAAGGTCTTCTACATATTTTACCCGAATCTTTTCTATCGTAGTCAGCTCTTGAGTGAAAAGGTTCTTCACTGTGATATCAATTGATAAAATATTGCTCAATGGATATGCTTCATCCTCAGCCGCGCGAGTTTTCACAAAGTCCTTCACCAATTTAAATGTGACCATACCTCGTGACACTGCATCTACACTCAACTTTTGAGTATGCAAACCGTCAGCAATAATCGTAAATACATTATCCTTTCCGGCAGGTCCGGCATATAATACATTATCCAACTTATCATACAAATAATAACCAATGATAGTATAGGTTCCTGTGAGCAACTTCAACTTATCACTACGCAATCCGAATTCTGCATTTTCTGCATTGTATGAATCCAGTAACAAAGTCTGAGTAATAGTTGAACCATTGTATTGCATGACAACTTTCACTTTCTGTACATCGTTCAGCTTATCCAGCTTATCGGTCACAGCACGCGTTGTCGTTCCTTTGTCCATGGATGCACTCTTTAATAACTTAAACTGCACATATCCATAAGTGGATTGTAGCGGCTCGTCATCATCAGAGCATCCTGTCACCACCGTCATTGCCAATAAAGAAACAATGAGGGGAACAAAGAATAATATGGAATATAGTTTCTTATTCATTTATTCAATGATTAATTATAATTTGGAGTAACAATAAGTACTTTTTTTATTTCACCATCTTTCTCAATCAGAATATGGAATTCTTCTGTCAAAGTACCCTCAATAAAAGCATTCAATGATGTATCACTACCTTCACAAATTTTTTCCGAAGTTATATCTTCACCATTACGCATTACTTTAAAATTCCATTCTAATTCGAAATCACCCTCTAATGGATCAATGGTAACCCCGCCTTGAGCAGAAGGCCACTCCATAGTATAAATATCACTTACATCTGGATATAAATTTATTATATCGGTATCAGTAACCTTCGTACAAATAGCTTCTTGTGTATTCCAACTTGAATCAAAGTAAGTCACTTTAAACGCCTGTGCCACCTCTTGCTTTTTCTCTTTCTGCACAAAATTAATCAAAATATTATTTTGTTGATAAGTATATTTGATATCCTGTTCGTATGTTTCCATATCCATTTCTATCAAATTTTCCCATAATTCATCTTTAATTTCATCATATAACGCTTGAGGTAATAGTAACACGTATCCTTCTCTTTCTTCAGAAGAATCATTGACTTTCAATCGCAAATTACCTTTTTATCATCTTCAAGTTTTATCCAGTCCACTCCATCTTCTTCTCCAATTTTCATCTGCACCATTCCATATTCAACCACTTTCTGAATGTACACCGGAACTACTTCATCATTCAAAGCCTGCACGGTATAGGGTATAAATTTATTATAAGTAGAAGTTGTAGTAGAAGCACTGGCTCCTGCACTGCTTGTTTGTATGAATGTCTTGCCATCCAATGACACTTCCCAATTCCAAGGATTAGAGTTAAGTATCTTAATTTTTTTCGGATCCATACCTTTATATACCAAAGGGAATGAATAAGACATAACCCCATCTTCGTCGGCAAAAGTCAATGTACCATTTTGTACATACTTTGCATACAGAGGATTATCAATCACTTTGACCTCACCTTTTGTCATTTCATTTACAGTACCTACAATAGCATTGCCGGCTACCTCCAACCATTCCGGTCTGTTAGTTGCAGCAAAACGGAAGTTAGCCTTTACTTGAAAAGGTTTATAATCATCATATCCGACTTCTATTTCTTGGATTTCATTGCCTTCCATATGGTAAATCTTCAATTCACGCGTTTTATTATCACGCACCACATCAGCAATAATCGCCTTATCCGCTCCTATCATCATAGTCAAATGAGCAACGGTAGGTGCATCGAACGCCACAACTTCATCGGTAATCTTTAATGTCACAGTCTGCTTTCCAGCAGTTCCCGACAAAGAATAATCTTCATGACCATCATTCATAAACCGGCACCATGTAGCCGAAGAAGTCAACTGCCAGTTGGCATTCGCTTCAAAATTCAATTCTTTTGTATCACCATATACACAATTGACAGTTTGTTTTTCGGGAAAAACCACTTTTGCTGCATCGTCGTCGTCCGAACAAGCACTAATGCATAACGCCATGAACAGAGCCGTGAAACAGCTTTCCAAACTGAACTTCCGTATATGCGCAACCAAGTTTCTTTGTTTAAACTTTCTCATATTTCTATTTTTTATTATTATTTTAATGAATTATTGACGCCTTCTTCGATAAGAATTTGCGCTTCGTCATCACTGACCCATTTCACTACATTTATATAAGTACCGACTTCATCTTTTCCAGCAGGCATACCTGGTACATGTAATGTCATATACTGGAAAATAAATCTTTCACAACTACTATAATAAGAGAGGTAATACCCTGATTGATATGCCCACACTTCCCAATCACCATAAATTGTATCAAAAGCTTCCATAGTAGAAGCAAACGGTTGATCTTCCATTTCAATCAACGGATTAAGCAGGTCGTTGGTAGTAAACTTCACTTTGAGGTCATATCCTTTATAGAAGTAGTCTTTCATAATGATAGTGTTTTCTGCATTGGGATCAACTTTTGTACGAATTAACCGCTGGCTTACATCCTTCATATACGAACCCAAAATAAGTAGAAGTTACTATTAAAGTATAACCTTCAAACAAATGAATATCAAACGGACATACTTTCTCCAAAATCACCTTCGTTTCGGTTCCATAGAGTTCCCACTTAGATTCTTCCTTACTGACCAGTTGGAGAACCATTCCCAACGAATCGGTAACCTCTATATTATCATAAATACCACGTATGCGAACATTCGCAGTGCGCTCACCCGCTTTGATGGTCACCGTGTTTGATTCGAGAGAAAAATGCCGCCCTTCCACCGCATTCGTCTTTTTATCCAAAATCTCCACTCTAACGTTCGATCGTAGCTACAAGCTTCGGTAGCCGCCACTGGTATATCGAAATACTCCTCATTGTTTTGAACCGGAAGTACGGTCAATGTATCGGAGAACATGATATAATCGGGACCGCTATATGTAACATAATCGGTGTCGCAACCGGTGAATCGAACGCGAAGGCGAATATGGCTGATAATCCAATAAAAATCTTTTTCATGTTTATTGATTTTAAAAACTATTATTTATTGCTTTCATTCGGTTGAATGTCTGATCCCGGCGCGTCCAGCTCATTTTGAGGAATAGGCCATACAAAGCGCGGATCGTCTTTCTCCACTTTCAAACTGCTACCATTGTCCAGTGACTCGCTCTGCGGCTTTCTTTCAAATCCTTTGTGCCAACGTTTTAAGTCCTGAAGACGGAAACCTTCCATATAAAGTTCCTTCACACGTTCTTGTTCGATTACCTCCAAAGCATTCTTCTCAGATACACTCACGCCACCGCTATACGAAGAATAACGCGCAGCACATAAAGTTCCGAGATCTTTGCCTGCACTTCCGTAGTCGGGTGAATTTTTTAAAGCAGTATGCTTCCGCACGGATAAGGTATTGCTCTGACAATCGAAATGGTTTCGGCATAGAGACGTGACGAATGTTATAGCTTTCCATGAGAGTGGTATTTCCCCAATATTTCTGAAGTAATGACCATTGCAATGCATGTGGATATCCTGTTAGATATGTTTGGAAAAAATTGAGAAACGAAGATCGTACGGATCGTATAATTCTAAGGCCCATTTTGCAGGTACATAGTCAGGACGTACTGTTGAATAATCATAATTAAAAAATATTGTACCTAAAGCCCCGCCATAAGAAGTAGGTGTAAAACCCACCTTCAAATTATTTCAGTCGAAGCATCATTCGTCCACATATACTGATAGAAACTCTGGCCGGTACTTCCATATTGTATAGATGCACTTGAAAGCACATAATAACCACTGTCAATGACTTTGGTGGAATACTTGATTGCCTCAGTATAATGCTTCATATATAAAGCAATCCGAGCACGGAGAGCATAAACCGTATATTCATTAATATACGTAGTGCTGTAAAGGTCGTCCTTTGACACACTGTTTTCATCTATTTTCAAGTATTCAGCAGCCAATTCAAGATCATCCAGTACAAATTGATAAGAATCTTTCAACGAAGCACGACGGGTATTGTCTACCGAATCATAATGAGAAGTAAGCACTACTCCCAGTTCATTTTCTGCTTCCCCATCACTTTCATATGAATTACAGAATAGCTTAATTAGTTCGGAATAACACAACGCCCGAGCAAAAAAGGGCTTCACCGTGAATCATTTCCAGTTTATCGAGTGCGTCATCGTCCGTCGTGCTTTGCTGTACTCCCGGAATGTAATCTAACAGAAAATTACAACGATTGATAACGGAATACAAAGCTCCATACACTGCCTCAATATCTTCATTGGTAGCCAATATGTTCCAACGCCACAAATCACCGTATTGATTAGAGTATCCGGTGACCGCATACACCAGATCGGTCTGCAAATCGGGCAGCAACGTCAGACGTCCGCTATAGAGCGAAGCATCCTTGAATGCCGCATAGATGCCAATAATTGCCTGATTAGCATCGTCCACTGTTTTGATAGCCTGGCCGGCTTGGATAGCATCGTCGGGATACTTGTCCAAACATGATACGGAGCCAATGCCCACAGCTATCAACAACAAATAAATCTTTATCTTATTCTTCATTGTTTTATAGTTATATGTTTAGAATGAAACTTCCAGACCAAAAGTAAACTGGCGAGTTGAAGGATACTGTGCCTGATACATATTGCTCACACCTTCAGGATCAAGCCCTGAGAATTTGGTGAATGTGAGCAGATTTTGTCCTTGCACAAACACTCTCAAATGCGTCAAAAAATTAGTCTTTTAAGCAATGCTTGAGGGAAGTTGTAACTAAGCATCAAATTTTTTAATCTCAAAAGAGGCATCTTCCAAAAAGCGAGAATCCATTTGCGGAGTAACTCCATACCAGTCATCACTTTATCATCTTCGCGAAATTCCGTTGTTATCTCACCATCTTTTGTATACCACAACGCATCGCCATTAGCCGGATTCAGACTCCAGCATAGCGATTCATATAAAACTCAGTACACAGAATGCCCGACCATATACTTCAAACCTGTCGTTGAGTTTACATACTCTTCTACCCCATTGTAGAGTTCCAGCAATTTTATTCTTATTATATGAGAAATTAGCGCTAAGATTCCAAGTAAAATCATTCATACGGATTATATCACCATCTATCGCTACTTCAATACCCCTATTCATCATAGCACCAATATTTTCCCAACGATTGCCTTCACCTGTTACAGCGTATGATTGGGAACAGACATTAATATATTGGTAGTTTTCTTATGATAAAAATCGATATTTACAGTTTAGCACGATTAAAGAGTCCTAAACTCAGGCCCACATTATTTGCCCAAGTCTGCTCCCAGCCTAAGTCTTCGTTTCCACTCTGCAGTAGGGTAAATACCAGCTTGATCGTAATAATTGGCATTTCCCGAAACAAGCGCAAGATGATCGTAATCAGGGATAGTTGAGTTACCAGAAGTACCGGTGCTCAATTTTATCTGTGCATTGGTCAACCATTCCACATCTTTCAGAAAAACTTCATTTTTGATATTCCACATAAACCCTAACGACCAAAAAGCACCCCAACGATGGTCTTTACCAAAACGGGAAGAAGCATCCGTACGTGCTGCAACTTCCGCATAATACAAACCTTATAATTGTATTCTCCACGGAAGAAAAGTGATAAATAAGAATAGGCAGTACTGGCATCTTGCCACGAAGATGCCCGAGTACCAGAAGCTATATTGGTTAATCGGTCAATGGTCTGTCCTCTCGTAACCACCTGAAATCCGGCAGAACGATAATCTACACCTTCTTGTCCCAATAAAAAATTAAAAGAATGATCATCATTCAATGCCCAACGATAATTTGCCGTAAGAGTTTCAGTCAAATTAACGCAATCTATCAGACGTGCTTCGTCCTGCACGACCTGACTTATTATTTATAAGATAGCTTGGATAAGATTGCATGAAAGATGTAGAATGCGCATAATCAACACCAAACTGCGCGTGAATCGTCAAATTTTTCAGAGGAGTAACATCTGCAAAAACAGTTGACAATAACTTGTATTTTTCATGTTTTACAGGATTATTCGCCATCCATTCAATAGGATTCTGCCCTATTCCTTTCCAAGTTCCATTATTTTCAGAAGCTAAAGAACCATCCGCATTATAAGGATTCCAGTAAGGCAACATAAAGCGTGAACCGGAAATAGGAGAAAAAAGCGCCATATCTCCTTCTTCAGCCTGCGACACTTCTTCATAAGCCATCATTGTATTAGTTCCTATCTTCAACCAGTTACTAGCTTTCACCTCCGCATTGGTGCGCATGTTATAACGGTGAAAAGTTGAACTTTGAGCAATACCATCCTGATCGTAAAATCCCCCTGAAACGTAGTAGTTCAGACGATCAGTTGCACGATTTACAGATAATTCATAGCTCTGCAACGGAGCACGATCATTGAATACTTTATCCAACCAATTGACATCAGTACGAGAAAGTAAGTTATAGTCTTTTCCTGCGTCCAAACCTATTTCTTTCTCAAATTGAATACGTTCCGGAGTATTCATCATCATCCAGTTATCATCCGACGCCAATTGTGAAAATCCCCATTGCCCACGCAAGGTCACTTTCGCCTTATCCATTGCCAATCCACGTTTAGAAGTGATAACAACTACACCATTTGCAGCACGGGCACCATAAATAGAAGTTGAAGAAGCATCCTTCAACACCGAAATAGACTCTATATCTCCCGGACTAATTGTATTAAAATCAGCACTGGAAATTGGTACGCCATCCAAAATAAATAACGGAGCCGTACCCGAATTGATAGAGTTAGTGCCTCGAATCTGGAAAACAGCCGCTTTGCTAGGTTCTCCCTGAGTTGGAAATTACAGATAAGCCCGGTGTCTGTCCCTGTAATGACTGATCGAAGCCTGCTGCCGGTACATTTTCCATTTTTTCCGCTTTCACGGTAGCTACGGCACCGGCAATCGTTCCTTTTTTGCGAGTTCCATACGCCACTACCACTACTTCATCTATTAATGCGGCGTCCGAAACTAAACGAACATTCAGTGTGCCTGTTCGGGCATTGACTTCATGTTGCTGAGATTGCATACCGATGTAAGAAAACGACAAGGTAGCATACTTGCTGTCCCCTTAATCTCAAGAGTGTAATTACCATTAATAAATCATCGGCTCGTTATCTTCCGCCGAAACGACATGTCCCGTTACCTGATATCCACCCTGTGCAAATAGCATAAGAGGAATATTCAGTAGAGCAAAGAGTACAAACAAGAGAATTGATTTTCTCATCTTTGATACTTTAAATTTAAAATTAATGAAATTGATTTATTTTTATAGAATCATCTACAAACAAGAAATACGTACATTATCTTTACGTATAAAATAATATACTCCTGTCCCAAAGATGATTTTGAAGGCATACCTTTTCCATCCACCTCAGAATAGGCTATTTTATTAATCTCTAAAAATAGAATGGGAAAAGACTAACTTGGCTGATTTTTAATATTGCGCCAAATATCCGAATAGATTTTTCGTGTTACTGTTGTGTGAATCTGAATGTATGACCATCCATCTCTTAAATTATAAATTCAACACTAATATCACTTGTTTGTTTAGGTGTTATTAACCTATAAAATTGCTTTATATCGGTTACAAATATAATTATAAAAGTTAAATGAAAGAAACTAAAAGTCGCATTTTTTATACTAAATTTCCTCTATATATCCTTTTTTTATCGTTTATTTAACCAAATATTATCGAAAATTGTGTAACAAAGAATATATATCAAAATAGGCATAAAATAGATTTCAAATTGTCAGATCAATTAATTGTCTAAACAACAGTTAGCAAAACTATCTATAAACCTCAGTGAAAGGATTCACTACTGAAAAGACAAAATTCCAATTATATTTCCTATTTTTGCACCCACTATATATAAATAAGGTACAAGATGAATTACGGATTTGTAAAAGTAGCTGCAGCTGTGCCACACGTAAAAGTGGCTGACTGCAAATTCAATGTAGAGAAGATAGAGAGTCTGATTGCAATAGCCGAAGGCAAAGGAGTGCAGGTCATTGTATTTCCGGAAATGAGCATCACCGGATATACTTGCGGAGACTTATTTGGACAACAAATTTTGCTGGAAGAAGCAGAAATGGGGCTGATGCAAATTCTGAATAATACGCGCCAATTGGACATCATTTCTATTGTTGGTATGCCGGTAGTTGTCAATTCGACAGTAATCAATGCAGCCGTAGTGATTCAAAAGGGAAAGTGTTGGGAGTTGCAGCTAAGACCTATCTGCCGAATTACAAAGAATTCTACGAACAACGATGGTTTACATCAGCGCTTCAGTTGACAGAAAATACCGTACGTCTATGCGGACAAATAATTCCAATAGGAGCCAATTTAATTTTCGAGACTTCAGATACAACTTTTGGAGTTGAAATCTGTGAAGACCTGTGGGCGACCATTCCCCCCAGTTCCTCACTAGCCCTGCAAGGAGCTGAAATTATCTTTAATATGTCTGCTGATAATGAAGGCATTGGAAAGAATCATTATCTCTGTTCACTCATCAGCCAGCAATCTGCACGTTGTATTGCCGGTTATGTATTCTCGTCCTGTGGATTCGGGGAGTCTACTACCGATGTGGTTTTTGCAGGTAACGGGCTAATCTATGAGAACGGTTCACTCTTGCACGTAGCGAACGTTTCAGTATGCAGGAGCAACTGATTATCAGCGAAATCGATGTGGAACGCATCCGAGCTGAGCGCAGGATTAATACTACCTTCGCCGCTAATCAGGAAATTTGGAGATAAGAAGACAATTTCTATCGCAACAGAATTTGTCAATAGCAAAGAGCTGGTTTTAACGCGAAATTCAATCCACATCCTTTTTGTACCACAAGGAAAGAGCTAAATGAACGTTGTGAAGAGGTATTCTCTATTCAGATAGCCGGTCTGGCACAACGCCTGGTACACACCGGAGCAAAGACAGCTGTAGTAGGTATTTCAGGAGGATTGGATTCTACACTTGCACTGCTGTCTGCGTGAAAACGTTCGATAAACTGGGATTATCCAGGAAAGGAATTCTCGGAATCACGATGCCGGGTTTCGGCACTACCGACCGTACCTATAATAATGCGATCAACCTGATGAAATCTTTAGGAATCTCTATTCGTGAAATCAGTATTAAAGACGCTTGTATTCAGCATTTCAAGGATATTAACCATGACATGAATGTGCACGACGTTACTTACGAAAATTCACAGGCACGCGAACGTACACAAATCTTGATGGACGTGGCCAATCAAACTTGGGGAATGGTTATCGGTACAGGAGATTTATCCGAACTTGCATTGGGATGGGCTACTTACAACGGCGATCACATGTCCATGTACGGGGTAAATGGGAGTATTCCCAAAACACTTGTGAAATACTTCGTACAATGGGTGGCAGAAAACGGAATGGACGATACCTCCAAAGCTACTTTACTGGACATTGTAGACACGCCTATTAGCCCGGAATTGATTCCTGCAGATGAGAACGGCAATATCAAACAGAAGACAGAAGACTTGGTGGGGCCATACGAACTGCATGATTTCTTCCTCTACTATTTCCTGCGTTTCGGATTCCGTCCTTCAAAGATTTATTATCTAGCTAATGTTGCTTTCAAAGGTAGTATATGATGAAGCGACGATCAAAAAATGGTTGCCCACTTTCTTCCGACGTTTCTTCAATCAGCAGTTCAAGCGTTCTTGTCTACCCGACGGCCCCAAAGTGGGTAGTATTTCTATAAGTCCGAGGGGCGACTGGAGGATGCCAAGTGACGCCAGTTCAACGATTTGGCTCAAAGAAATTGAGAATTTATAAGGCATCCTATTGCTATAGGAAAAATGCCACCCTATTGGATTTTTCTCAATAGTGAGAATTTTTCTCAACGGCATGGAATAGTTGAGAAAATATGCCAATGCGATGGCAACATTTGTGACAGACATGTATAGTACAAACATTACATACTAGTACGATCCTCCAACAGTCATCACTTCTCTTTTTATTCGTTCAATATCAGCTTCCCTGATTCTTCTAATAATGTTTTTATAAATACGATGAACATCTTCTTTGGAGATATTCTGGAATATAATACGGTAAAGAGCGCACACGGCTCCTGTGCGGTCAGAGCCATGATGACAATGAATGACAATGGGCGATTTACGATTCTTTATGATGCGCAATGCAGTTATCAGCTGTTCCTCATCTACCGAGTGCGCTTTCATCTTTACTCGATGAAGTTTCACAGTCGTTCCTGTCGCCTCATCATTGTCACTATGTCTATTACGAAGATTAAGAGACTCCCCAATACCATATTTTTCGAGAGCTTTAAAGTCCGAGTGTGAAGCTTGTTCGGAACGATATACACCTGAATCTATCTTATATAAATTATTCAGTTTACTATCGGGAAGAGTCATCTTCTCTGCTTTCAGGTTTTGACTAAAAAAGAAATAGAAAGATTACTCCCCAAAGTAGGCTCAACAGGATTCTTTTCTGCATAAGTCTGTGTATTTAAGAAATCAGGTACCCCTTTGCTGGATGGAAGTTCAAAATGATAGATATCTCTTTTCATTGCCATTTTCAAGGCACGTGCAAGCGCTTTGAAGATACCTTCTATTTTATGATGCTCATTCTGTCCCTCGGCTTTGATATTCAGATTCATTTTTGCAGCATCACTAAGCGATTTAAAGAAATGAAGAAACATCTCCGTGGGCATCTCTCCTATTTTCTCTCGATGAAATTCGGCATCCCATACTAACCAAGCTCTACCGCCGAAATCCAAAGCTACCCGACAAAGACAATCATCCATGGGCAAGCAATATCCGTAACGCTCAATGCCACGCTTGCTGCCCAATGCCCGATAAATACATTCACCCAAAACAATGGCAGTATCTTCAATAGTATGATGTTCGTCCACTTCCAAATCACCTTTTACTTTAATGGTAAGATCAATACCACCATGTTTTCCAATCTGTTCCAACATGTGATCAAAAAAACCAATACCTGTAGAAATATCACACTTTCCGCTGCCATCTAAATTTAAGCTGATATAAATATCCGTTTCCTTCGTAGTACGACGGACCTCCGCTATACGTTCTCCGGCAAAAAGAAATTCAGCGACCTTATCCCAATCTGTAGTAACCAGTACACAATAGGATTCCAGTTCTTTTTCTTTCAGAATATCCATATTATCTTGCAGCAAGATAGCCTTACATCCCATATTTTTAGCCAGTTCCACATCTGTAACACGGTCACCAATAACAAAACTGTTAGCCAAATCATAATCACCGGTAAGATATTTTCCCATCATTCCTGTTCCAGGCTTGCGGGTAGGCACATGGTCTTCCGGAAAACTGCGGTCTATCAAGATATCATCAAAAGTGATACCTTCCCCCTCCAATGTCTTCAACACTAGGTTGTGCACCGGCCAAAAGGTATCCTCAGGAAAAGAAGAAGTACCGAGGCCATCTTGATTGGTAACCATCACAAATTCAAAGTCGAGCTTACTGCGGATAAATCCCAAATTACGAAATACCTTAGGATAAAACTCCAATTTATGGAAAGAATCCAATTGGTAATCAACCGGTGGCTCGATAACCAACGTACCGTCACGATCTATAAACAACGCTTTCTTCATATTTCAACATTCATAATTCTTCAATGCTTCCAACAACATATCATTCTCCGGACGTGTACCAATAGTCACACGCAAACAATCACGACATAAAGAAATATTGGTACGGTTACGCACTATGATACCTTTACCTACCAAATAATTATATATTTTCTTGGCATCTGTCACTTTAGCTAGAAAAAAATTAGCATCCGTAGGATAGATTTTCTCACAACAAGGCAGTTCTACAAATTCATTGACCAAACGCGTCCGTTCTTCCAATAACGACTTTACCCAACGTTCTACCTCATAATGCCGATGCAACATCATAACAGCCTCTTTCTGTGTCAGCAGATTCACATTATACGGATATTTAATCTTACTGAAAATAGAGATGATTTCTTTAGACGCAAAGGCCATGCCCAAACGAATGGCAGCACATCCCCATGCCTTAGAAAAAGTCTGGAAGACAATCAAATTAGGATATTTATCTAAATCGGCAAGGAAAGACGGCGCATCAGAAAAATCGGAATAGGCCTCGTCTATAATCACCAATCCCTGAAAAGTATCCAGCAATTTTTCCATTTCCCTACGATCCAGGTTATTACCGGTTGGATTATTGGGCGAGCAAAGAAAAACCAGTTTGGTGTGATCGTCTGTTGCCGCCAATAGTTTGTCGGCACTGAACTGATAGTTTTCATCCAACAACACCTTGCGATATTCTACATCGTTGACATCGGCACACACCTGATACATACCATAAGTAGGGTCAATAGCCGCTACATTATCCACCCCCGGAATACAGAACGCGCGATATACCAAGTCAATAGCCTCATCACTGCCGTTTCCCAGAAAGATCGTATCGGGGTCTACCTTTTTAATAGGAGCTATCATATTCTTCAGTTCCCGCTGCATAGGATCAGGATAACGGTTATTAGGTGTATTGTACGGATTCTCATTGGCATCCAGAAAAACAGATGCCTCCGCTCCATTATATTCGTCACGTGCCGATGAATAGGGTTTCAAAGCCCAAATATTCGGGCGCGTCAATTCTTTCAAATCTTTCATCTTTATACTGTTTTTAATCTTACGGTTACTGCATTCTTATGCGCACCCAGTTGTTCATTAGCCGCCATCACCTCAATAGCAGGACCGATATTCTGAATACCCTCACCATTAATCTCCTGAAAAGTGATTTTACGGATAAAACTATCCAGGCTCACCCCACTATACGCTTTGGCGTAACCATTGGTAGGTAAAGTATGATTGGTTCCGGATGCATAATCACCGGCACTCTCCGGAGTAAGTGAACCTAGAAATACAGATCCGGCATTGACAATACGCTCTGCCAGTTCCATATAATCCTTGGTCTCGATAATCAAATGCTCGGGAGCATATTCATTCGTCAGAGCAATTGCCTCATCCATATCCCTCACCAAAATCAATTTGCTGTTTGCCAACGACTTTTCGGCTATTTTCCATCTGGTAAGCAAAGCCAACTGGCGTTGTACCTCATACTCCACCTCCTTCATTAATTTCTCAGAAGTAGTTATCAGCATGGCCTGACTATCAACTCCATGTTCCGCCTGTGAAAGCAAATCGGCTGCCACAAATACAGGATTAGCCGTCTCGTCGGCCAGCACTTCGACTTCAGAAGGGCCGGCAGGCATATCTATCGCAACATCCCGCAAAGAAACCTGCTGCTTGGCAGCCGTCACATATTGGTTGCCCGGACCGAAAATTTTATAAACCTTAGGCACACTTTCCGTTCCGTATGCCATAGCAGCGATGGCCTGCACCCCTCCTGCTTTGAATATTTTATTTACTCCGGCCAATTTTGCCGCATACAAGATAGCAGGATGAACCTTTCCTTCTTTATCAGGAGGAGTACAAAGTACGATTTCCTTGCAACCTGCAATCTGTAGCCGGAGTAGCCAACATCAATACAGTAGAAAATAAAGGAGCCGTGCCTCCGGGAATATACAAGCCCACCTTTTCAATAGCAACAGCCTTCTGCCAACAAGTTACACCAGATACAGTCTGCACCTTTTTCCCTTCAAATCGCTGAGAATTATGAAAAGTATGAATATTTTTCTGTGCCAGCATAATAGCTGCCTTCAATTCAATAGTACCCCTTTTCCGCTTCAGCAATTTCCGTTTCAGTAACCCCCAGTAAGTCCAGTTTCACCTTATCAAAACGTTCTTCATATTCCCTCACCGCTTTATCTCCTTCCGTCTTCACTTTATCCAGCACTTCTTTAACCGTATCGCGCAGCGTGTCTGTATTTAATGCCGGACGACGGAGAATTTCCACCCAGTCTTTCTTTTCAGGATATATTATTTTCTTCATACATGTATTCTTTTATAAGTTTACAAATCTCGCCTGACGTATGGACCGGCTATAATATCATTTTCTCAATGGGCAATACCAAAATACCTTCCGCGCCCAATGCCTTCAGTTTTCCGATGATCTCCCAAAAACGTTTCTCGTCAAGCACTGTATGTACCGAACTCCATCCTTCTTGTGCCAATGGCATCACAGTAGGACTCTTCATACCCGGCAGCACTTCGATAATTTCTTCCAAACGCTCTGTCGGAGCATTCATCAAGACATATTTCTTGTCTTCGGCAGCTTTCACCGCTTCAATACGGAACAAGAGTTCATTCAAAATCTCTTTCTTCTCCTCAGACATATTCTTATTGCCTATCAGCAATGCCTCCGACTTCATAACCACTTCCACTTCCTTCAAGCTATTGCTTACCAAAGTCGACCCGAACTTACAATATCAAAAATAGCATCTGCCAAACTGATTCCCGGAGCAATCTCTACCGAACCGGTAATGACATGAATATCAGAATGAATACCATTCCGTTCCATGAAATCTTTCAAAATGCCGGGATAAGAAGTCGCAATCTTGCGTCCTTCAAACCAAGACAAACCCGGATAGTCCACATCTTTAGGTATAGCCAATGACAAACGGCACTTGCTGAATCCCAAACGTTTAATCACCTCAGCGTCTTCTTTTCTCTCTACAAACTCATTCTCGCCTACAATCCCTAAATCAGCCACTCCACCAGCCACCGACTGAGGAATATCATCATCGCGAAGAAAAAGAACTTCGATAGGAAAATTAGATGACTGTACTAAAAGAATTCTTTTAGAAGCGGAGATTTTAATATCCGCCTCTTGTAATAAGTGCCATTGTCTCTTCAAACAGACGGCCTTTGGCCTGTACTGCAATTCTAAGCATAATTCTATCTGTTTTTTAATTATTAACCGGCAATAAAAAGGGCTTACCGTTTTCGGCAAGCCCTATATCATTATACACAATATCATCTACGCCCACCGATTATTCGTTAGGAAAATGATGATGATGTGTAGTTGTATATTTCATATTTCTTTTATTAACTGCGACAAAAGTAAAGCATTATATTTGAAACCACCAAATAATTATCGCAAAAACTTTAGTTTTTCTTTCAAATTAAAGATAATATCTCATCTTGCTCCACCTCGCATTTCATAAAATGCATTTCGTCCTTCGACTTCTCTTTCGAGAAAGTAAAGTAAGTGCATAGAGCCTTGGTGCAAACTTCATTATCCTTATTATAAATATTTGCTTCAACAAATAACAATGTTTCTTTTTATTTCCTTGATAGCAGCCCGCAGTACTACGTGAGAATCTTTGGTATCGACAGATTTCCGGTAACGGGTTTCCATCTTAGAAGTCACTCCCGTCGTCTGTAGTTTACGAAGCACCACCCACGCACAGATTTCATCCATCAAAACTGCTTGAATACCGCCGTGCAAAGTGTCAATCCAGCCCTGATACTCGGGACGTGGTTTCCAGATACTCACTACTTCGTCACCATCCTCATAAAATTCCATCTTTACTCCAGCGTCATTATTAGGAGCACAGCCGAAGCAATTATACCCTTTCATCCCCTTCCAGGGATTGATTATCTTTTTCATAGTTCTCTTTTAGTTAGTTTACTTCCCAAATATAAGCAATTTATGAAAAGGAGATGCAATCCCACTGATTTACTTTAAAACCCATTCCCCCTTCAAGTAGTCTTTTAAAATATTCCAGTCTTCCCAATTCGGTATACTCCAGTGAGTTGGCAGAGATCCTACCGGAAAGCGCAACATTAGCGGTATAAAAATAATGCTCTGTAGTAGATTGCAAATATCCGGCTATATTTGCTGTTACCTGATTCAATTTAGGGAGCGCATCATCGTTTACATATAAAGATGTCTCCAAATTACTCCTCATCCAGTATTGAGTTCCGATCTTCACTAGCGGATAATTATGGATGACTCCTCCACGAACATCACGAACAATATCTTTGTGCCAAAACAGGTAACACATCATCTGCCAGTGTTACTGATAAGGAGATTGTTCCGTCTGCCAAGCACATAAACATTATGACGAGCCAGATAAGGTGCCATCCACATAGGTTAATGAATGATCTTCCATATTCCATGATACACTTCCACCATTTACTTTTCCTGATTTTCCTAATAACTTGAACTACAATCCTTGAGATAAATTAACGCTACCGTCTTCTTTCATCGGATAGGCAACAATCGCTTGAGAAGAAAAATCCGGAGTAACAAGATACTCTTTACATATTTCGGCTACTTGTTTTCCCGAATGTATCACTTTGTACACATTCGATTTTTCAAAAGTCAGCTTCGATACATCTATGTATTTATGAAAATACCCGATTCGGTATGATCCACTTTGTTCCACCTTCCCAATCCCGATTTCTCCGTTCACTTTACTCATTAATATATCTTCGGCCGATACAAACGTTATTTCCAACTCTCTCTGTTTCACTTTCCAATTGTAAAGTGGATGGTAATAAACTGGTATATGTTTGCCGGCAGCTTCCAATGTTATGTATTGGTATCCGGCTGTCGCCTCTTGAGGGATCAAAATAAGCTCTTTTCCTACCAGTCGACCGTCTTTTATTTCCCATTCTCCTGCCAGGATAATATCTTTCTCTTCAGAATAGGCAGAGAATGTTTTCTTCTGAAAATCATAAATGGTCTTAGTATAAAAGCCACTCACCGAAAGTGTAGGTTTCACAGATAGTATTTCTTCTATATTCTCTTCCTCTCCAGGAATAAGAACAATTTTCAGACGAAAAAACTTATGATTATAGGTCAGAGGAATGGCATCTATGCTTGCAGAAACACTCGTCTTCGGATAGCAACAAAAAATCAGAACGAGAATAATCGTCAGGAATATTTTGAGTCGTTGAAACCGCCACCTGCATGGTGCTCTCCCCTATCCCCACGCCACTCTTTTGATAAGGATAATAACTGATTAAATTCAATGTAACTCCATCATCCGGATAGTATACCGACTCGTTAGATTCAAACTCACCATTGGATGAACGTATGAAATGAAGATTATCTACATAGCGTTCCTCCTGCATTGTAGTGGAACCCGCAAGTGCGAATAAACCGACTCCTTCTCCTTCTTCAAAACTATTACCGACAATACGAGTATTAGTCAATTCATGTATGTCAGTTACAAACTTCAATGGAATATTTCCATTATTAACAACTATCCTCCATCTTCCTCCGAAATATGGTTCACACAAGCAGTAAGCAAGATAGAGAAAAAAACAAAAGAACCTATGTTCTTGGGTAAATAATGAAATACTTTCATCATATTTTTTATTAATTTTCCAATAGAAACTTCTGATTGAACAGAAAGAATAGCATAAGAGGAAGTATTCGCTTGCGGTTATGAGATACTATACAACACGTCTGTTGCAACTGTAGAATCATTGATTCCAGCACTTCATTTTGAAATGCAAGGGACGAAAGTATACATTATAATTCAGTTAGAGAATATTTTTATTTGGAAAGTTTTATATTTTTATTTAAATACTAAATAATCAATAACTTACAAAAAACTGATATATGTCAAAGATTTCCTACTTCACCTTATTATATTAGCAATCTGATGATTTCAAAAAGAATATCCGACCTCTACCCCGGCAATATGCTTACCTCGCGAAGATTCATATTGATAACAATAAAAAGCATCAAGAGACCAGCGCTTAGTTAAATCAATCTCTATTCCAGGACGATACCTTAAACGAGCTGTCCGCCAAAAAGGAGCATCATCCAAACTTTGATAAATTTCAATTGAGAAGTAGGGGGAAACGATTCCTTTTTTGAGGAGCATATCCCAATTTCAGGCGGGAACGTAAACGAGTTTCTGATTCTCCACGATCAAAAGTCTGCTGAAACCTTTCCCGCAAAGACATTTTGAGCCATTGATAACGAAAACTGGCCGTAGCTCCAATACGATAACGGTGTCTGAACTTCCACCCTATTTCACCTAAGTTCCGATAATGCGTTTCATAACCAATCTCAAATTTCAAAAACGAAAAGGCACGGTAATCACCTCCGACAGAAATTCCCCAACGGTCAATCGCACTCATATCATCTTCCGTTCTCAATTCCAAATCACCTGAAACTGCAAAGCGGGAATCTATCTTATGGTTTACCTTGAATTTAGTCCAGGTTGCGAAATCATTATCTTGTGCGATCATGGCAGAAGTTGATACCAACAACCAACAACACAAACAATAAAACTCTAATAATTATAAATTTGCTACTCATTGATTTTCGGGTTAAAGTTGCAAAGATAACAAATTATCCTCGGCAAAGAAAAACCATGATACTGAAATAATCCTGAAAAACTGTTTCGTTTCATTAAAAGGAACATGTTGTTTCTCGGTGTGAAACAGGTCGTTCCTTTAAAAGAAACGAGCCCGTTGGTTTAAAAAAGGAAAAAGTCCTATTTTATACTCCACTGATAATCAATGCTTTATTTTTGCTTCGCATTCCACACCCATAAAGCGAAAAATACAGACAATATAGCCGATCCGATCCAAAACCAATTGATATAGGTGAAATCATAAACATCTACTCCATTCTGAACAGTCTTTTGCCCCTCTATCAGTATACCGCTCATTACGTCCTGTAATCCGGCACCGATGTAGCTGGCAATACCAACTACCCCCAATGCAGCACCCGACGCATTACGCGGAGCAATATCCACCGCCATCAAACCACCCAGAAAACAGATCAGAACTCCGATACCTAAACCGAAAAGAACCATAGCCAACACATCTATCCAAAAGTGTACGACCGAGGAACCAACAAGAACAGGCTAAGTGCAAGAACATTCATTAATCCGAAAATCAATGCGGGCACATTGCGACGTCCGCCGAACAATTTATCAGATATAAATCCGGAAAAGACTGTACCAACGATGCCGCAGACCGAATAAATGGAAATGATGAAGCTGGCATCCAACGTAGAGTAACCCTTCTGAGCTTCTAAATAAAAAACGCCCCAGCTATTGATAGCATAGCGGCTGATATACATAAAAGCACTCGAAAGAGCCAGTATCCAGATGGCAGGCATCAACAATACCTGACGCTGGGCTTTATTAAAATCAGCCGTTTCTGTCTCACTCATTTCCTTTTTCTGTTTGGGAACATTCACAGAAGGAAAGTCCCATGCTCTCGGGAGTGTCATGGAAGAACTTCCACACAATTAAAGCCTGATAAGCAAACCAACAATACCGGCACCGAAGAAACCGTACCTCCACCCCAGATACACTAACGATAGATGCTACAATCATGAATGTCAGTGCTTCACCAATATTATGACTGGCGGACCAAAATCCGTAATAAGAGCCACGTTCTTTATCCGTGAACCAACGGGAAAGACCGACCACACACGAAGCGGCCCCCATAGACTGAAACCAGCCGCTGACTCCCCAAAGAACAGCAAACAAAATAAATGAATTGGTGAAACCCAGACAAGTTCACTAAAGCAGTTACCAGTAAACCGGTAGTCATAAAGCGGTTGATATTGCTACGGTCAGCCAGAAAACCATTCGTAAATTTTCCAAGGGCGTAAGTAAAGAACAATACCGAACCGATAATTCCGAGTTCCGTTTCAGAAAGATTCCCTCGTCTACAATCGGCTTCTTCACTACATTCAAGCTCAACCGACAAACATAATACATACCGTATCCGAAAGTTGCCGAAAGAAAGGTAGACCATTGCAGATATTTCAACCGACGCTTGCCGGATGAAGACATAACGTCTTCGTTACAAGGTCCCAGTGAAGAGACCTTGTAAAAAGTTTATAAGATGTTTCAACATGAAGGAAGTATATTTAGTCGTGCAGTTTCTTTTTCGCGTAGATACTCAATAAGAGAGCTGGGCGATCGGTTTGAATTAATTTCGCTCCCTGATTCAATGATCCATCCCCAGCTTTCTTCCGGTTGATGGAGTTCCACCGCACGGTCATCATCATGACCGCCACATAATTCGGGCCAAAGAGAGTTGATAAACAAGTTAGAACCTGTATCACGCACTTTCTTTATCAGGTTAAGAATCTCCGGGCTATCACTATCAAACACTAACTCATAAGCAGCAGGCTTCATGTGAGTCTTGTAACTGTCAATAATAGCTTCGGCTCCTTTTTTATGCAGATTCACAATAGGCATAAAAATCACCTTATCCAATACAGCACCATTTTCGGCTTTCACTCGTTCATAGGGGAGGCCTGCTTTGATTACACAATGGTCAACCGTTCCCGTCTTTTCGAGTACATATAAGCTTCCTGAAAATAATCGTAACCCTTATCGATATTACCATTATCTTCCCTTTGCAAAGTAACATAACTTCTTCGAGAGTAGGAATCTGATGTCTGGTCTTTACAGCTGCTCCATTTTTAAGTCGCATTGCTTTCAGTTCTGCTAGTGTATAATCTTCTACCAGCCCTTTTCCGTTCATGGTGCGATTGATAGTTTTATCATGCATCACTACTAAATGTCCGTCTTTGGTTCTGTTTCAAATCGATCTCCACCATATCGACTCCCATATCAATGCAATTCTGTATACCTTGCAATGAGTTTTCCGGAGCATTACGCCAGTCAGCCCGATGTGATACAACCAGTATTTTATCTGGATGATTTCCCAGCAGATTTTCTCTGATTTCAGCTATTCTATTTTGAGCAACAGCCAGTTGCACCAAACACAGAAGAAGTATGAAGTTACATATCCGTTTCATAAGTTCAAGCATTAAGAATTTTAATTCAGTTTATTGTTTTTCCAGACTATTTTTCTCCCCACATAGGTACATAAGTCTGGTCACAGTTAATCTTGGACGCCCGTTCTAGTGCCATGTCCAATGACCATCTGGATGCATCAACACCTGCATGAGCCATTTCCAAATATGAGATAACAAGACATAATCGGTTCTACCTGTCCCTGCACCTGAACCCAGAATATTATTTTCGGTCAGAGCATTGGGAGCATAACGCGGTATCAAAACATTCACATGTGAAGCCATGATTTGTATATTGTTCCGGTTTAAAATTGGAATCACCGACATGCATAAAAACGAAATTACCGGTATCTTCCCCACAATCGATCTGGAAAACACAGTCACAAAATTAGATAACCCGGCATTGTTATGGTCAGTGATACAGGTTTTAATCTTTGAATTTACCAATTTCATAATCTTTATCCCCTTTGCCGTGTAGGGATAAGTGGTGTCCTTCAAATAATTGGATAATACCGGCTTACCCAAATCAAACATCGCCTGAATCAAATCTGTACTATAATGATCGGAGTGCTTGTGCGTCACACAAAGGAAGTCAATATAAGGTGCAAGCTCCTTCGCCCAACGATGAGAAATATCAATAGCAAAACACCCGGAAGGAGTCTTAACTATATACCCCATGTTATAGAGTGCCCAAATCTCTGCCGTACCATTTCTCTACTTTGGAGTTTTTAATTCCGTCCATTACACGATCAAAGCACTCCGGTAATAGTATAAGATCGGATCACACTTCTCCATACTCGTACTTGCCTGATCGAAGCCATTCAGATAACTGATGAAATAGTCATCTTTACACTTATCGGCATATCCCTGGATAGTGCTCAAAGTAGTGGTACGTCCGGTATTGACAATTGAAGGAGAAGTTCCCCACAACTGTTGTGTAGTGGCATCTACTTCCTCTGCCAGTTGCGCAAGAATTCCTTCATGACCAGTTTCGTACTGTTGTTGTCATCATCATCGCAACAACAAAACCTATTGCCAAAAGGCAAAACAGGAAATATTGTATTCTTCTATATTATATCATATTATTTCTGATTTTTATAGTCATCAATTATTTTATCGAAGGTCTCTGCAATCCGTTCAAGAGCAGGTCTCACATTATTATTTTCGTGATCCTTCGTCGCTTCATACATGAAAACGCCTTTATATCCGGTCTTCTCCAAATCGTACATCAACTTTCCCCATTTTATATTTCCTGTGTAGGAAGCCAGTGGCATTCGTTCACCAAATCAAAATCTGAAGCATGTATAGTGCCGATACGGCTACCTACTATTGCCACAAAGTGCTCTGTCGTGCCTTTGGTATAGTGATTTGTATCAAAGCACACTTTTACGTCCGGGATATCTCCGACAATCCTCATAAGTTCCTCCGGAGTATTTCCCAAACAGGTTCTGGGCAGATTCTCTATACAAAGTTGAGCGCCAATCCTATCAGCATATTTCTTCAGATAAGCAATAGACTCCGAAGCATTGGCAATCCGTTGCGCCCGAATACTATCGGCTATCGGTTCCGAACTTGGATGCAAAACCAGGCAAGTCGGTTGAAACATGGCACACAATTCTATCATCTCTGCCATAAAATCTACATTTTCCTTCCTTTTCCGATCATCCAGCACCGATATATCCAACGTGCGTGAGAAAGGAAGATGTATAGACCAGACCTTGATACCGGCACTATCAATCTTTGCTTTCATTTCCTTTATACGTGGAATCACTTCATCTGCCAGGAACTCCCCTATAACATTGGTTAAATGCTACTTCCACATACTCTACGCCCCACAGACCGAGCTTGAGAAAAATCTGTGGCAGCAGGTACTTTCCACAAAGCTGTAGTAGTACCTACTTCATATTTCTGTGCATATCCACAAACAGACATCACCATAAATGCGATAAAAATCAATTTTCTCATCACCGTTTATTTTTGTCGGTTTGTACCTTGAATATCTCCACCCGTATACTCCAGGAATCTGTTTCCAACGTTTTATTAATGTCAAACGCTTTTATAGAACCTATATTGCTCGCTCCAATAGTACCACAATAAAGACGCTTGTCCGGACCAATCGAAACGGACGCCATTACCTGTTGACCCACAGATTCTTCATAAACAAGTTTCCATCTGCCGTATTAAGTCCGAAAATCTTATTATTTGACTGCGTTCCGATATAAAGAACACCATCTGTACTCAACGCAGCACCACTGTAGTTCAGGTTATTATTTACCTTCTTCACCCATATCTTTTGAACCGTCAGCGTCTACGGCGTAAACTGTTTGCGAGCCTTTTTCAGTAAAGTAGACATTGCCTTTCTTATCTACAATAGGGAAATAAGCATCTCCTTTTGTAGTCGGATACGTCCATTTCTTTGTCCCGTTCGTCATATCAACAGCAACGAGTCCGCCTCCTTTCAACGTCGCGTAAAGCATCTGTTCTTCAAAGCAAAAGTTCCCTGCTCCGTCACATTAACACCACTGAGTTTCCAAAGTTCTTCCTTATTTGCGCTGAAAGCATAAATAGCTTCACTGGTACCTGCATAGATATTTCCGTCTCTATCAATAGCCACAGCACTACCGGTTGCTCCATCAAGAGATTGTTGCCATTTAATCGCACCATTCGCAACATCGAGTGCATACAACGTACTCTTATTAGTGAACAGTAAAGTACACCATCGGCAGACAAAGCAGGGAAAGCACCTATCGCAGCATCCAATTTTACTGCCCACTTTTGAGTTCCGTTCGGATTAATGGCATACACATTCTTAATAGAAGCATCTCTCACGCACTGATAGATAGTACCGTCAGACCCCACTAATGCACCGCCGCCATAAGTTATCTTATCAATAGCAAATACCCACTTGAATTCGCCGCTGACTACATCTATAGCAAACAAATGCCCGGCAGGAGTTGAAGTCGGGATATACATTGTCTTTCCATCCGGAGAGAACACCGGATTGGACGTCTTGACATATCCTGTTAATCCGAAGTTAAAATTCAGATTCAGACTATCCCATTTATATCCGACAACATTAATTTCCACACTTCCTGACTCCGTCGTATTATTCGTATATGTTACTGTAATAGTAACTGTATAAGTTCCAGTAGCAGTAAAAGCATGCACCGGAGTCGTCTTCCAGATGTCGTACCATCACCAAAATCCCAACTTACCGATTTCACTTCACCACCATGAAATACATATCGTTATAAGCAAAGACAGCAGACTCCCAGACAACCAATTCCGTATTGACTGCTACCGGATAAATAATTCCCGGAGTAGCCAGCCGCTTCCGCCGAAACAGAATTCCCCATCGGATAAATACAAACAACATCAAACTTATACTCCTGATCATTAGTCAACCCTTCAACCATATATTCTTCCAATGTTGTGTCATCCAATTTGATAACCTGATTGCCGGGACTTACGGTAATCTGATAATTCGAGTAAACCGTTCGCTGGCAGGCTTCTTCCATCTCAAGCCGGACTTTCTTGTCTCCTGCTGACGCAGCCGTCAGACCAGTCACCGGATATCTTGCATTCTTTGGCGTACAAGAAGCAGAGTTTTACTCGCCAATCCTCCGGTATAGCGAGGTTGCACAGAGAAAGTATAAGCAACATCGTTGACCAGATTATTGATAGTGGCACCGGATAGCCTTTGCCTCCACAGTCATCTCGCCTCCTTCCGCTTCTGATGATCCGGAAGTCCAACTAATAAAATATTCATTCAGGCCGGGCTTCCTCGTATGCCTCCCAAGCAAGAGTCACATTCATATCTCCGGCTGTTGCCGTTAGTGACTTCAGTTCATATAAATCGAAATTCGCCTTTGGCAGATCTTCGTCACAAGCTGCACAGACTACCGTGAAAATAAACAACAAGCTATATAGTATTTTTTTCATCGTTTGATTTCTTTTAGTTTAATCATATTAATACCCCGGATTCTGCCACAACAACTCAGTGTTGCTTATTCTTTCCAACTCCGTTTTTAGGAATAGGATACAGGAATGGATAGTCCTGAATTGTATGTCCTTCTGCTTTCATAGCCTCCTTGGCACCTCCCATACGTACAAAATCGAACCAACGCTGTCCTTCATAAGGAAACTCCTGTTGACGTTCCAACATAATCGCTTTACGGAAGCTATCCTGATCGTGCAAGCTCCGTTATCTGAAGCGGAGACAATCCGGCACGGGTATGTACCGCATTCAAAGCAACCATAGCTTCAGAATTCTGCAGAGTTGCTATAACTGATTTCGTTCAAAGCTTCAGCGTACATTAACAGCACATCGGCATAACGGAGAATAATCTGGTCATTACCGACTGTATTGTATGTCGCACTTTTCAAATCCTTGAATTTATTCATCACGCATACTTTATCTTCTACCTTTCACATAAGTGATCAGGTCTCTTGCGCTTATCCCCATCTTTGTAGCACTCCTTCAGAGACTTTGTCTGATTGGTATCATCAGTCAGATTAATAATAGAGAACCAATAGCCATGTCCTTCTCCTTCAACATCCTTATTAAAGCGCACTGCAAAAATAATCTCATCGTTCATTTTATTATCGACATCAAATACTTTATCCGGTGTGGGCATCAAAGAATATCTGCCTATCAGTTGCGAAAGTACATTGCGTGCCTCTGTCCACTTATGGAAAGTCAGATAAATCTTGCCCAGCAATGCCATTGCAGCACCGGAAGTCACTCGTCCCGTATCAGCACCCGTATAAGAAGAAGGCAACATATTCTCATTAATAACCTGATTCAAATCGCCGGTAAGAAAATCAAAGACCTGTTGATCTGAGCTTCGCCCGATTTTAAGAGCTTCAGCCACCGTCACCACTTTATTAGTCATCGGAATTCCACCCCATAAGCGATACATATTAAAATAAGTAAGAGCACGGATAAAAAGAGCTTCCCCTTTATATTGTTTCTTCAACGTAGCATCAAAGTCAGCTGCGTCTATTTTGTCCAATACCAAATTACAGCGATATACTCCGTTATTAAAATTCGCCCAGGCGGATTCCAATATTCCATTAGAGGCTTTATCCGCAAACTGATCTATATCATAACGGTCTTGTGTTCCGGCAGTAGGAGCACTCAATGTCAAATTATCACTCCGATATTCGCAACACTCTGTGAAGTAGGAAACTTGTGTCTGCAATTTGGAGTAACAGCCTATCACGGCTACATTAAAATCGTCTGCTGTCTTGTATACCTTATCTGTAGGCACACTGCTACTTGGCTCCAAGTCGAAAAAGCTATCTGTACAAGCCACTGATACACAAAGCAGTTGACAGGAATAGGATTAGTCTATATTTTTTCATATAACGTGTATTTTTTAAGGATGACTAAAGTGTTATGTTCAGCCCGAACAAGAAAGTTTTAGCCAGCGGATAAGTTCCATAATCCTCACCCGGCGAAAGTGAATTACTCGGACGTGCATTTACTTCCGGATTATATCCACCGTAGTTGGTAGATGTCCAAAGGTTCTGTCCGGAGACATAGACTCTCAACTTCTCCACAAAGAAACGACGTGTCAGATTCTGAGGCAAAGTATATCCTAGTGTCACATTCTGCAGTCGCAGATAAGAACCATCTTCAAGATGCCAAGTTGAAGTACGACCATTATAACCCTTTGACTTACGATTGGCACGGTTCACCTGACCGTTTCCCGGATCTTCCGGACTTTTCCAACGATTCAAGGCAATAGTGGTGCCATTGGTATTACCTTCCAGATTATCAATGTAACGACGATTCAGATTCAGAATCTCATTACCGTAAACTCCCTGGAAGTTAAAGTCAAGATCAATGCCTTTATACCATACTTTACCACCAAACCCATAGGTAAAATCGGGCATATAGTTACCCACGATTGTACGGTCTTTATCCAAATCCATCACTCCATCCCCGTCTACATCCACAAACCGGAAATCTCCCGGCTTGGTATTGCTGAAATGAGGATACTTTTTTAATTCTTCTTCATTGGAGAAAATTCCATCCTGCACCAACAGATAATAACATCCGATGGGTTCACCGACTTTCGTGATATAATAAGCATGATCTACGCTTCCGGTAGAGATAATGGGAGCATTTCCCGGACCAAGAGCTTTTACTTCATTGGTATTCGTAGCATAGTTGGCATTAAAGAATACCCAAAGTCTTTGGTGAAATTTTTCTGAGATGTCAAGGCTATTTCCCAACCACGGTTATTTACTTTTCCAATATTCATCAGGGCAGTGCTGTATCCGGTCAGATGAGGAACAGGAACATTCAGCAACATATTGGAGGTATTGGTATTATAGTAATCAACTGTTATCCCCAATAATCCTTTGAACATTTGCAGGTCCACACCGACATTGACCATTGCATTCTTTTCCCAGCTCAAATCATCATTCTTAATTGTATTGGGCTTATAACCTTGTACCAGTTGCCCGTTACCCGTACCCAGTATATAATTATCAAGAGCCATCAATGATAGATGATCGTAGTTGCCTATCTGAAAGTTACCTGTAACACCATAACTGGTTCTGATTTTCAAGTCATCTACAAAGGAGAGAAATTTCGCCTTCGTGAAGAAATCCTCCCCGCTAACTCTCCATGCCAATGATGCGGACGGGAAATATCCCCAGCGGTTATTTTTTCCAAAACGGGAAGAACCATCCGCACGAATAGCCCCGGAAGCCATATATTTACCTTTATAACTATATTGCACACGAGCCAGATAGGAAGCAATCGACCATTGGGTCTTATCAGACGCCCCTTTATAACTGTTCCACCGGAGATCGTCTGTATATAATCATTCGGAAAATCGGTAGCCGTCACATTATCTCCTTTATAAGTTTCTTTTTGTGCAGATTGCACCAGAACCGCATTAATCGAATGATCTTCATTAATCACTGTATTATAATTAATCTTATTCTCAATCAGCCAATTAAAATAAAAACCGGAGGAGCTGTATGCAGTAGGGTTCGACTTGATATCATAATATTTCTGGCCCAGTAAGGGTAGTTCTGACGAACGATACTGATCATTATGAGAACCATAATAATCACCACCGAAAGAAATATTATAAGTAAGTCCCTTGAAAAGTTCCAGTTCGGCAAAGACTTTCCCTACAATCGCCATACGGTCTACAACATCCGATTGGAGGTTTGCCATGGCTACCGGGTTTAATACGGCATTGTGCTGATAGTCATTTCCAATTCTCCAATAGCCATTTCCCTGATAGTTATAACTACCGTCGGAATTATATACCGGCCACACAGGAGGCATCATCAATGCCGATTGCACAATACCATTAGATCCGGAAGCATCTACCCGATTGGAAGTAGAATAGGAAGGAGAAAAATTCAAACCGAATTTCAGTCTTTTATATTTCCCGTCCAAATTCATACGCATACTATATTTCTTAAAGTCGGAATTAATTATAATACCTTCTTTATCATAATAGTTAGCTGAAATGAAATAGCCGACTGTCTTTCCTCTGCCGGAAATAGAAACATTATGGCTGGTTGTAGCCGCACTACGGAAAATTGCATCCTGCCAGTCTGTGTCCGTTAATCCCTGATCGCCGTTCAGATAAGGAAAAAGTTCTGCAGGAATACGTTCCCATGAATTCGGGCGCATTCCATTCGGGTCATCCGGTGAACCTCCGGGATTAGCATCCAGATAAGAATTATCATGCCCGTCTTTGGCAAACTCCGCAAACTGATAAGCATTCAACATCGGAAGTTTTTCGAAACACTCTGGATACCATAATATCCATCATATTGCACTTTCATTTTTTCCGACTGTCCCTGCTTGGTAGTGATAATAATTACCCCATTTGAACCGCGACTACCATAAATAGCTGCCGACGAAGCATCTTTCAAAACTTCCACAGATTCGACATCATTATTATTCAGATTGGCAAATCCACGTTCCACCGGCACGCCATCAATAATATAAAGAGGATCACTACCCGCATTAACCGTACTGATACCACGAACACGGATACTTACACTTCCCTCCGGATCACCACTCGGCTGAGTCACTTGCACTCCCGGCATCTTACCAGCTAACGCCTGACGAAAGTCGGAAGCAGAAACCTCCGCAATCTGCTCGGCTTTCACGGAAGAGATGGAAGTAGACACATCCCGTTTCCGCTGTACACCATATCCTACCACTACTACTTCATCGATCATCTTGCTGTCTTCGGTCAACGTGATCTTCGCCGTATTCTTATCCTTTGCAGAAAGGCTGACGGTCTTATATCCAATATAGGAAATTGTCAATGTTGCCGACTCCGATACATTCATTAACGAATAACGTCCGTCAATATCGGTAATCGTACCACTGCCTTCTCCCTTAATCTGGACACTGGCACCAATCACCGGCTCTCCCTTATCATCTACAACCACTCCCTGAATAGTACGTGCACGTTGAGCAGCTTTCTCTTCCTTAAGCGGCTGTTTACTGACAGCAATTGTATGATCGGTCCTATTGAAATAAAGCTTGGCCTGGGAAGTAATCACTCCCAGAATTTGTTTAAGCGTAGCGTTTTTTACATCAAAAGAAACATGCGGAGCCTTATTTACCGTCTCCTGATCGTAGAGAAACTTAAAGTTAGTTTGTTCACTGATTTTATTGAAAACACTCTCTACCGGCTCGTTTTGCACACGAAGCGTAATATCATGCTCTTTTAATGTTTGAGCAGCAGCCGGAACTATTAAAATGAAGGTGAATAGTAAAAAAGCTAAAAACGAACAGCTATTTTTACTTATCCCTTTACAAATAAGAAGATTATTCATAAATTTGTGCGTTTTAGTAATTGACTAAAGTTATTAAAAACAAGCAATGCGCGATACGTTATTCATTTGGGTCGAAGCTTATGAATATCCGTCCGGTTGCGGATAGAGGCATTCCTTAGGAGTGCTTCTATCATTTTGGGGAGTTTCTATGAGGGTGATGCTTTCATTCTGTCCTTATTAACGGGTTAAACATTGATCTATTTTTTAATTCTCATTTTTTATAAAGAAGTATATTCCTGCCTTCTTTCTTATAATTGATATCACTGATAAATTCGATGGATTTAAGTACGGCCTCCAGACTCTTATTGTCATGTTCACCGGTAATCAGATTATCAAATTCCTGTCCGGAAGCAAAGGTTATCTGACAATTATAAACACGTTCCAGTTCTTTTGCCACATCCCGGATCGGAGTACTGTTAAAACGCAGGCTTCCCTTGATCCAGACTGCTACCCCACGTTCTTCCTTCTTCTTACTATATTCACTGGAAACGGTATTTATCAGAACTTGTTCTTTTGCAGTCAATCGCATCATTGCTTCCGGCAGATCAACCTGTACTTTGCCACTCTCTACACTTACCGATACGATTTCATCCGTAGAGTAAGATTTTACATCAAACCGAGTTCCCAAAACACGAACATCCAGTCGCTTCGTCTGTACAATAAACGGCATATCTTCATTATGGGCAACCCTGAAATATCCTTCTCCTTCCAGTTCCACTTTCCGGATATCCCCTTGAAAAGAATCAGGATAACGTACTTGTGAACAAGAGTTCAACACTAATATAGTTCCGTCCGGTAATTCCACCCGTTTCTTCTCTCCAAAAGAGGTTGAGATTTCAGCGAAAGTTATCTGCTGCTCACTCATATACCGGAAATAGCTGATACTTCCTGTCACGATGGCTATTACAGCCGCCACACTGGCTGCAATCGTCATTACCCGACGGAACCAGGTACGTTTCTTATGTTCAATATGTTTCAGCAACTGGCGAGCCTCCTTTTTATACTTCTCACGCTCCAAGTCAGTAACAGGCTGCTGGCTGACGGATTCCTCCCAGACTTCGGCAGACAACTCATCCAATATATCTTTATGGTCAGCATCTCTCATACTTTCCAGTAACTGCGATGCTTCCTCCCGGATGTACATATCATCCAGATAGCGACGTAATTTGTTTTTTCTGTCTTCGTATCTTTCATCATATATTCAAATAAGGGTGCTGATTTCTCCCCTTCGTATTAGTAATACACAAAGGCAGGAAACAGCTAGGGTATGATTAACATTTATTATAAATTCAGACAAAGTAGAATCAGCAATATGTCAGCAGAAGTACCCGAATATTTAGTCAAGTAGGCACGAATCACTTTCAACGAAACAGAAATATGCTCCTGTACGGTATTGACAGAGATTCCCAGCGCTTCGGCAATTTCTTTATGGGACATCTGCAAATCGCGGCTCATATTAAAGACTTCACGCTGACGGGGAGTCAATTGTTCCAGTGCGCGGCTAACGACATCCTTCAAATCATCGAACAATATTTTATTATTCGTTTCATTGGCCGAATCAACCGCATGAGAAAGGATATGCTCTTTCAGCTTATCTTCATTCGCCATATCCCGTATCTGATTAAGAATACGATTGCGTACAATCGTATATAAGTAGGAGGAGAAAGACGCATCCGGATTGATAAAACGCCTGCTTTGCCATACAACCGTAAACGCGTCCTGAAAAATATCTTCGGCAAACTCACGAGATTTGACGAACTTCATCGCAAAATACAGCAAGCGATTCTTGTAAGCGGCATAAAGTTCGCAAAAGGCCTCTTCATCTCCGTCTATCAGACGGAGAACCACTTCCCGTTCATTTACTAGAGTGTCTGTTGCGTACATACTTTCTTTATTTTTGGCCACAAAGGTATTGTTATGATGTTACAAACGTATGTATTTTTTCTGAAATAAAAAAATAACCTTCTTTCTTATTAGAGTTTCCGGCCGAGAACTTTGTGTACTCTTTAATTGTTGTCCTATTATAAAAGTGCGAACAAAGCACACAACAAAGTTCTATAAAAAAGAAAGGAAGATTATGAAAAAAGTAATCGACAGAGCTTCATCAAGAGGCTATTTCAATCACGGCTGGCTCAAGACCCATCACACATTCAGTTTTGCCAACTATTATAATCCGGAAAGAATTCATTTCGGAGCATTACGAGTGCTGAACGATGACAGTGTAGACCCGTCTATGGGATTCGATACTCATCCACATAAAAATATGGAAGTAATTTCCATTCCGTTGAAAGGGTATCTGAGACATGGCGACAGTGTACAAAATACGAAAACGATTACTCCCGGTGATATCCAAGTGATGAGTACGGGCAGTGGTATCTATCATAGTGAGTATAACGACAGCGATGAGGAACAATTGGAATTCCTGCAAATATGGGTATTCCCCCGAATCGAGAATACGAAACCCGAATATAACAATTTCGATATACGTCCGCTGCTGAAACCGAACGAGTTATCTCTGATCATTTCACCGAACGGCAAGACACCGGCCTCCATCAAACAGGATGCCTGGTTCTCTATGGGAGACTTCGATACGGAAAGAAGCATCGAATATTGTATGCATCAGGAAGGTAACGGAGCTTATCTGTTTGTACTAGAAGGAGAGATCAGCGTGGCCGATGAACATCTGGCCAAACGTGACGGCATCGGAATATGGGATACCAAAAGTTTCTCTATCCGCGCTACCAAAGGAACCAAACTTCTGGTAATGGAAGTACCCATGTAAAAAAACATTTTTCTAAAGTTTTATTTATTCTATTTAAAAAAGCGGTCCCATCTAAAAGAGTGAGACCGCTTTTTATTCATTATGATAGTTATATCTTCGGATTATTTTTCCTTCCGATAATTCTCCAGTCCAGTTTGCAGGAATTCAATATATTTGGGAATGTCTTCATCGTAAGCATAAGACTTATTCAAAGGACTTCCCTGATTGTCCAGCAATACATAGAAAGGCTGGGCATTTGCTCCGAATTTCACACGTTGCAGATAGCTCCATTTATCGCCGACAGTACGCAAAGTACGTTCCTGTGCCGTTTTCGACGATCTTCACAGGTTCAGTCAACGGAGTTTTATTATCCACATACAGAGTAATCAGCACATAATCATTATTAATCAGATCACTCACTTTCGGATCAGTCCATACAGCGGCTTCCATTTTACGGCAATTTACGCAACCATATCCGGTAAAGTCGAGCATAACCGGTTTTCCGTTCAGACGGGCATATTCCATGCCTAGATCGTAGTCATCGAATTTCGCGTGTACATCATTCTTATGCAGATTGAAGTCTTGCGTCTGCATAGGCGGAGCAAAAGCACTCACAGCCTTTAACGGAGCTCCCCACAAACCGGGAACCATATATACGGCAAATGCCAGAGAGAATAATGCCATAAAGAAACGAGTCACTCCCACCTTATTATCATCGTCATCGTGCGGGAACTTGATCTTACCAAGCAGGTAGAATCCCAGCAAAGCAAAGATTACAATCCATAGAGCGAGGAAGGTTTCGCGGTCGAGCAATCTCCAACCATAAGCCAGATCAGCAACCGACAGGAATTTAAGCGCAAATGCCAATTCCAGAAATCCCAGCGTTACTTTGATAACATTCATCCATCCACCCGACTTTGGCATCGATTTCAGCCAAGACGGGAACAGGGCGAACAGTGTAAACGGCAATGCCAAAGCGATGGCAAATCCTAACATACCGATTGCCGGAGCAACTACGCTTCCTGTTGTAGATACCTGTACCAGCAAGAAGCCGATAATCGGACCTGTACAAGAGAAAGATACCAATGAAAGCGTGAATGCCATCAGGAAGATACTGAGCAAACCGCTTGTTGCTTCCGCTTTACTATCTACTGCATTGCCCCACTTTGACGGTAATCTAATCTCAAACGCTCCAAAAGAATGAAGCGGCAAAGATTACCAGCATCAGGAAGAAAAGGATATTAAAGACAGCATTCGTTGATAAAGCATTGAGCGCACTGGCACCAAATATCAGTGTAATAGCCAGCCCCAATGCCACATAAATCACTACGATGGAAGCACCATACGTCCACGCATCACGAATACCTTTCTTCTTATCTTTGCTACGTTTCAGAAAGAAACTGACTGTCATCGGGATAATAGGCCATACACAAGGAGTGAACAGAGCCAGCAATCCACCCAGGAAACCGGTAATAAAGATATAAATCCATGACATATCTCCCTGAGAATGTTCCTCGCCCAGTGCCTGCAATTCACTGATTACCGGACGCCAAAGGTCACCGGAAGCTACAGCAGGTTGAATATCGGCATTTGCATCCGTAGCAGAAGCAGGAACCAGTTCCATCATCGCAGCAGAGTCTTTGGACGCAGCAGAAGCAGTTACCTCTTCCGCCTCTTTTGTCTCCGGCTTATCAGCTTTGGCTACAGGAGCAGCCGTAGTTCCGGCCTTTGCTTCACCCGAAAACTTAAAAGGAACTTCTGTCGGAGGCAGACAACTCTCATCGTCGCAGGCTCCATATTCCAGATAACCTTCTATCGCATAAGCCCCACCAGTCAGCTTCACTTTCTGCACAAACTTTGCTGTATTCTCGAAATAGCGTACCTTCATTTCGAACAATTTATCGAAAGTAGATACTTCCTTTGCCCACAGGCTTCAGTTTACCTACCAGTTCTACACCGGACTTCTTCTCCACATTAAATGTGGCAGAAATAGGTCCGCCATCTCCCAGATCGGTAGAATAAACATGCCAACCTTTATCCATGGTAGCTGTAAACACCACCTCTGCCTCCGTATCGGAGAGAGCTGTCAGCTCTGTTTTAAACTTTACCGGATCTTTGATCTGCGCTTGCAATGCATAGGCTACAAAAGCTTAAAAGCAGGAAAGAAATTATTTTCTCATCTTTATTTTTGGGGTTTATAATTCATAATCCACGCATGCACGACTGTCCTTTGCTTCAGCTATAATCTTTCCGGCTGCCACATGATCAGGGTGTGTTGCATAGAACTTCACATCCTCCAGCGTGTCAAATTCGCTATAGAGAGCTATATGCCAAGCCTCTCCCGGATTCATATTCAGTCCGACCTCAATCTTACGGATCACTGAAATCTTGGCGGGGAGCGCTTCGATAGCTTCCTTAAATTTATTCATCACTACGAGTTTCTCCGCTTCGGGAACTTCGTCTTTTAACTTAAATAATACAATGTGTTTCACCATTACGTTGTTATTTTAATGAATTGTTTCTATATTTGTCTTGTCAATGCATTACATTACTAATGCAAAATTACTCTATTTGGTTCAAATAACACTATAAAGAGATGTTAATAATAGGAATAGCAGGTGGAACGGGCTCCGGAAAAACCACCGTCGTACGAAAAATAATAGAAAGCCTCCCCGCAGGAGAAGTAGTACTCTTACCACAGGATTCATACTACAAAGACAGTAGTCATGTCCCGGTTGAAGAACGCCAGAATATCAATTTTGACCATCCGGATGCTTTTGAATGGAGTCTGCTATCCAAGCATGTCATGACGCTGAAAGAAGGAAGAGCATCGAACAGCCGACCTATTCTTATCTGACTTGTACCCGCCAACCGGAAACCATTCATATCGAACCTCGTGAGGTGGTTATCATTGAAGGAATCCTTGCCTTATGTGATAAAAAGCTACGCAATATGATGGACCTCAAAATATTTGTAGATGCCGATCCCGATGAACGCCTGATACGTGTCATCCAAAGGGATGTCATCGAAAGAGGACGGACAGCGGAAGCTGTCATGGAACGCTATACCCGTGTTCTGAAACCGATGCACCTGCAATTCATCGAACCCTGCAAACGCTATGCGGACCTTATCGTTCCGGAAGGCGGCAGCAATGCCGTAGCTATCGATATATTGACAATGTATATCAAGAAACATTTGAGAAATGAAGAATGAAAGATAAAGAGTTCAGAATGAGTGCCAAGACACTGATCCTCCCTTGTTTCTTATACTTTTGTGCTGTGTATTCGGATGCCGGAACAAACATCATGGCGAAAAGAATGAAACGGCACGTGATCTTCCGCAGATTAAAGACAGTGGAGAACTGGTTGTGCTGACACTCTATAGCTCTACTTCATATTTCATTTATCGCGGACAGGAAATGGGATTCCAATACGAACTCAGTGAACAGTTCGCTAAAAGTCTGGGACTGAAACTCAGAATCGAGGTAGCCAGAAATGTCCGTGAATTGATTCAGAAATTACAGTCAGGCGAAGGAGATATGATCGCCTACAACCTGCCGATTACCAAAGAATGGAAAGACAGCCTTTTGTATTGCGGAGAAGACATAATCACCCATCAGGTTATCGTCCAGCAAGGAAATGGAAAGCATAAACCATTGAAAGATGTAACGGAACTTATCGGCAAAGATATATATGTCAAACCAGGCAAATATTACGATCGCCTCGTGAATCTGAACAACGAACTGGGAGGTGGTATCCATATTCATAAGATAACGGGAGATAGCGTTACCACGGAAGACTTAATCACCCAGGTAGCACAAGGTAAGATTCCTATACCGTAGCCGATAATGATTTAGCCAAACTGAATAAAACTTACTATCCCAATCTGAATATCGATCTTTCTATCAGTTTTGACCAGCGTTCTTCATGGGCTGTACGAAAAGACAGTCCCGAACTGGCAGCCGCCGCCACAAACTGGCATAAAGAAAATATGACCTCTCCTGCCTATACGGCAAGTATGAAGCGTTACTTCGAGAATAGTAAAATGATGCCCCACTCTCCTATTCTTTCACTTAAAGAAGGAAAAATATCACATTACGACGATTTATTCAAGAAATACGCCCAAGAGATCGGATGGGACTGGCGAATGCTGGCATCCCTCGCCTATACAGAATCAAACTTTGACACAACAGCCGTATCTTGGGCAGGAGCCAAAGGATTGATGCAATTGATGCCTGCCACTGCACGCGCAATGGGCGTACCCGTAGGTAAAGAACAAAACCCGGAAGAAAGTATAAAAGCAGCCGTTAAATACATTGCCGCCACAGACCGAAGTTTCAATATGATCCCTGACAAACAGGAACGGCTCAACTTCATACTGGCTTCTTACAATGCCGGCCTAGGACATATCTACGATGCCATGGCATTAGCAAAAAAATACGGAAAGAATAACCTCGTATGGAAAGGCAATGTCGAAAACTTCATCCTGCTCAAAAGCAATGAGGAATACTTCACCGATCCTGTTTGTAAAAATGGATATTTCCGTGGCATAGAAACGTTCAACTTCGTACGTGATATTCAGTCCCGGTTCGAATCGTACAAAAAAAAGATAAAATAAGTAATAAGTATCAGGTAATAGGTAATAACCGTAGCTTATCAATAGTGTATCCGCACGGCTTATTACCTATTACTTATTACCTATTACTTATTTACTACTTGTTTCTGCCCGTCAAAAGGCTAACCACAACAATAGCCAGTATAGACAATGGTAATGCAAAGAGAATAGGGTCAATTACCGGAAACGGATATGTCTCAATCAATACATCCTTGCCAAACAGGAATTTACATATTCCCATTGCGGCAGCTTCTTTCTGATGAAGGAATATTAATGCAAAAGCACTGCCTAAAGTTCCTACCCAGAGACTTGCCATAACTCCCTGTTTCGTCGCTTTCTTCCAGTACAATGCACAAAAGTAGGCAGGAAGAAAATGCAGCAGCACAGATACCCATAAAATAGAAGTTCCGCGAGCGATAATATCGTGAGGCAGCATATAACAAATAATATAGCTGACCA
>VOFE01000577.1_pt1 | contig 48001 bp, 79 predicted proteins | sample 5384071 | NCBI WGS metagenome assembly VOFE01 (sample SAMN12384724, study PRJNA508395) | human gut metagenome | isolation source: healthy gut D | host: Homo sapiens
GAACCGCCGGTATATCCGGCGGTTCTTTGTATGTTGCAAATCCCTAGATGGCAGTACCCGTTCCGAGTGACTTATGCGATGATTTACCCCTGGAGGCCGTTTGACCTCGTTACCATTTACTTCCCCTTAGCTTGTTACCGCAAACACTGTGATTGTTTGCAGAATTTTCGGGAATCGGTCTTTTTCTATATAACACCGTTTTAGGCTTAGTTGAGACGGGGATCGGGTGCGATCACAGAAAAAACGCAGGGCGTACGGCATTGCAGCCCGTATTCCCTGCGTTTTATAATGATGAGACGTTACCGAATCGCATCTGTGATGCCTGAGAGATCGCCGAATACGTAGTCGGGCTTGACGTCGGACCTTTCGAGGTCTGCAAGCGTTGATTCCCCCGAAAGAACCAGGACGCTCGTAATCCCTGCGTTGACGCCGACTGCGATATCGGTATAAAGCCGGTCGCCGACCATGGCGATGTCCCTCGTGCCGCAGGCCGTATTTCACACAGCGCGTCGATGATGCCGCGATTCGGTTTTGCCGACGACGTAGTCGGGCCTGCGTCCCGTGGACGCCTCCACGAGCGCGAGCATAGACCCGACATCCGGGATGAAGCCGCCGTCCGTGGGGCAGTTGAAGTCCGGATGCGTCGCGATAAACGGCGCGCCGTACCGAACGAAATCGCAGAGCTTACGCAGTTTTTCGTAGGTCAGCTCGGTATCGAAGCCCAAAACGACGTAATCAATCGCCTGTCGGTCAGGACAAAGCCCGCTTCGCGAAACTCCTCCTCGAGAGACGGCGTACCGAGCAGATAGATACGCGCGCCGGGCTTTTTGCCTGTTCAAATAAATCGTCGTCGCCTCGCCGGAGGTGAACACGCCGTCGGCTCGACGGGATGCCCATGCTTTCCAGCCGGTCGAAGTAGGCGTAGCGGTTGCGGGTGCAGTTGTTTGTCAGAAAAATATAGTGCTTTCCCTGTTCCCTGAGAAGCGAGAGAAAGGGCAGCGTGCAGTCGAACACACGGTCGCCCAGGTAGATTGTGCCGTCCATATCGAGAAGATAAAGCGAGATATCGCGTAAGTCTTTCATGCGTTCCTCCCTGTCTTTTGTCCGCATTGATTTTTACCGTAAGGCGGCGGGCGTGTCAAGTGCGCGGGGGAGATCCGTCGGTAAAGTACCGCGTTTTCGCTGAGAAAAGTGCAGGCGGCAAAGCAGGAGCGTCCTGCGGTGCCGCGCGTTTGCGAAGGGGCTTTCGTCGCAGGCGTGCGCTATGCTATCAGTAGGGCAAGACGTACGGCGCCTTACATACGACGAGGCACGGGTTTTCCGATCGATGTACACACCGCTTTGATGCAGCGCTATGACATAGACCGTGTGCCGGTCGAACTGCGAAAGCGGGAATACGAGGACAGGCCGCAGCTCCGGCAAATTCACGCGCAGGAAAAGGCAGAAAGCGAACTCAGAACCTCGTCCCCGTGGACGCAGGGACTGCCCGGACGGATTTATGCGGCGGGATGGAACGTTTTTCCACGAATATGCGCGGCCAGCACGCGGTAGACAACCGCGGCGCACGGCACGGAGAGGGAACGCGCCCGCCGCGCCGCAGACGCGCGCGCGCCGAGCAGCACCGCCGCCATCGACCAAAAGGCGGGCAGCCCGACGCTCGTGCCGACGATCCGCGGCGAGATCACGTTGTTGTCAAGCTGCTGGAGCGCGATGACAAACACGGTGAACCACAGCGCCTTGACGGGGTCGATGACGACGAGCAGCAGAAGGCAGGGAACCGTGCCGATGAGCGGCCCTAAAAACGGGATCAGGTTGCTGACGCCGACGATCATGGAGAAGCGGCGCGTAGGGAATCCCAGAGAGCAGCAGCCCGATGAGGCACAGAATCATCAGAACCAGCGACTCAATCACGCGGCCGCTGATAAACTTGGAAAAGATTTCGTTTGACAACGTAAACAGCGCGCGCGCCTTTTGATAAATACGCGCGGGAAGAACGGCGGAAAACAGGGATTTGCACTGCGACAGAATGCTGTGCTTACACGAAAAGCATGTAAAACAGCAGACGATGGACGTGAAAACGTCCGATACCGACGCGGCGACGGCGCCGCCGACATTGCGCGTGATGCTCCAGATATGGGAGAGGAACGAGGCGCCCAGCTTGCCGAGCTGCTCCGTCAGGGAAAATTCGCGCGCCTCCGCCGCCTGCCGGAGCGTTTCCGGGATTGGCAGCGCCTCGAGGTATTCGCAGAGCGCGTTCCAGTACCCGGGCAGGCGTTCATAGAGCGTACCGGCGCTCTCGGCAATGCGCGGCGCGAGCAGCGAGATAAAGAGCACGGCAAACGCGAGGATGCTGACAAGCGCCGCGGCGACGGCCAGAGGACGCCGCAGTTTTGGACTGCCGAGCCCGGAAAGCAGCTTTTCAAAGCCGCGCGCGGGCATATCCAGTATGTACGCGGCGGCGGCCGCCGCCAAAAGGCCCGAGTGCCGCGCGAAAATGATCAGCGCCGCGATCACGAGAGCCGCGGCCGCATATTTGCTGATTTTGACATAAAGCCTCCGGGAAAGACAGATTTATGCAAGCCGCTTGCATAAAATTCCCCTATAAGGTATACTGGTGTGGGTGATAAATATGAATGAAATAACGCTTGTCATTTCGATTTTGGCATTGGGCGTTGCGGCGGCGGCGCTCTTTGTCCTGCTTGGGCTGAAAAAGGCGCTCGTTTCCTCTCGCCGGGAGGACGCGCCGACGCAGTCGGACCTTGCAAGGCTCCGCGACGAGGTAACGCAGGAGGTGCGCCGCAGCGGCCACGAGACGGTCGGGCTGACGCAGGCGAACGTCAAAACGCTGGGCGATGCGTTTGTCGCCGCCGCCCGAACGTACGCAGTCGGCGCAGGACAAACGTCTTTGCGAGCTGACGGAGCAGTTTTTCGCGTCAGAGCGAGCAATTGCGCCGGTCGCTTTCAGAGGCATCGCGCAATTCGACGAACGCTTCGCCTCCTTTTCCCTGCAAAATGCGCAGGCGCTGGCCGACATCCGCGCGGGCGTGGAGCGCAGCATCAAGGCTTTGCTAGGAGGATAACACGAAGCAGCTCGACCGAATGCGCGCGAGACCGTGGACGAAAAACTGCAAAAACTCTCGACGAGCGTTTGAACCAGAGCTTTGCGGTTGTGAGCGAACGGCTGGAGCAGGTCTATAAGGGGCTGGGCGAGATGACAGCTGGCATCCGGCGTCGGCGACCTGAAAAAAGTGCTGTCAAACGTCAAAACGCGCGGAATTTTCGGCGAAATCCAGCTCGGCGCGATTCTGGGAGCTTTGGCCCCGGAGCAGTACGAGACGAATATTGTCACGAAAAAGGGTTCGGCAAATCCAGTCGAATACGCGATCAAGCTGCCTGGGAACGACGGGAGCCGGTGTACCGCCGATCGACGCGAAGTTCCCGGCCGACGCCTATACCCGTGTGCGCGACGCCTACGACGCCGGCGAGAGCTTGCCTCCGCGAAGAAGATCCTGGAGGCGTCTGTGAAGTCCTTTGCGCGCGATATCCGCGACAAATATATCAACCCGCCCGCGACGACCGATTTCGGCATCATGTTCCTGCCCTTCGAGGGGCTCTATGCGGAGGTCGTCTCCTGGGCTGGTGGAAGTTTTGCAGCGGGACTATAAGGTCAGCATCGCGGGGCCGACGACCATGGCCGCGCTTTTGAACAGCCTTCAGATGGGCTTCCGCACGCTGGCCATTCAGAAACGGTCGGGTGAAGTCTGGAAGGTGCTCGGCGCGGTCAAGACGGAATTTGACCGCTTTGGCGACGTGCTGGAGGCTACGCAGAAGCGACTGGAGCAGACCAGCACCGAGCTTGATAAGTTGTCGGCGTGCGCACGCGCCAAATCCGTTCTAAGCTGCGCACGGTAACAGCCATGCCGGAAGGCGAGACGGCGGCGCTTTTGGGCGACGCGGAAGAGTGATCCCATGGCGAAATGGAACCTTTGGCACGGGTGCCATAAATTGAGCGCGGGCTGCGCGCACTGCTATGTCTACCGCATCGACGCGCGCGTCGGGCGCGACAGCTCTATGGTAGAAAAAACGGCGGATTTCGACCTGCCGGTGCGCCGCAACCGGGACGGCTCTGTATAAAATTCCGCCTGGGAGACGCTTTATACCTGCTTTACCTCCGACTTTTTTTCCTTGAGGAGGCGGACGCGTGGCGCGCCGAGGCGTGGCGCATGATGCGCCTGCGCCGGGACTTACAGTTTTTCTTCGTGACAAAGCGGATCGACCGCTTTTACGCCGTGCTTCCGGAGGACTGGGGCGCGGGCTACGATAACGTTACGATCGCCTGTACCGTGGAGAACCAGGCGATGGCGGACTACCGCCTTCCGCTGTTTTGGAGGCGCCGATCCGTCACCGCGCGCTTATCTGTGAGCCGTTTCTGGAGCGTATCGACGTCGAACGGTGGCTCGGCGCATGGATTGAGGAGGTGATAGCGGGCGGGGAGTCCGGCGAGGGCGCGCGCGTGTGCGATTTCGACTGGGTGCGGACTTGCGCGAACAGTGCGTGCGGCGTGGCGTGGCGTTCCACTTCAAGCCAGACCGGCGCGCGGTTTTTGAAGGACGGGCGGCTTTACGAGGTGCCGCGTGCTTTGCAGCACAGGCAGGCGCGTCTGGCGGGCATGGAATACCGGCCGAAGCGAAATGCTTAACCGGAAAAGCGGGCTATGCCCGCTTTTTATTTCAATGCGGGTGCCGCTTGTAGAAAGCTCGGAAATAAGCGCGTCCTGTAAACGGCGGCAAAGGGTGTCATATCCGCCGCCAAGAAAAACCTGTTTCCGAGCCGTGGGACAGCGGTTACAGGCATAAACTGCCGTTCATTTAAGAGTACGGCGACGCCTTTTCATGAACACGCCTGCCGCGCATAACAGCGCGGCTGTACGATGACGGGACGATATTACGATGTATGGCCAGCCGGGTGCCGCGTCCTGAAAAGGGGGCTTCGAAACTGGAATCCTGTAGGATATACAGAGGGCATTTAACATTTCATACATTGACTTGCGCTGCGAGGCGGTTATAATTTTAGTATAAGGATAAGTGGCGTGTTTTTTTCGCCGGAATGACTTCGCCGGTGGCGGGGGCGGCTGCGAGCCGCCGCGGACGGCGGCATTTTTTAGGTAAACGCGCTGTGTTTGGAGGGTTTCAATGGGCGCTTTTGTCGAATTCCATGATGTGGGGAAAAACCTATAGAATGGGCGAGGTGAAGATTACAGCGCTTCACGACGTCAACTTTGAGATTGAACGCGGGGAAATTTGCGTCATTGTCGGCCCCTCCGGCGCGGGCAAGACAACGCTGCTCATTATGGGCGGCATGGATATGCTGACGACGGGCCGCGTCTTGCTCGACGGCAACGAAATCTCCGTTACGACAAACGCCAGCTGACCGCTTACCGCCGCTATGATATTGGCTTTGTATTCCAGTTTTATAACCTCGTGCAGAACTTGACGGCGCTTGAAAACGTGGAGCTGGCCTCCCAGATCTGCCGCGACCCGCTCGACGCGATGGAGGTATTAAAACGCGTCGGCCTGGAACAGCGCGCTCAAACTTTCCGGCGCAGCTTTCCGGCGGCGAACAGCAGCGCGTCGCGATCGCGCGTGCTCTGGCAAAGAACCCAAAGCTTCTGCTCTGCGACGAGCCGACCGGCGCGCTCGACTATGTGACCGGCAAGGCGATTTTGAAGCTCTTGCAGGACACCTCCCGCCAGACGGAATGACGGTAGTTATCATCACGCATAACCAGGCCATTACGGCAATGGCGGACCGCATCATCTCGGTAAGAAACGGGACCGTTTCCGATATGCGCAGGAACGACCGCGTCACGCCGATAGAGCTGATTGAGTGGTGAGGCATGCTTAGAAAATCAGCTTTTTCGTGAGATACGCGCGAGCCTGGGGCGCTACATCGCGATCATCGCGATCATTGCGTTGGGCGTCGGTTTTTGCCGGCCTGCGCGTGACAAAGACCGCCATGGTAAAAACGACGGATACCTACATAAACGAGCATGGGCTTTTTTGATTACCGCCTGGTCTCGACCGTTGGCTATGACGCGGACGACGAAGCGGCGCTTGCGGGGCTTGACGGCGTCCGCGCCGCAGAGGGGTCCTTCACAGCGGATTTCCTGGCGCAGACGGAAACTGGCGGCGATATCGTACTGCGCGCGCATTCCATGATGGATACTGTCAATACCGTCTCACTGGTGGCGGGCGCGCTGCCGGCCGCGGACGACGAGTGCGTGGTTGACGCGCGTTTTTTCGGCGAGGACGCGATCGGCACAACGGTGAAACTTTCCAAGTCGAACGACGAAGACACGCTGGAACTTTTTCGCTATCAGGAGTACCGTGTCGTCGGCGTCGTGAATTCCGTCTATTATATCAACTATGAGCGCGGCAGCACGGCGCTTGGAAACGGCAGCCTTGCGGGGTTTATCTATATCCCGTACGCTGGGTTTGACACGGACTATTATACCGAGCTGTTCCTGCTGCTTACAGAGGGCGGCTATATCTACAGCGAGGAATACGACGCCGCGGTCGATGCGATGGAGGACGCCGTGACGGATGCGGCGGAGGCGCGTGCGGACGTCCGTTACCGGAAGGTGACGGCGGACGCCGAGGAAGAGATCGCGGACGGTGAGCGGGAACTTTCAGACGGCTGGGCGGAATATCACACTGAAAAGGAGAAGGCCGAGCGGGAGCTTGCGGACGCGGAGAAGGAGCTTTCAGACGGCGCGCGCGAGATTGAAGAAAACGAACAAAAGCTCGCGGACGCCAAACGGGAGCTCGCCGATGCGAAAGCCGAGCTTGCGGACGGCTGGGAAGAATACCGCGACGGGTTGGCCGAATATGGGACGCAGCGCGCGGATGCCGAGCGGGAGTTTGCCGACGCTGAAAAGGAACTAACGGAGCTGCGCCGTCAGGTAAACGACGGATTCGTACAGCTCGGTGAGGCGGATATTGACGGCGCGGAGGCGCAGCTTGCAGAAGGAAAGCAGCAGCTTGCGGCGCTGAGCCGCGTCTACGATATGGTGGAGGCCGCGGTGTCGTCCGGCGAACTAAGCGCGGCGGAGCTTGCGGCGCTATCAGAGGCGCTTGCGGCGTTTGGATATACGCTCCCGGACAATGCGCAGGACATTACGGCCGAGGAACTTTCCGCGATCCTACAAGCGCTTGGCACTGAGCTGAAAAGCGCGCAGCGCGAGCTGGATGCTGCGGAGGCGCAGCTTGCCGAGGCAAGGGAGCAGGAGGACGAACTTTACCGCGCGCAAGCGGAGATCGACCGTGGCTTTACGGAACTGAGGCGGCGGCGCGCGGAGGCGGACCGTCAGTTTGCGGACGCGGAGGCGGAGCTTGCCGACGCGCAAACCCGTCTGACAGATGGCGAACGGAAATTGCGGACGGTGCGGCTGAGATTGCGGACGGCGAAGCGGAGCTTGCCGACGCGAAGGAAACGCTTGCCGACGGCTGGCGGGAATATGACGACGCAAAGGCCGAGGCGGATGAAAAACTCGCCGACGCTTATCAGGAATTATTAGACGGTGAGGCGGAGCTGGCCGACGCAAAAAAGACGCTTGCCGATCTGGAGGATCCGGACGTTTTCGTGCTGGACCGGAGCACCAACGTCGGGTACGTCTGTTTTGAGAGCGATTCCGATATCATTGAGGCCGTATCGCGCGTTTTCCCGGCGTTTTTCTTCTTTGTCGCGGCGCTCGTCTGCATTACGACCATGACGCGCATGGTGGATGAGCAGCGCACACAGATCGGCGTGCTCAAGGCGCTGGGCTACACGAGCTTCGCCATCATGTCGAAGTTTATGATTTACTCCGGGAGCGCGTCGTTTATTGGGTGCGTGATCGGCTTCATTGGGGGCTCTATCGTGTTCCCTGACCGTACTTTGGGCGGTTTATGATATCATGTACGGCTTTGCGGACATTATCTTGGTCTTTGATAACGGGCTGGCGTTTTTGCTGATCCTGGCGTTTATGTGCTGTGCGCTGGGCGCGACGTGGTTTGCGTGCCGCAGCGAGCTCGCGGACGTACCCGCAGAGCTCATGCGACCGAAAGCGCCGAAGAGCGGGAAGCGCGTGTTTTTAGAAAGGGTCCCGTACCTATGGAACCGGATGAAGTTTTTGCATAAGGTGTCGATCCGCAATATCTTCCGGTATCAAAAACGCCTTATCATGATGATTCTCGGCATTAGCGGCTGTACGGCGCTTTTGATTACGGGCTTCGGTATTCGCGACTCGATAAAAAATGTAGCGGATTACCAGTTTGACGAAATTTCCCATATACGACTATTCCGTGACCCTGGAAAACGGCACGGCGGATGATACGGAGGAAAAGACTCTCGCGCGGCGGGGGCGGCGGCACAATCAAGGACGTTACGTTCCTGCATGAGAGCGCAATCGACTTTCTAGGGAAGGACGAGACGAAGTCCGTCAATCTGATCGTATCGGACGGCGATATCGGCTCGTTTATGGACCTGCACCATAACGGCGAACAAATCGTATATCCGGGTGCCGGCGAGGTGGCGATCTGCGATGCGCTGGCGGACCGGCTGGACGTTGGAATCGGCGACATGATAACGCTGCGCACAAGCGATATGAAGACTCTCGAGGTAAAAGTCAGCGCGGTGTTCCAGAACTATGTTTTTACTATGTTTGTGTGAGCGCCGAGACCTGTCTGGAGCAGTGGGGCTATGTGCCGGACTATAAAACCGCCTATGTCAACTGCAACGAAGGCGAGGACGTACACGCGTCCGCGGCGAAGGTGATGGACATGGACGGCGTTACGGCCGTGTCCGTCGTTGAGGACCTGCGCGGGCGCGTGGTGAATATGATGTCGAGCCTTGATTACATTGTGCTGCTGATTGTGTTCTGTGCGGCGATGCTGGCGCTTATCGTGCTGTATAACCTCACGAACATCAATATCACGGAGCGTATCCGCGAGATCGCGACGATTAAGGTACTGGGCTTCACGGCAAACGAGACGGCGTCGTATGTATTCCGTGAAAACGTCCTGCTGACGGCGATGGGAGCCCTGGTTGGCATTGTACTGGGCAAGCTTTTGCATATGTATGTGATGAATCAGATCAAAATTGATATGATTTCCTTTGATATCCGTATCGAGCCGCTCAGTATGCTTCTGGCGATTGGCCTGACGTTCGTCTTCACGCTGGGCATTAATCTCCTCATGCGGATCAAGCTGGATAAGGTTAATATGGCGGAATCTCTGAAATCCATCGAGTAAAGTGTATATTTGTTGCGCAGGCATGTGACGTGTAAGCGCGGTTTTGTTGTTGATACGGGGAAAGCGGCGTTATGGCGCGGCACTCGGGATATAGGACGGTTTGGAGGCGAACATGGAACGGAAAAACTTTTGGGTGTGTCGAACCCTTGATGATGTCGGCCCTATTGCTCTGAGATAACCCAGAGCTAACGAGGAGAAGCTGCATGGCTATGCCACTTTTTTCTGAATCCGGGAGATAAACCGTCTCCTGATGATGTGGTTGAAAACGAACCGGAAAAATGATTTCAAGTGCCGCGTTTTCCGCAAGCGCTGTACACCCCGCCGCTCGTGACGGGGGGTGTACATTTTTTATAACGGCTTTAGCGAACTCAAACCTCTTCCAGACGGCGCACAGTGAGCGCTCTCCGCGATATTGATGAAAGCAGAAATCTTATTGAGTGATATTTTGACATTGTGCGGAAGAACGCGGTAACGAGGCGGGAACACCGTATTGCGACGGCCTGTATCTCGACGCCACACTCCTGCCCGACGGCTGGACGCTGCTTTTAGACGAGGACGAACTGGCAGCCGCGTTCGCAGCCGGAAGGATCACGAAGAAGACTATTGCACAATTTATCGTGTCTTGTGGGTGCTGGATGAATGCCATATCTTGAACGCCGTGCTTTCACATTAATCTTGCGGATCGTATCCGCGAGATCGCAACGATCAAAGTTCATTACGGCAAACGAGACGGCTCGTACGTATTGCGGGAAAATATCCTGCTGACGGCAATAGGCGCTTTGCTTGGAATTGTACTGGACAAACTTTTTCATATGGTAACTTGTCCGCGGCGCCTCTTATCAGGAATTGCGAAACACAATTATTTATTTGCTTTTTTACATGAAAGCTAACAAACCCGGTGAGAACGACTCTCACCGGGTTTGTATTTGATTTACCGCTTATTCTATTCGATCGGATAGCGGCCAACTGCGACCAGATAACGGTTGCTCGCGGACTGAATGCTGTCGATATACTCCTGTAAGTGGAGGTTGTCGTAAGCAAACTGAATGTCGTCCTCATACGTGTCAATGGACTTGGAACCGATGACGTAAGAGACGTTCAACTCGTCAAGATACGTCAAGAGATCAGAGCCATACTGGCCGATTGTCTCGATTTCATCGTCCGTATAAGCTGCGCGGAAGGTGGCGGCGCAGGTCCAGTCGATGTTCTCTACGCCGAACTCGATCAGGTCGTTAAAGAAACAGAACCAGTTGTCGCCCTCGTCCGTGAAGTGCTTGGCCGAGTTCGCGGGGTTCTCAAGGAACTCCTCGAAGGATGCATAGCCGTCCTTGGTATAAGGCTCGCCGTTGTCAAGCGCGGCCTGAATGGAATCGTATGTGACGGCGTTATAGTGATAGACGATGGAGGTATCGACCTGCGGGAAAGCGGTCCAGGTCATATACGTCCACATGCCGCGGTAGTCGAGTGCCTCGTCCTCCGTCAGATTGTAGGTAACGATCGTACCATCGTCCTGCCAATCCCACGCTTTTCCTCGACGCCGAAGTAAAGCATCAGGAAATAATATTCGCTGTGGATGAAGTCCATCCATGCGGCGCAGGCTTCATAATCGGAGTTTGCGTTAAAGGCGTATGCGGTATAACCGACAACGCTCGCCTGGCCTCTAACGGTAGGCTTCACGCCGTCGATCGCCTGGATGACGGAAGTGGGGTAGTAGAACGAATCAACGCCGGTGGTGGTCTCGTAAAAGGTGCTGCTCGGATACTGCTGATACGAGGAAACGCAATTCGTAGCGACCTCAACGGAACGGTTCCACATGCTGCCTTCGCCGTTTAACACGACGCCCGCGTCATAGAGTTCCTTCATGTAGTTTGCAAACGGTACGTAACGGTCACCCTGCAGGATCGCACTCTGCACGGAACCGTCGGCCACGCTAACGATAAAGTTACCGTCCGGCAGGCCGAACCATCCGCCAATGCCGACATAAACGTCGTTTGAGCCTTCGCCGCCCAAGCATAGGAACGCACGCTCGTCCGGCGAACCGTTTTCATTACAGTCGTTCACCTGCATGGCCACCAGCGCGTCTTTATACTCCTGCGTGGTGGACGGCACGGAGAGTCCCAGCTTCTGAAGCCAGTCATAACGAATTTGGACATTATAGAAGCAGCTAATCGGGAAATCGCAGACGAATTTTATATCGTCGTGGTCGAGATTGATGTTGGTGTAAGCCGAGGCCGCCGTATGGCAGGTGTACCAGTGACCGTCCTCACGGATGTTCATGCCCTTGATGAAGTTGAAGGTCGCGCCGTCGGCAAACATGCCCGCGGCGGTGCCGTCGGAATACGGCAGCACCTCATCCATGTCCGCAAAAAGCCCCTGGCTGACGCAGTTATTGACGATATCTTCTTTGAGACGACCGGAATAGAAGATGTCGGTCAACATATCTCCGGCAATGTAGGCGTTTAGTGTGTGTTCTCATAAACCTGATCGTTGACGATGGTGCGATCCATTGTCAGGTTATAATTATCGAGCAGGTGCTGGGTCATGTCCTTGTAGGTCGTGTAGTCGGTGCAGGAATCCAACGTGTAGGAGCCGTGCGCTTCATAGGAGAGGAAGGAAAGCTCGGTGGGCTCCTTCTCCTCCGGCGCGTCTCCCTCGCCGCTGTTGTCCCCGTCGGATGCGCCGGAGTCCGGGACGTTTGCATCATCGCCACTGTCTGAGCCCTTATTCTCGTCAGTGGGCGTGCCGGAGCAGGCGCTGAAGAGGGAGAGGAGCATCAAAAGGGTGATGAAGAGCGCGATCAGCCGTTTTGATTTCATGGATAATGCCTCCTAAAATAGTATTTCAAAACACACCGAAGTGCGTAATGATCCGGGGACAAAGCCAAACAAAGAAAATAACCGACATGTTATATTTTATGCTTTTTCGACAGTTGAGTAAAAACATAACGTAAATTCTATTCTTATTTTAGGATATTTTATAAAGCCGTGTCAATCTATTTTTAACAATTGTGCCCTATTATCAATGTTTACTGGAAAAAGAAAGGGATATTATGAAAATTTGAAAATCACTGGATTTCATGGAAGACTATGCATAATCGGGCCGTGCTATCAAAAAACCTGCCGCTTTTGCGGCAGGTTACTGGGATGTTTTCGTCGGATAAGGCCCGGCAAGACGCTTTCGTGTCAAACCTTATTTTACGGAAAAGGTTCACGACTGCCTGCATATCCTGTTTTAAAAAGAGCTCTGCGTGTGGAAACTGAGCTGACGCTGCGTACCGACCCGGACAAAGATAGCGCCGGTGGAGGCGTGGCGTCTGCCATATTCAAAGGGCGCGGGCTTGCGTTTACAAAAAGGCGCGCGTTTTTTCCTTCCGCCATTTTTTTCCTGTGGCGCACGCATGGCGTACAAAGTGGCCGCCGCCGGCGATTTCCGGAAGTAAACGCAGTTACTACAGACGCTTTGCACAAATGCCGGGCTTTTGCCGTACTTGCGGCTGAGACGTATTGATGGTATTAGGGGCGTATGCAGTTTGCCTGTGGCGCTATCTCCGACGGCAGGGCGTTTGCCGATAACTGGGGTGTCCGGCGAAGTCCATTCACCTTTGCGCATGGGTTCTTTATTATAGTATGGGAGCGGTATGCACGAACAAGCAGAGGGCGCATAGGATAGGGGGAACCCCTAAAAATAGGAGGCGGCATATATGGAAAGCATCGCGGAAAACAGTTTATCGGCACTGCTCCCAGTAATCCGTCAGGGTTACGAGGCCTATGCGGAGCTCCGGGGCAGCCGTGACTATCCGCTTTTAAAAGGAAGAGTGTATTTTTACCAAACCGCCCAGAGCGTGCTGGTCGTGGCGGATCTGAGAGGTCTGCCGTTTGGTACGGGCCCTTGCGCGGGGCGTATTTTCGGCTTCCATACACGAGGGTACCTCGTGTAAGGAGTCGGATGGCGAGGACCCCTTCCGGGCACAATGGGGCATTATAACCCGGGCAATTGCCCGCATCCCGGCCACGCGGGGGACCTCCCGCCGCTTTTCGGGAACCATGGGCGCGCATTCGCCGCGTTTTTGACGGATCGTTTTAAAGTGCGCGATATTATCGGGCGAACGGTCGTCGTCCACGGCAGGCCGGACGATTTCCGCACGCAGCCGTCCGGCGACTCGGGCACAAAAAATAGCCTGCGGACAAATACGTCACGCATAGGGCGGCGGTCAGATCGGAACCCCTATAAAAGACGCAAAAGGTGCGAATGCTTCGGTGTTCGCACCTTTTTATCATGCTACGGGTTTTGCCGGGTATGCCGTTTCGAAACGCCGCGGGGAAGGAAACGCATCATAACCGGGCGACGCGGCGGCGGTCGAAAAGCGAGGTGACCGTTTAGCCCGTGACACTGTTTGACGCGACGCCGCACTCCGTTATACCTTCCTCAAAAGTTTCATGCAATTGTGGACATCCCGGTATAGTTTCGGTATTTGGATAGCGACGGTTCCCGGTAAACGGCTGTGGAAACGCATTATGATAGACTGGGACCCAGACAATCAACGGCGTATAAAGGAAATAAAAACCCGCCGTCTTAAAAGAGACGGCGGGTTGCCTATTTTGCCCGGTATGAGCGGTCCTTTAGACCTCTGGTATGACAATTTCGATTTCGCGGCCCAGTTCTGCGGAACGCGCGATCCCGTCGAGAATTGCCTGGTTATAGAGAATCTGCGCGGTAGACACCGGCGACGCGCCGCCTGTCTGCACGGCGTCCACAAACGCGCGCACCTTTTCATAGAAAATCGTGTCCGCATTTGATTTTTTAAGCGGAATCACCGTTTCGACCTGTGCGCCGCCGACGTCGTGATAAAGGACGAGCGGGCGGTCCAGCCCGTAACCGTTCCAACACTCCGTGGAGGGGATGCGCAGGCCGCCTTTGGTGCCGAGAATGAGGGAATCGCCGGCCGTGTCCATATGCATGGCCCAGGAAATGCGGAAATCGCAGACAATACCGCCTTCCAGGCGGATAAACGCGGCGGCGAAGTCGTCGACGTTAAAACGGGAGGCGTCGCTATCGGGATAATACGCCGTGTTGGCGCCGAAAAAGCCGGACGTATACCCCGTAACGGTCAAGGGCTTTGGGTAACCGACGGCGTTGAGCACCGCGTCGAGCGCATAGCAGCCGATATCGCCCAGCGCGCCGATGCCGCCGGTCTTTTTCTCGATAAACGTACTGCCGGGGATGCCGCGCCGCCGTCCGCCGCCGGTCTGGATGTAATAGACGTCGCCGAGTGCACCGGACTGCACGACGTTTTGAATCATCTGAAAGTTGACCTCGTAGCGGGGCTGGAAGCCGACGTCTACAATTTTCCCGCTCTCTTTTTCCGCGCGGCAGATCGCCACGGCCTCGTCGAGCGTGACGGTCATGGGCTTCTCCAGCAGGACATGCACGCCCGCCTGGAGCGCGTCCACGGTGCAGACGCGATGCGCCGTATTGTACGTGCAGACGCTGACCGCGTCGAGCGCCTCATTTTCAAGCATCGCTTTGTGGTCGGGGTAGAACCGCGCGCCCTTGATGCCGTACCGCGCGGCGAACTTTTCCGCCTTTCCGGGGATCAGGTCTGCAAGAGCCACAATGTCCACGTCATCCATTTTCAGATAGCTCTCGGCGTGCGACTCGGCAATCCAGCCGGTGCCAATGATGCCAACCTTTATTTTTCTGCCAAATTCCCGGCGTTCGACTTCCCCGTCGGGGCGAAATTTGCTTAAAACATCTGCCATGCGCGACACATCCTTTCACACTTCTATAAAAGAATCGTAACAGAAGAGTCTGCGGAAGTCAATTCTTATTTTGCCGCTGCGATGTAAATGGAAAGTTTAATTTGCCGAAAGCTGTATTTGCGGAAATGGACGCTTTACATTATAAAACTTTTAACATATAATGAATATAAGATCTGGAAATTTGGGAGGAGTGCTTATGAAAACGTTGCCGGTGGCATTGCAGCTTTATACGGTTCGGGACGTGGCGGAACGCGACTTCGCGGGGACGATGCGGAAGGTCCGCGAAATGGGGTATGAGCTTGTCGAACCCGCAGGACTTTACGGCATTCCGGCCGCTGAATTTCGCCGCATCCTGGAGGAAAACGGCTTGAGAGTGGTCTGCGCGCATGTGCCGATCATGGAACTGACCGCGGACCTCGACCGCACGCTTGCGGACTATCAGACGATCGGGTGCGAGTATCTTGCCATCCCGTATCTGCCGGAGGAAATGCGTCCCGGCACGCCCGGATTTCCGGAAACGCTGCGCCAGATCGAACGTATCGGCCGCGCGTCGGCAGCGCTTGGGATGCCGCTGCTCTACCATAACCACGACTTTGAATTCGTCGTGCTGGAGGACGGCAGCTTCGGGCTTGATTATCTGTACCACGCGATCCGTCGGCGTTTTTGCAGACAGAGCTGGACGTCTGCTGGGTGAAGGTAGCGGGCCAGGACCCGGCGGCGTATATCCGCCGCTATGCGGGCCGCAGCCCGGTCGTGCATTTAAAGGACTTTGTGGGTGAGAAAAAGCGCGCATATGTACGATTTGATCGGCATGGAAAGCGAAAAAGCGGCTGAGCCGTCCACGTTTGCGTTCCGTCCCGTGGGGTACGGCGTGCAGGACTTCCCGCCGATCCTGGAGGCGGCGGTGGAGGCAGGCGCGCGCTACGTGGTCGTGGAGCAGGACGCATGGCAGGAGCTGTCTTTGGAGGCAGCGCGCAAGAGCAGGGCATACCTGCGTTCGCTCGGCTGGTAAGGCAGCGCGTTTTTTGTCCAGTGAAAACGTCGGTGTTTTAAGGGAGGCATGTATGAAAAAAATGATGGTGCTGGCGGCGCTTTTCACGGCGCTGGCTGTGCTCTTCTGCGCGTGCGCGGCAAACGGCGCCGGTGTGCCGGACGAACCGGACCCGCCCGTCACGGATACGGCGGACCCGCCGGGGTCCGGCGGCACGGACGAAGGAGAGGGCGCGGACGAAGGAAACGAAACGGAGTCGGAGGATCCCTTGCAGTATGTCCTGCCGGCATTTGACGACGCCGTGCCGTCCCTTTGGGAGACGTACGCGGACGCCTTCAAAGTGGGCGCGGCGGTCAATACCGACCAGCTCGTCGAGGGCTCCGACTGTTACCGTACCGTCACAAAGCACTATAATGTGTTTGTGACGGAGAACAGATGAAGCCGCAGTACATGAATCCGTCGGAGGGGACGTTTTCCTTTGACGCCGCCGATCGGTTCGTGGAGTTTGGCGAGGATGTAGGCGCGACACTGCGCGGGCATACGCTCGTGTGGCACTCGCAGGCGCCGCAGTGGTGGTTCGAGGGAGAAAACGGCGAGCGCGCGACGAGCGAACAGCTGCTTGCCCGTATGGAGGAGTATATTACGACGGTTATGACCCGTTATCAGGGACGCATCCAAACGTGGGACGTCGTAAACGAGGCGATCTCCGACTCAAACGGCGGCCTGCGGCGTGACACAGAGGGTTCGCAGTATGCCTCCATCATCGGGGACCTGGACGGCGACGGGAAGGACAACGACTACATCGAGCAGGCGTTTACCTTTGCGCGCGCCGCCGACCCGGACGCACAGCTAATCATAAACGATTACAGCCTTGAAAGCGATGTCGGTAAGCTGGACGTATTCTACGAAACGGTGAAATCCATGCTTGAAAAGGGCGTACCTATCGATGGCGCGGGCATTCAGGCGCATATCCAGATTGGGTATCCCTCCGTACAGCTCTTTGAAATGGCGATTGAAAAGCTTGCGGAACTGAAGGAGCTGAACCGGACTTCACCGTGCAGGTCACGGAGCTGGACGTTTCCATCTTCCCGGGGGGATGAAAGCAAATTGAAGGAGCTCACGCCTGAGCTGCAAACGGAGCTTGCCGAGCGTTACGCCGAGCTTTTCGAGATGTTCCGGCGACAGGCGGAGAAGGGAAACCTGGATATGGTCGTCACCTGGGGCGTTTACGACGGCGGGAGCTGGCTCGACAATTATCCGGTGGCGGGACGAGTCAACGCGCCGCTGCTTTTTGACCGCAAGCTCATGACAAAGCCCGCTTTCTGGGGTGTGATTGCCCCGGCGCTGATCCCGGATGCCGTGGCTGCAATGGAGTGAGTCCGCGATTACCGGAAATGTGCCGACAGCGCATCATTTTCCGGCGAAGCCGGCGTATGTAAGCCCCCGAAAGGGCGTTTTTCCAGGAAACAACCTCGGGCGTTACCGTGTACGCTGCCACTTGTAACCGACCCCGTAACTCATATGTGGCATGGGGAACCTTGTGGGTCAATGATTTGATTATTCGCGCCGACTTGATTGCCAACTGCCCCGCCGATGGCATGGCGCAGGCTCAGCGTTTTACTCTCCCGCGCGCTGCCGGGGGTTTCCCTATAACAAGAACTAAAACACGCCGTCCGCACGAAAACCGTGCGGACGGCGTGTTTTACATGACGTAGGATTTATCGACATGGATGACCGTGTAAAAATTCTGGTATTTCTCCTGGATGCGCGCTGTGATGCGTTCCGTTACCTCGCGATCCGGTATCCGGACGTCCATCGGCACCACGACGTCGAATATAAGATTCGTATGCGTGCGGCCGTTTACCATGCGGAAATCGTGGATGGTAAGCGCCGGGTTAATCTCTTTTGCAATCGCGGACACCTCGTCTCGAAGGCGCGAAACGGTCTCGTTGTTCGTTTCGATGGGGTCCATATGGATCGTGGCTTCGCAGCCCAGTTTCTCCTCGAGCTCCCGTTCAATAAGGTCGATCTTATCGTGCAGCGCGAAAAAATATCGCCGTCGCCGTTTACTTCGCCGTGGAGCGTCACCATGATCCGTCCGGGCCGTAGTCGTGAACGACCAGGTCGTGCATCCCGACGATCTCCTCGTGCGCCATGACGGTATTTTGAATTTTTGAACGAGTTCAGGACTTGGCGGGTTTCCGAGCAGGGGACTCAGCGTTTCACGCGCGGCGCTGTAGCCCGCAAAGAGGATGAAGCACGCGACAGCCACGCCGCACCAGCCGTCGATATTCAGGCCCGTAAAGCGCATAATTAGAATAGCAAGCAGCACAACGCTCGTGGCGACGGCGTCGCTCAGGCTGTCCGTCGCTGTGGCGCGCATGGCCGCGGAGTCAAGCTTTTTCGCAAGGCGGCGGTTATAAAAGCTCATGTAGAGCTTAACGCCGATGGAGACGAGCAGAATGACGACCGACAAAACGCTCGTGTCAATGGGGTCCGGATGGATAATCATATCAATGGAACTTTTTCCGAGCTCAAAACCCATGAGTATGATGGCGGCTGAAACAATAAAGCCCGAGATATATTCGATACGCCCGTGCCCAAAGGGATGGTCGGCATCCGGCTTTCTTCCGGCGAATTGGAAGCCGATGAGCGTGATAAGTGAAGAACCGGCGTCCGAAAGGTTATTGAAGGCGTCGCTCATGACGGCGATGGAGCCGCACTGCACACCCGCAAGATACTTCCCCAGGAACAGGAAAATATTCAGGCAAATGCCGAGAACGCTTGCCAAAAATCCCGTAGGCGCGCCTTACCTTCTGATCGCCGGTATGTTCCCGATTTTTAATAAAGAGTTTTGACAGCAAGGTAATCATGAAAAGCCCTCTTTAAAGTTGTGAGTTTTCTTACCGCATTCCCTATATCATACAACACTTTTTGTAAGCCGTCAATATACATCTGAGAGGCGGCGCCGCGATTGGTTTGCGGATAAATGGTGTCTGCGGGCATGTGCAGAACTTTTTCACGGAGAAGTGGGCTGAACTGTTTCCCGTGTGGAAACATCCCGCTTACCACATTGTAAAGTTTTGCGGCGAGAACCGGTTCACCGGCGACGCCAACAACTGTTTTGACGCCGTACTTGACTACGCACAGAACCGCGTCATGGCGGAGCATTATGGGCTGCGTGCGCCGCGTCCCGGCATGGGGTCACTGGGTACGTTTCTGCCGTTTGCCGGAAACGGAAGTATTTTATAGCATAGCATGTTTTTCGGATTTTGTGCTTGATTTCTGCGGCTTGCGTCCCTTTTCCGCGCTTGACGTAACGGTTCGCGAATTGTAAAATGATTCGTGTGTTTTTGTTTTGCAAAATTATATGTCTGGCGATACTAGGCTGTGCGGACGGCGGACGCAGCTTTGTCGCGTCAACGCCTGCTTTGATGCGTTTTTATAATAGACTGAGGCCAAAAAACCAGGAAAAGAGCCTGCCAAAGACCATCTTGGCAGGCTCGAGCAATTCAAATAAATTGGTTAATCTCTCGGACAATTCCGACGACCTCCATATCGCCGTTTGCCAGAATTTCCGGGATGCGGGGTTCCCCGCCCGGGTTGGGATCGTTGCGCCAATAACGCTCCGCCATAACGAAATTTTGCTCCCGGTCAAGCACGGCGTCAAAACAATTGTTAGCGTCGCCGGTGAAGCGGTTCCCACAGATTTTGAGCTTTACGATGTGATAGGTGGGACGTTTCCACGCAAGAAACAGTTCGGCCCACATCTCCGCGTCGGAAAGGCGCTCGGAGACATACAGGCAGGCGAGTCTTGAGGGTACGACGGATAACGCGCCTGCCGGACCTCCTCCAAAGCAAACTCCCGCAGCGCGACCGACGTATGATGCTCGAGCGCCGCGGCATCGTAGCGCTCAGGATGGGCGTAAATCTCGTCTATATCGGCGCGCTTTTCCATCACCCGGCGGTAGACGCCGTTATGGTGCGCAGTATCAAAACGAATCTGTTGGCCTACCTGCATCGGACGGTCTGTAACAACGTGATAGGCGGTAAACGTTTCTGTGTTTGTAAAGGGTTCCACAATGTACCTCAAATCTGACTATTTGGCGCCGGGCACGTCGCATCCGCATGAAAACGCCGGATTTCGGCAGACATAATCGTACTCCACGATCTCCTCGCCGGTCTCATAGTGTTGTTTTGTCTGATTCGTCTCAGGATGCGGCACAAAGCCGCAGGACGCGAGCATTTGCCGGCTCCGAACGTTCCAAAGGGTAGCATCCCGCGAACACCTCCCGGTATCCGAGCGTTTCAAAAGCGTACCGAACGGCAAGCCGGAACGCCCGCGTACCGTACCCGTTGCCACGATAGGGCCGGAAGATACGGATGGCGATGTCCGGCTGTTCGGGATCGATCATGATAACGCCGATGCAGGTCGTCTCTGCAAGCGCTACAATGGAACAATACAGGCCCCGCGGACGCTCGCGTTTTTGAAACGCCTCAAAGCCGCCTGACGGCACGAATCCGTTATAACCGCTCCGTGTATCCGGATCAAACCAATCGGCGTAGTCCGCCGCACAGTCCTCCGGCAGGTACGCGCACAGCGCGAGCACCCCGTCGCCTGCAAAGACGTCCCTTTTCATAAAAACGCCGTGCCCCGTCAATACTGGAAGTTGTTGAATAGCAGGCCGGTGATAATCTTCGGATAAAAATAAGTGGATTTCTGCGGCATTTTGTCGCCGGCCAGCGCGACGTCCTTAATCTGGCGCGCGCGTGGGATTGATGACAAAAGCCGCCTGCGCCGCGCCCCGCGTCCACTTCGGCGACGGCCTCCGCCGCGTCGTCGCGCGTATAGCGCAGGTTTTCACCACGCGCCATGTTTTCCCGGTCGATGCCGAAGCACGGCTCCAGAATCAGGCTGTGCAACACAGCGACGTCGAGCGCGCGATACGCGTCCGAGCGATCCGGAACGGCGGCGCTCATTGCGCGGGAGTCCTTTAGCGTCAAAAGACGGGCCTTGCCGTCCGCGTAAAAGACAAACGCCGTGTCCTCCGATTCCGCCAGAGCGTTAGCAATCTGCTCCTTTGCGATATTCCGAACGGCAAACATTCCAGAAAGCGCGGCCAGCGTGCATTCGGCGCTGAAATCCGGAAGCCCGAACAGGATGCGGTGCGTCGGCAGCACGACAAGCCCCGGATGGTCGATATCGACCAGCATCATCATCACACAGTCCGCGTTCCCCGCGTCTCCCGCGTTTCCCGCAGGTGATTGCGGTAATTGAGCGCCGTTTCGTAGCGGTGATGCCCGTCCGCGATAAAAAGCTGCTTATCCGCAAACGCCCCGGCGAGCGCGGCGCATTTTGACTCGTCGCTCTCAATCCAGAGGCGGTGCGTGACGCCGTCGGCGTATGTAAAGGCAATGTCGGGACGGCGCGCGGCAATGGCGTCGATCTGCGGCGTGATGGTGTGCGCGTCGTCGATATACATGGAGTAGACCTGGCTGAAATTGCAGCCGGTGGCGACCATCAGGTCAAAACGATCCTGCTTGGCCTTTGATAGCGTCTCCTCGTGCGGCAGGACGACGCCCCTTTGAAAACGCCTCGAGCACCACGCGCGCAATCAGCCCGCGCAGAGAAAGCGTCCGGCCGCCGACGGTAAATTCTTCTTCGTAGACATAAAAGGCGTCGCGGTCGCGGATGGTAAGGGTTCCGTCTGAGAGCCACTGCCGTAATGTGGCGGCGGCGTTTGCGTAACGCGCCGCACCCTCGCCGGGTGCAAGCTCCAGACGGATGGCGTTGTGCGGTTCTTCTTCGTAAAGACGCGCCTGCTCCGCCGGTGGGATGATGTCATAGGGCGGGCAGCAGAGCTTCGCAAAGCGCCCGCGCGCTTTTCATCGTACATCATTGCTTTGAATGGTCTTACTTCGGCCATAGGATTCACCTCAAAATTCCAAAATTTAGGGGATGCGCAAGGCACAGACTCCCCGGGTATGCAATAGTTACCGTGATATCTTTCCGCAATGGGGGAAATACTAAGAGCGTCCCAAAAATGCGGAGGTGCAATATGAATAATTTTGTAAAAGGCGCCGCGGCCGGCCTTCTGGTCGGTTCTGCGGTCGCGATCATGACGATCCCGATGACGCGCAAGCATAGCCCCAGAAAACGTGTCAGCCGCGCGCTGAAATCGATGGGCGACCTTGTCGAGGATATCGGCGGCGTCTTTAAGGCCTGAGGCGGGGGGAGACCCTGCCTTTACATATCGGAAAGTACGCCGGAAAGCGAACCGCCGTCCGCGCCGGTGATCCGCACACGGCGGATCTGCCCGCGCAGATCCTCGCGGCAGGCGACGCTGACGGGGAGGTAGTTCGTCGTGTGTCCGTGCTGCGCGTCCGTCCCGCCCGCTTCAAACAGGACCTCGTCCGAACGCCCGATCTGGGCGCGGAGGAACGCGTCCCGCAGCTCCGCGGCGACGGAGGCCGCTTCGTGCGCCCGCGCCTCGCGTATGGCGCGCGGCACTTGTTCCATGGCGGCGGCGGGCGTGCCGGGCCGTTCGGAGTAGGGGAACACGTGCATCGCGGAAAACGCACATTTTCGGATAAACTGGAGCGTTTCGGCAAACTCTTCCGCCGTTTCGCCGGGGAAGCTGGTGATGAGGTCGGCGGTGACGCCCGCGTTTGATAGTATGCGCGCAAAAGCGAAACGGATTCATAAAACCGCGCCGTGTCATAGCGCCGGCGCATCCGCGAGAGCGTCGCGTCGCAGCCGGACTGGAGCGAGAGATGGAAATGCGGCAGCAGGTTTTGAAGTTTTGCGATCCGTTCGCAGAATGCGCGCGTGACGGTGCGCGGCTCGAGCGAACCCAGATGGATGCGTACCTCCGGCGCGGCGCGGCAGACGGTTTCCAGCAGGTCGGCAAGGCCCGCGCCGTCTGAAAAGTCCACGCCGTAGGAGGAAATCTCAATCCCGTCAGGACGATCTCGCGGTAGCCCTCATCCCGCAGACGCGCGGCCTCACGCGCGGCGTCTGCAAGCGGAAGGAACGCACATGTCCGCGCGAATAGGGGATGATGCAATACGTGCAGTAATTGTCGCAGCCGTCCTGCACCTTTAAGAGCGCGCGGGTGCGTCCCTCAAAACCACCCGCGGGAAGGACTTCAAACGCCGCGCCGCGCTCGTACGGAGAAACGCGGACGCACAGCCCACGTGATTGCGCCGTCTGCTCAAGAAGGTCGAGAAACTGTGCGCGCTCCCGCGTCCCGAAGACCACGTCCGCACCAAGCGAGGCTGCGGCCTCCGGCGAGACCTGCGCAAAACAGCCGCAGATCCCGACTACTGCGCCGGGAGCGCGCCTACGCGCCGCGCGTACCATCTGGCGGGACTTCCGGTCGCTCTCAGCCGTGACGGTGCAGGTATTCACAACATAGACGTCGGCGCCGCCGGAAAACGGCACGACCGTATGTCCGCGCGCCGCGGCCATCTGTTCAAGCGCGTGCGTATCGAATTGGTTGGCTTTGCAGCCGAGCGTATAAAAGCAAATGTCATGGGATACTCCAAAAATTTTAGGATCGTGCAAATAAATTCGAATCATGTTTTATTATAGTATAATTTCCGCTTTAAAACAAGGCCAGAAAGCACCCAAAAGCGCATAAATTCGACACCCCGGCAAAGAATACTCCTGTAAAAACGTATCAATTCCTTCTATATAGGTGGTATTCTATGAAAAATTGTTTTTAACTGTCATCGCGGCGGCGGCGCTTACCATGAGCGCGCTTGCCGCACCCGTGCCGCCTGAGGTGGCGGCGCCAAGCGCGATCTTGATCGAGCGCTCCTCCGGCACGGTACTTTTTGAAAAAAAAATTCGCACGAGAAGCTGGCCCCTGCCAGCGTCACCAAGGTCATGACGATGCTTTTGACCATTGAAGCGCTCTCGAACGCGGACAGGTCAGCCTCGAGGACGAGGTTGTGACGTCCGACCACGCGGCGTCCATGGGCGGCTCGCAGATTTATCTCGAACCCGGCGAGCGCATGTCGCTGCACGAGATGCTGAAGTCCATCGCCGTCAGTTCCGCAAACGACGCCTGCGTCGCGGTCGCGGAGCACATCGCGGGCAGCGAGGCGACGTTCGTTTCCATGATGAACGACCGCGCGGCGCAGCTCGGCATGAAGGACACGCACTTTGTCAACTGCTGCGGCCTGGACTCGGACGAGCACTACACGACGGCGTATGACATTTCCCTGATGTCGCGCGAGCTTTTGAAGCACGACATAATCCGCCAGTATACGACCATTTGGATGGACACCGTTCGAAACGGCGAATTCGGGCTTTCGAACACCAATAAGCTTGTCCGCTTTTACGACGGCACGACGGGCGTAAAGACCGGGTTCACGACGAAAGCCGGGTACTGTATTTCAGCGTCCGCAGAACGCGAGGGATGGAGCTGATCGCCGTTATCATGAAGTCGGATACGTCGCCGCACCGTAACGCCGACGCGTCGGGTTATTGAACTATGGCTTTGCAAACTACGCTGTGGTCGGCCTCGGCGAGGGTGAGAACGGCACGGAACCCATCCCGGTCACGCTCGGGTGCGAGGGAACAGCGTCGCGGTGGAGCTGGCGGAGAACGCCCAGGTGCTGATTGAAAAAGCGCAGGCAGCCCGCGTGGAAAAACAGCTTGTACTGGCCGAGAGCCTCGAGGCCCCGGTCGAAAAGGGCCAGAAGGTCGGCACGCTGGTCTTTACGCTCGACGGGGAGCAGATCGCGGAGGTTCCGTCGTGGCGGCGGAGAGCGTGGAGCGGCTTGGCACGATGGATATTTACGGCGATATCCTGAAGTCCCTGCTTTTAAAGAAATAACGGACGCGCGCGGGAAATTTACCCGCGCGTTACATAGTTTCTGTGAAATAATTTACATGTTACGCATTGCCAGCGTGTAAAATCTGTGTTAGAATACAGGTAGTTCGTTGCCATGACAAATTAAGGAGGAGATGCGATTTGGTTAAGGTAATTGTCGGCAAAAAAAAGGTACGGGCAAGACCAAGATGTTGATTGACATGGTAAACCACGCTGTTGAAGAGGACCACGGAGCATTGTTTGCATAGAAGCTGGACGCAACCTGACCTACGATATTAAACATGCGGCGCGTTTGATTGATATATGTGATTATCCGCTTGCATCTGGCGTTGACACACTGTTTGCCTTTCTCTGCGCAATTTACGCGCAAAACTTTGATGTGACGCATATCTTTATCGACAGCCTTCAGAAGGCTGCGCGAATGGATGACATTGCCGAGTTCGCTCGTTTTATCCGGCAGCTCGACGCTTTCAGCGAGGAGCACCATATCAAGTTTACGGTCATGTTAAGCTGCGACAGGGCCGAGGCGGAAAAGCATCTGAGCCAGTATTTATAAAAACGCTTATCGGAAGCGCCGCGGTGATCTCCGCGGCGCTTTTCGTTAGCCCGCCGTTCATAATGCGGCGCGGCCTGCATATACATTTGACGACTCTATTTTCGCGAGGTGCTTATTTTGGGACGCAGACATTCAGGCGGCGTCTGTCTGTACGCCGTTATTTTTTTGATCGCGCTTGTCCTTTCGGTGGTGCTGCTGGCCGTCATGCTGTCGTCGGTAAAGAGTACGGACGGCGGCACGCTTTTCACGGAGATTCTCGACAGGATCGGGATTGACACCGGCGCGCACGACGGTGACGGGGACCGCGTGGGCGGCGGCGCGGGACGCGAGGAACCGCGGGAGGATATGACGGAACCGGACGGCGACGCTCCGGGCATTTCGGACCTGCCGCCTGTGGAGGCCATCCGCATCGAGATTACGCAGGAAAAGCTGCGGGAGCTGCTCGAGGGCGCGATGGAGGATTCGTTCCCGCTGACGCTCGACGATGTGACAATCTCCGCAGACTCCACGCTGACGTTTTCAGGCAGCGCGGAGCGCGACAAATTCATTGAAATGCTGGACGAAACCTCCGCCCTGGGCGCCTTGGAGCGCATGACGCTGCAGCTTGCGCCGTCTGAGATCGAGTTCAGCGCGAAGGTCGCCGTTTCCTATGACACAGCGAGCGGGAACGTCTCCCTGGACCCGCAGGCGCTGACCGTCGCCGGGCTTTCGATCCCAACGTCGTTCCTGCCGGGGTCGCTTGTTGAGATGGTGAACACCTCCCTGACCGATTTTTTCGCTTCTTATGGCCGTACCCCCGCCGGTTTGACCCTTTATGACGGATATATGCGCATTTACTTTGAATAAAGGCCGGAAACTTTGATACGCGCTGCTTTTTTGCTGCAAAGTGTTGACAATTCCGGTTATTGATGCTATACTGCTAAAGGCCGCATTCGGGCGGGTTGAAGCCGGTTCGCCGCACCTGCCGGAGCGTGACTCTAAAGAAGAAGAGAGGTTACACAATGTACGCAATTATTGAGACCGGCGGCAAGCAGGTCAAAGTGACCGAGGGCGAGATCGTTTATATCGAGAAGCTGAACGCCGCCGCTGATGAGACCGTTACGTTCGACCGTGTGCTGGCGTGCGGCGAAGTGGGCGAGGCCAAGCTCGGCAAGCCCTACGTCGAGGGCGCGACCGTCACCGGCAAGGTTTTGAAAAACGGCAAATCCCCGAAGATTATGGTCTTTAAGTACAAGGCGAAGAAGAACTACCGCCGCCGTCAGGGCCATCGTCAGCCCTATACGAAAGTCCAGATCGAAAAGGTCAACGCATAATGACTACCGTCACCTTCTTCCGCGAGGGTTCCGCTTACCTGGGGTTTCAGGCCGGCGGCCATGCGGGACAGGCCCCGCGCGGCGAGGACATCGTCTGTGCGGCCATTTCAGCCGCGGTCGGGCTTGCGGAGTGCGAGATTACCGACGTGCTGAAGCTCCCGGCGGAAGTTGTGGTGGAGGAAGAAACTACCGAGGTCTCCGTGCGGTTTGAAAAACCCTGCGAGGCCGCGCAGCCGGTCATGGAGGCGCTGTGCCTTTACCTGACGCGGCTTGCCGGGGAGTACCCCGTTTTCTCAAAATTATGGAGGTGTAATACATGTTGAAGATAGGTATCCAGTTCTTTGCCCATAAAAAGGGCGTTGGTTCCACGAAAAACGGCCGTGATTCCGAGTCGAAGCGCCTTGGCGTCAAGCGTCAGGACGGTCAGCTCGTTACCGCCGGTAATATTCTGGTTCGTCAGCGCGGCACGAAAATCCATCCCGGCACCAACGTTGGCCGCGGCAGCGACGATACCCTTTTTGCCCTGATCGACGGTACCGTTCGTTTTGAGCGTGCCGGCCGCGACCGCAAGAAGGTTTCTGTTTACGAGCTCGAGCAGTAAGCAAACGAAAATTGTCCCGAACCTTTTACGAGGTTCGGGATTTTCTCTATCTGGCGCCGGAGAAAGGATTAGGGCAGTTTTGTATGAAATATTTCAGTTTAGAAAGACTATTAGATGAAAACGGCGTCGTAACGCGGTGCCCGCCGAAGCTGGGACAAAGGCTGCGGGTCGTCGCGTACCTCGCGGAGCGCTTTGAGCCGGACCGCGCGTACACGGAACTTGAGGTGAACGACGTGATCCGTTCACGCGTCGCGTTTTCAGACTATGTGACGATGCGGCGTGAGCTTGTGGATTTTGGCTTCCTCACGCGCAGCGCGGACTGCCGGGAATATCGTCGTGCGGCGGAGCTCCCGTCCGTGGAGTCGATCCTTGAGAAATTTTGACCGTTAGGAGTAATACATGTTTGTAGATATTGTAAAATTCGTGTGCACGCCGGGCGAGGGGGGGAGACGGTGCGGTTTCGTTCCACCGGGAGAAGTATGTCGCGGCGGGCGGCCCGGACGGCGGCGACGGCGGCCGCGGCGGCGATGTCGTGTTCGTCGCGGACCCTCACATGTCCTCGCTGATGGACTTCCGTTATACGCGCAAGTACGTCGCCGGGAACGGCGAAAAACGGCCGCGCGCGCGCTGCTACGGAAAATCCGGAAAGGATGTGGTCGTCAAGGTGCCGCGCGGCACGCTGATTCGCGAGGCGAAGAGCGGCGCGCTGATCAAGGATCTCTCCGACAACGAGCCCCTTTATCGTGGCGCACGGCGGACGCGGCGGCTGGGGTAACAGCCATTTCGCGAACGCGCAGCGGCAGGTGCCGCGTTTCGCGCATCCGGGACTTCCCGGCGAGGAGTTTGAGCTGGTCCTCGAACTGAAGCTTTTGGCGGACGTTGGGCTGATCGGCTTTCCGAACGTTGGCAAATCCACGCTCTTGTCGGTAATCTCCGCCGCGCGGCCAAAGATTGCAAACTATCACTTTACAACGCTTGTGCCGAACCTCGGTGTGGTCTCCGTGGACGAGACGACTTCGTTTGTTGCGGCTGATATTCCGGGTTTGATCGAAGGTGCCGGCGAGGGCGCGGGACTGGGACATTACTTCCTGCGGCACGTGGAGCGCTGCCGTCTGCTTCTGCATCTCGTGGACGTCTCCGGCATTGAGGGCCGCGACCCTATTGAGGACTTTGAAACGATTAACCGCGAGCTGGCCGTGTACAGCGAAGCGCTCTCCAAGCGTCCGCAGATCGTGGTGGCAAATAAGACCGACATGATCCAGGATGAGGAGGCGTTTGGGCGTTTCCGCGAGTATATCAAGTCCCTGGGCCTCCCGTACTTTGAAATTTCCGCCGCGACGACGGCAGGCGTGCGCGAAGTCGTGCGCGCCGCGGCGCAGAAGCTTTCCGAACTGCCTCCGGTAATCGTTTTCGAGTCGGAGTATGTGCCGCCAGTCGTAGACGAGTCCTCCTCCCGTGAGATCCAGATTACGGTCGAGGACGGCGTTTACTATGTCGAGGGTACGTGGCTCGAGCGGCTGATCCAAAGCACAAATTTTACCGATTACGAGTCGCGCATGTTCTTTGACAAGACCCTGCGCGAGGCGGGCGTCTACGATAAACTGGAGGAAATGGGCATTTCGGAGGGCGACACGGTAGACGTGGAGGGTTATCAGTTTGACTATGTCGTGTAATGCCGCGTATCGGCAGAAATAAAGGAGGTCGGTTCTATGCGCTATCATACCGTCTTACGTGAAATTTGCTCCATACAGGGTTCATGCTGCATCTTCCGATGATGCTTTGTATGGAGTAAGAGACATCATCGGCGGCATACACCCTGTATTTCCGGATGAAAGAACAAACCATTTATGGAAATAAGGAGTTTTATGCTATGTTTACAATGAGATATGCCGAGGAAAAAGACCTTTCTTACTGCAAAATTCTGGATAGCCACATTTCGGACGCTGAGTTTGCCTGGAAACTGCGCGAGCGCCGCTATTATGTCATTTTGGACGACGCGCTGCCGGTCGGCGTGATGCGGTATCATCTTTTTGGGACAGCGTGCCGTTTTTAACGTTGATATATCTAGAGGAGGGCTATCGTGGCTGCGGTTTCGGCCGGCAGGCGATGGCCTGTTGGGAAAACGAGATGCGCGCGGCCGGCCACGGCATGGCGCTTGTCTCGACGCAGGTGGACGAGGATGCGCAGCATTTTTACCGCAGGCTGGGTTATCGCGATGCCGGCGGGCTTGTGGTCGATGTGCCGGGCTATGAACAGCCGCTGGAGCTTTTTTTTTCACAAAAAGCGCTGTAAAGCAGACGCTGGCAGTTCGCGGAACACCCGCGTTCAGGAGGGGGAGTGCCATGCAAGATTTGTCTTTTTATCAGGCGACGTCTGCGGACGCGCAGGAGATTTTACGCCTTTATCGCTCTCTGGTTGGAACGGAGGGCTGCACTTGGGACGAAACATACCCGAGCACCGAGACGATTGCGGAGGATTTGCAGCGAAGGGCGCTGTTTTGCCTGCGGGGAGCGGACGGCATCGCCGCAGTAGCGTCGTACGGCGACTTTGCGGAGCTGAACGATCTGCCGTGGCGTTCGCCGCTTCGTGCGCCCTGCGAGCTGGCGCGTATCGGCGTTTGGCCCGCGCGGCAGCACGCAGGGGCTCGCCACACGTATTCTGCGCTGCTGTATTGATGCGGCGAGAGCCTCGGGGTTCGACGGCATGCGGCTGCTTGTTGCGCGCTGCAATCCCGCCGCGCAGCGGCTCTATGCCGCAAACGGCTTTGAAAACTGCGGCGTGGTGCGGATGTACGATAACGACTACTTCTACGAGCAGCTCACGTTTACAGAAAGATAAGAGAGCCCGGGGCGGCGTTTGACCGCATCCCGGGCTCTCTTTTTGTTTTTATAAAGGCAATTGGGCCAAGCTGGCGCAAAAAATCAGTCATTGGCTGAAACGCTGGTGGACGCGCCGCTGTCCAAGTTAAAGCTTTGCGACAAAGTCTGCGAGCGCCTCAGAAATTTTAATCTGCTGCGGGCAGACGGCCTCGCAGCTGCGGCAGCCCAGACAGGCGCCGGGCTGTTGATCCTCCGGCATGGAGCGCAGCTTCATGGGCGCGAGGAACCCGCCGCCTGTAAAGCAGTGCTCGTTGTACATCTCAAGCAGCGCCGGGATATCCAGCCCCTGCGGGCAGTGCGTTGTGCAGTAGCGGCAGGCTGTGCAGGGAAGCGCGATCTTTTTCACCATGTCGCCCGCGATAGCAAGAAGCGCCTCCTGCTCTGAGGCGTTCAAGGGAAGATCGGTTTCAAAGGTCCGAATATTGTCCCGCACCTGCTCAGAGCTAGACATGCCCGAGAGCACGACCGTGACGCCGGGAATCGACTGCAGGAAGCGGAAGGCCCATCCCGGCACGCTTTCATCCGGGCGCAGGGCCTGCAGACGCGTTTCTTGATACGCGCCGTCCAGCGCGGCCAGCTTGCCGCCGCGCAGAGGCTCCATGACCCAAACGGGGATGTTGCGCTCTTTGAGCAGCTTCGCTTTGTTCTCCGCGTCTTGGAAGGACCAGTCGAGATAATTGAGCTGTAACTGGCCGAACTCCATATGCAAGCCGTATGCCGAGAGGAACCTGCGCAGGACGTCGCAGCTTCCATGATTGGAGAAGCCGAGATGACGAATACGCCCGTTTTCTTTCTGCTTGATGAGATAGTCGAAGATACCGTATTTGGGGTCGAGATAGTGGTCGATATTCAGCTCGCAGACGTTGTGGAAAAAGATAAAAAGTCAAAATACTCCACGCCGCATTTTTCAAGCTGTTTTCAAAGATTTCCTCAACCTTATCCATATTGGCCAGGTCGTAACCGGGAACTTCGTGGCGGATAAAAGCTCGCGGGGATACTGCTTGAGCACTTTGCCCATGACGGTTTCCGATTGCCCCCGCATGATAGCCCCAGGCCGTATCATAATAGTTCACGCCATGCTCCATGGCGTACGCGACCATTTTTGCAGTCTCCGCTTCGTCGATCGACGCCGCGTCGCCGCCTGTGGTGGGCAGGCGCATACTTCCCATGCCCAGCATGGAGAGCCGCTTTCCCTGGAATTCACGATGGGTCATATGTAACGTCCTTTCATTCACCGGATGACAAGCGCATAAAATATGAGGTCACAGTCCCCGATGTTTTCAATGCTGTGGTGTTCGCCCTCCGGCGTGTAGATCAGTTCCCGGCCTCGATGATTTTGTATGCGCCGTTGTCGTTCACCCGCGCCTTTCCCTGTGTGATGAGATACAGGTCGGCGTCGTCCGTGTGCGGATGGTCCCCGATGAGCCCGCCGCGCTCCAGCGTGACCTCGTAGGCGAGCTTCAGCTTGCCCCGGCTCTCTTCGCCGGTCATCAGCGCAACCGCGTCGGCGTGGCCGCGGCCGCCGCACCAGTTGTCGTGCGGTTCGACCGGCATCTCCTGACGTTTCTTTATCATAGACAGTCCTCCTTTCCATCTTGCTTAACATAACGCAAAACGTCTGCCGGTACGCCGGCAGACGTTTTCAGCGGGTTTCAGTTTATCACAAGCGCAAACAGCTTTACGGGCTCGTCCTCTTCGTTTGAGAGGGCGTGGAACGCGCCGCCGCCCGTATAGATGACGTCGCCGGCAGTCACGGTCGAACATTCGCCGTTGTCGTCAACGATGGCCTTGCCCTGCGTGATGATGTAGATCTCCGCGTCCGGGCCATGCGGGTGACGGCCAATGGAGCAGCCCTTTTCCAACGTTGTCTCCGCCGCAACGCGAAGCTTGCCGAGGATTCCTCCTCCGTCAGGAGATCGAGAAACTGCACACGGCCGCTGCCGCCGCGTACGCCATCCACAACGCGGGTCTGCATCTCGTTTTACGTTTAATCATCGTCTTTGTCCTCGTCTCCGCAGTCGCTGCCGCAATGCTCACAGCCGCAGTCGCAGGCGGGATGGAACGCGATTACATGCCCGCATTTGGGGCACTCGAGCGAACCTTCCTCGAGGATATCGCCGTCGATGTAAAGCTCCTCGCCGCAGTTGAGGCATTTGATTTCGAAGAAATCATCGTCCTCATCCTCGTCTTCGTCATCCTCGTCCTCTTCCTCATAGAAGTCGTCTTCCAAGGAGGTGAGGTCCCTCGTCGATGCCGTCAACCTGGTCGCCGAGGTCGATGATGTCGTCCTCGATATCGAGCATATCATGGACGATATCGTCAAGCACGTCCGCCATGGCGTTCAGCACTTTGGTTTCTTTTTTATCCGGGTCAAGCTCCAGGCCTGCCATCAGGCCCTTCAAATAGGCTACCTTTTCCTGAGAAGTCATAGTTTCCTCCTGCCGCTATCATTATGCGCGGCTCAGATACTCGCCGACGCGGGTATCGATCTTAATTTTGTCTCCAACGTTGATGAAGAGCGGGACCTTGATCTCGGCGCCGGTCTCCAGCGTGGCGGGCTTCATGGTGTTCGTGGCGGTGTCGCCGCGGACGCCCGGCTCGGTCGCCGTGATTTCCAGCTCGACAAACGTCGGCGGCTCGATGGCAAAAGACGTTCCCCTTATAGGAGAGGATCTTGACCATCATCTCTTCCTTGACGAACTTGAGGCTGTCGCCCAGCACATGGGAATCAATCGGAATCTGCTCAAAGGACTCCATGTCCATAAAGTAGTAGAGCTCGCCGTCCGCATACAGATACTGCATTTCGCGGCGCTCAACATAAGCGTTTTCAAACTTATCGGTCGGGCTGAACGTACGCTCGGTAACAGCGCCGGTAATCGCGTTTTTAATCTTGGTACGGACAAACGCCGCGCCTTTTCCGGGTTTTACATGCTGGAATTCGACGACCTGGCAGACCTGGCCGTCCATTTCAAAGGTAACACCGTTGCGAAAATCGCCGGCAGTGATCATAGAAAAACCTCCATCAATATATAAATTGCTCACAGCTATCAATATTATACGACGAAACAAGCTATTTGGCAAAGTATTATATTGGATTTTGTGATAATTTTGCCTTCGCGCATAACAAATGCGCCCCCGGCATACGATATTTTGGCGTGATAGATAAAACCGTGTGCCGGGATGCGCCACTTTTTGATTTTGGAGGCTTCCGATGGATATTCTCGCTGTCTTAACCCGTATATCCGACGCGATATGGAGCGCGCCTGTCATTTTTGCGCTTTTATCGTTTTTGCGTACATATCCTGGAAAGCGGGCTTTCCGCAGCGGTATATCCCGTTCGGTATCCGCACAACCTTTTTCTGGAACAAGCGGCGTGTATAAGAGTCTGAGCGTCAGTCTGGCGGCGGTGCTCGGCGTGGGGAATATTGTCGGCGTGGCGCTGGCGATCTCCCTCGGCGGCGCCGGGGCTGTATTCTGGTGCTGGCTCGCGGGACTTGTCGGCGTGGGCGTGCAGTACGCCGAGTGCCTGTTTTCCCTGAAATACCGCGGCCGCGGAAAGGACGGTACGGCGCATGGCGGGCCAATGTATACGATGCGCGCGACGGGTCACCGGGGCAGCGGGCTTTTGTACGCCCTGGCGGTGTGCCTGTGCGGGATTGCGATGGGCGCGCTGATCCCGGCGAACTCCATCTGCGAGGTGCTTTCAAATAACGGCCATTTTCCGGCCGCGCTGGTGTCCGCGGTCATTACCATCCTGGCGGCGGTTGTCATTTTAGGCGGCGCAAAAATGATTTTGACTTTTGCGCCAGCGCTATCCCGGTTATCATTGTACTGTATATCGGCATTTGCCTGGCGGTTCTTTTTCATTTGCAGGGGACAGCTCGGCTCCGCGCTTTCCCTGATCGTGACAGAAGCGTTCAACCCGGTCTGCGCGGTCACGGGCGTTACGGGCTACGGCGTCGGGCGCGCGGCGCGCTGGGGCGTTGCGCGCGGACTTTTTTTTCAAGCGAGGCGGGCATGGGCACGGCAGGTATCAGCGCGTCCGCGGCCGGCAACGGCGTGGCGGCGGAGCAGGCGATGGGCTGCGCCTGCTCGACCGTCTGGGATACGCTCGTCCTGGCGGCCATGACGGGCGTGACGTTCGTCGCGGCGGCGCTGCACGGCGGCTACGGTTTCGGGAACGCCCTGGCGCTTGCCGACCATGCGTTCGCGCTGGTGCCCGTAATAGGACGCTATGTCCTGCCGGTCAGCATTACGATCCTCGGCTTTTCCACCATCGTCGGCTGGTATTATATAGCGGAGCAGGCGTACCGTTTTCTCTTCCGGGGACGGGGTATACGCGTGTTTTCCCTGGTTTGGATTGCGGCGACGTTTTTAGGCGGCGTCGCGTCGATGGAGCTTGCGTGGACGCTTTCCGACATCCTCTGCGTTTTCATGATGGCGCCGAACCTGGTCAGTATCATCCGGCTTTTGCCAAGCGCCTCAAACGATGCGTTTAAATTGAAATTGCTGGCGTCTCCGCGCAAAAATACAGGAGAAAAGATACTTTTATCGGGATTTAATGTTTACAGAAAATTCACCCTAAACCGCGCGGGATGCAATATAATGAACAGGGTAAGCTACAAAGAATGGAGGCATACATCCTATGGCCAAAAAAAAGCATTGATTATAGAAGACGACGCTAATATCCGCGAACTGATGCGGCTTTATCTGGAAAAGGACGGCTTTGAAGTGTACGGCGCCGCCGACGGCGGCAACGGCCGGCCGCGAGTTCAAGCGCGTCGAGCCGGACATTGTCCTGCTCGATATCATGCTGCCCGTGATGGACGGCTGGCAGGTCTGCCACGAGATCCGGCGTGAGTCCACCACGCCGATCATCATGCTCACCGCAAAGGGCGAGACGACCGACAAAATCTCCGGCCTTGAAATGGGCGCGGACGATTACATCGTCAAGCCCCTTGAGATGAAGGAAGTGATTGCGCGCGTGCACGCGGTCATGCGCCGCTACGCGCCGGAGACCGTTTCCTCGAAGCGCCTGGTGTTCGACGGACTCATCATCGACATGGAGGCCTATGACCTCACCGTCGCGGGCAAAAAGGTCGATACGCCGCCGAAGGAGATCGAACTGCTGTATTTCCTGGCCTCGAACCCGAACCGCGTGTTCACGCGCTCGCAGCTTCTTGACGAGGTGTGGGGTTTTGACTATTTCGGCGATACCCGTACGATCGACGTGCACGTGAAGCGTCTGCGCGAAAAGCTTGAAAACGTCAGCGACGAATGGGACCTTGCGACTGTCTGGGGTGTGGGCTATAAATTTGAATTGCGGAAAAATTCTTAAAGAGTCCGGGGATTGCTATGAAAAGCCTGTTCTGGCGCTATTTGACGATGACGCTGCTGCTCCTGCTGATCTGTTTCAGCCTGTTCGGCGTGTGCTACATCGTCCAGTCCTACTCGTATACGCTTGGCCAGCTGCAAACCATGCTTGACGAGGACTCGCAGAACGTCGCGGACCTCACGAGCGTGTTTTTCAGAACCGGGATAGCGTTATCCTTCGCTCCATGTTTTCGGTGGGTGTAACTGCAATCGTTTATGGAAACGACGAGCAGGTGCTCATCTGCGACGCGGCCGGCAACCTTCTATATTATGCCAATCGAGACGTCAGTACGGATGAATTAAAGCTAAAGCTTTCGCAGGACATCGTTGACCGTGTAATCGAAAACGGTTCTTATACCGAGGTGGGGACGCTGGGCGGCGCTTACAGTACGATCAACTATACGAGCGGCCGTACCGTGGTCAATGAGTTCGGCGTGATTCTGGGCGTGGTGTTTGTCTCGGCGCCGCCGGATTCCGCGCGGGATATGTTTGAGTATTTCCAACGTATTTTCTTCATTATCGGCATGGTCGTGCTGATGGTCGGCATGTTTGTCTCATACATCATGGCGCGAAATATGGCGAAACCGCTGCGCGCAATGACGAAAGCCACGCGCGCCTATGCAATGGGGGACTTCTCGACGCGCATCCCGGAGGACCGGACGGACGAAATCGGCGAACTTGCGCACAGCTTAAACCAGATGTCCACCTCGCTGAATAAGCTCGAGGAGCTGCGTTCGTCGTTTATTGCAAACGTCTCGCACGAACTGAAAACGCCCATGACCACGATCGCGGGCTTTGCGGACGGTATTCTGGACGGCACAATCCCGCCGGAGCGGGAACGGGAGTATTGACGGTCATCTCGCACGATACGCGACGTTTGTCGCGCCTCGTGGTGCGTATGCTGGAGGCCAGCCGCCTCTCGTCCGGCGAAATCCAGCTCCATCCCACGACGTTTGATATCTGCGAAATGATACGGCTGAATATCCTGGAGTTTGAGAGCCGTATTGAAGAGAAAACATGACGGTCGATGTGTTTTTTGAGCAGGACGTGATGCGCGTGACCGCCGACCAGGACAACATTACGCAGGTCGTCTATAACCTGCTTGACAATGCGTGTAAATACGGCGCGGAGGGCGGGCGTGATCCGTGTTTCCGTCGTTTATGAGAACACAAAGACCCGTGTCTCCATCGCAAACTCGGGCAAGGAGATACCGTCCGACATGCTGCCGTTTATCTTCGACCGCTTTTATAAAACGGATAAGTCGCGCGGCGTGGATTCCAACAGCATGGGACTGGGGCTCTTTATCGTAAAATCCATTTTGAATATGCACGGCGAGGACATCAATGTGACGAGCCGTGACGGCGTGACGACGTTCACGTTTACCCTGCCGGCGGCGTCCGAAAAAAACCGTCCGGCCAGACGGGACGGCATTCCTGAATTTTTGGGGACTATATGGAGCTTCGCGACAATGAAAACATAATACCGGAAAACGGCGACGGCCTGCCTGTGACGCAGCGTCTGCCGCAGGCGGACGCGCCGCCGGAACCGAAAACGGCTCCCGGCTTGGCGGAGCCTTTGGCGTCCGCGCCTGAAAGCGGGGTTCTGTGGCGGAAGGCGCCGTCCCTGAAACGGCTCCCGCGGCGGAGACGCCTGTGCAGGAAATCCTTCCGCCGGGCGCGCCCGTAGAACCGCCGCGGATTCAATTCCATAACGCCGCGCCGCGGGGGCTATGCGCCTGCGCCGGGTGTTGGAGCCGGGCCGTACGGCTATCCCGGCGGTCCTGCCGGGCCCTATGGGTACGGCGGCCATCCGCCGAAAAAAGCCGCACAGGGGCGCAATATTTTTCCTGCTGATCCTGGCGTGCGTGTGCGCGCTGGCACTTGGCGGCGGCATGATGTTCTGTGCGATTTATACGGGCGTGCTGTCCGACGCGGAGCGCTTTTTCCGCGATACCGTGCGGGAATGGTATTACGGTTCGCCGTCCGAGGGATTGCTTCCGGACGACGGCCCGGACGTTCTGCCGCCGGATGACGGCATCGGGAGACCTCCCGCCGGACAATGGCACGGCAAACGTACCGGACGGGGCGGCGGCCAGCCGTTTGTCCCGATCGACGGCGCGCCGCTTTTTGCAAATCGTGACGGTGGAGCCGGAGGTGAGAACTACCGGGAAGAGCTGAGCATTCCGGATATTGCGGAGCTCGTGAAGCCGTCCGTCGTCGGCGTGATTAAATTTGTCGGTGAAAACCCACAGGCGGGTTACACAATCGGCTCGGGTACGATTTTACCGAGGATGGTTATATCATCACAAACGAACACGTGGTTTCCGACCCTTACAGCATCACGGTGCTGTTAAACGACGGCACGGAGTACGAAGCCACCGTTGTGGCGTCGGACGACGATGCGGACATTGCAATTTTAAAGATTGACGCGCACGGGCTGACGCCCGCCGAGTTCGGCAATTCGGCGCAGCTGCGCGTGGGTGAGATATCGGTCGCGATCGGCTGCCCGGCGTCAGTCGATTTGCAGGGGACGATTACGTCCGGTATCATTTCAGCGCTTGACCGGGTGATTACGGTGGACGCCTCCGGCAAGACGATGCGGCTGCTTCAGACGGACGCGGCGATCAACCCCGGCAACTCCGGCGGGCCGCTGCTCAATAAATACGGGCAGGTGATCGGCATTAATACCGTAAAAATGAGCTCCACGACGTATGAGGGACTTTTGTTTCGCCATCCCGACGAGCGAGCTGGAATCGATCGTGACGGATCTCTTTACGTATGGCTATGTGCGCGGTTACCCGGCGATTGGCATTACGGCCAGCTCGGTGCTTGCAGCGGAGGATGAATACGGCGGCGCGCCCTCAGGTGTACTGGTCGCGAGCGTGGACTCGTCGAGCAGGGGCACACGGTAAGGTTGAGATCGGTGATATCATCACGCACTGCAATGGGACGGAGGTAATCGCGGTCGCGCAGATCAACACCATTAAAAACCGCCTGAAGGTGGGCGACAGCGTTACGCTGACGGTATATCGCCGCGGCGAGACGTTTGACGTGGACGTAGAATTGGTGGATCAGTACGATCTTACCGGGGAATAATCAGGCATGGCCGGTGTTTTTGCACCGGCCGTCCTGTTATTTGTATTTCTTTCCGCTTACGCCAGAAATTCAAACTTTAAAACCGGGGACTGTCGTTGTATAATCTTCATACGAGGTGATGATCGGCATGAAAATACAAAAACCGGCCCGGACAGCGTATTGCTGGTGATGGACGCTGCGGAACTACGGGGTGAGAACGACCTGCGCAGACGCGCTTTTGAAGCGTTGGAGAGCGAGGGTATCCCGGTGGGCGGCGCCCCTGAGCTGACGGCGTATACGGCCGGAGATAAAACTGTTGTATTTGTCTGCGCGAGCGCGCAGAATGATACATATTTCGGCTTTGACAGCGCGGACGACCTGCTGGACGCCGCGTTTGAGGCGGAGCGCCTGTTCCCGGACGCGGGGGCCAGGCTGTGCCGTGTGAACGGCCGCCTGTATCTTGCAACGCCGTGCCATCGCGCGGCGGAGCTTTTGCGCGAGTATGCTTCCGATATTGTGGAGAACGACGAGTTTTACGAGGACAGCGAAGTCATCATTGCGCGAAGCGCCTTTCAAATTTTATCTGGTCGGTGCTGAATGGAAAAAGAAGACTACATGGGGATGGCAATTGCACTGGCGCGCGAGGCGCTGGCGGAGGGCGAAGTTCCGGTCGGGTGCGTGATCGTGCGGGATGGAGTGGTGTTGGCGCGCGGGCGTAACCGCCGGGAACGCGGCCATGACGCCACGGCGCACGCGGAAGTGTTGGCGATCCGGGACGCGTGCCGCGCGCTCGGCGGATGGCGGCTTTCCGGCTGCACGCTTTACGTCACGCTGGAGCCCTGCGCCATGTGCGCGGGCGCAATCATGAACGCGCGCATAGCGGAAGTTGTATACGGCGCGCGCGACCGCGCCGCGGGGGCATGCGGCGGCGTGCTGAACCTGTTTGAAGAGGGCTTTGGGCATCGTCCGAGGCTTTACGGCGGGGTCAGGGAGGACGAATGCGCGGCGCTTCTCGCTGCGTTTTTTCAGTCACGCAGGTAGTACCGTGTGCGTTGCGCAGGCGGTTTGTTCGGGGGAATCCCAAAGCGGCGTTTGATACGCAAACGCCGCTTTGGGATTTTATAATGCTGCAAACGCCGAAACGGCGAAAGGAATTTGCATAAATCGTAACGCTGGAAGCACCGGAGAGCCTAAGCCTGGTAAGAACGCAGAAAAAAAAGGAAGATGTGGCCTGCTTTATATGGAGGTCAAGTAAGGCGGGCAAGTGTCTTTTTGGCGCGAAATCTGCCAAACTTAGATGTCCGATATTTTTACTTGCCAGAATCGTCGTGCCTGCCGTTTGTACCATAATACTTTTTCAGTTTAGCAAAAGCGCAAGGAAAAACGGCAAAAAAGTATAAAATTAGCGTCCTTCGGCCCCAAACGGCCCCAAATGCCTTGAAAGAAAAATATCTGGACTTCGCCGAGACAGCTTAAAATAGCGCTGTAAGGATTGACCTGTACGGCCATGGTCATTGTTTTGACGACAGGTGCTTTCTGAGCGGCTCTCACGGCAGGAGAGATCGCTTCCGGCAGACGATCCGGCGGGAAAAACGCCAGCTTTTTCCACCTCAACGCCGCAGGCTTTCAGCGTGCCGTGATAGCGGTTACAGACGTATACTATATCAATGTCGTATACCTCGTCGCCGTTTGGATAGACATAGTGCAGCGCTTTCCCGGAAAAGACGGAAAACAGACGCAATCCATCGGCCGTCAGCCCGGTTTCCTCAAAAAGTTCGCGCGCGGCTGCTTCCTCCACAGACTCGCCGATTTCGACCGCGCCTCCCGCATATCCCCATAAGTGATTATCGCGTCTTAATTGCAGCAGGATTTCTCCGCGCTCATTTTCAACAATGACGCTGGCGCCGCACTGAATAAGCGGCTGATGGCCGAGATGCTTTCTAAAAGTTTCATATACTCCGTCATAAAACCCTCCTGATCGGTTATTCTTTTATCTGTATAGTATCATAAACAGCGGAGCAGGGCAACCTGGGACATGGCCGCGCCCTGCCTGGGGAAGGCTCACGGGACGCGGCGGTAAGTCGATAAAGTTTTGCGTCGGAGCTGGATTTTGTCGTTGACATCCCCTGTGAGATGTGCCATAATAGGGATAACTTATCATGGAGGACTTCATGGATTTCAATGGATATAAAAAGCCGAGCGTTCCGCTCTCGGACGTCATACATGAGTTTGACCTGGAGGTGCTCAACGCACCGGAGGGGATGGAGCATATTTTGGTCGAGTCGGACGATATTAACCGGCCCGGCCTTCAATTGACGGGCTTTTTTTGAATATTTCGACCCAAACCATATCCAAATTTTTGAAATGAAGAGATCTCCTATCTCGAGCGCATGGAGCCGAAGGAGCGTGCGGAGATTCTGGACAAGCTGTTTTCCTATAAACTTCCGGCGCTCATCATTAGCCGCAGCCTGGAGCCTGTGCCGGAGTGCGTGGAAATGGCAAAGCTGCACAAGGTGCCGCTGCTTCGCTCGCGCGAGTGGACGAGCACGCTCATGAGCGACATGCTCTCCACGCTCAAGGTATGGCTGGCCCCGCAGATCACGCGCCACGGCGTACTGGTAGAGGTGTACGGCGAAGGTATCCTCATCCTGGGGGATTCCGGCATCGGCAAAAGCGAGACGGCCATTGAGCTTGTCAAGCGCGGCCACCGCCTGATTGCGGACGACGCGGTGGAAATTCGCCGCGTTTCAAACCGTACGCTGGTGGGCAGCGCACCCGAGGTGATTCGGCATTTTGTGGAGCTGCGCGGCATTGGCGTAATCGACGTCCGGCGTATTTTTGGTATGGGTTCGGTCAAGATGACGGAGCGGATTGATCTCGTGATCAAGCTGGAGCCCTGGGAGGAGGGCCACAGCTACGACCGGTTCGGCATCGAGGCGGAGGAGATCAATATCCTTGACATCCATGTGCCGTTGGTAACAATCCCGGTACGTCCGGGGCGGAACCTCGCAGTGATTCTGGAAGTCGCGGCTATGAATAACCGTGACAGGAAGATGGGCTTTAATGCGGCGCACGAGTCTTTTAAACCGCCTAAACGACGATTTTGGTCATTAAACAGCGCGCGCCGTTTTTTATGGAACACGGAAAGGTACGGGGTATCCGTACCTTTTTTGCGCTCATGAGGAAAGGCCGGGGTGCAAAAAGTTTTACGTTCAGTCGAAAATGGTGAAAATGCTATATATAGACGCAAATATGTTTGACCGGTGCAAACGTTCGCTTCAAAGAAAGTTGAGACGCGTAATCTACTTGGCAGCGAGGCGGTCAAAATGAAAAACAGAACTGAAATAGCCTATAGATAATCCTTGTAAGGGTCTTTACATGTGTGCGCTATTGGGTTCAAAGGGCGTTACTCGCTTTCGCTGTAAAATTGGGTTTCTGTTACTGAAACCGGAGAATATGATGGAAATGCGCCTGAAAAGCGACTATATGACTGCGCTTGATAAATTCTGAAACAAACCGATCTTTTGATGGCAAAATCGAATCGATAAAGGTAGTATGTACACTTACGGGCTGCGAGCTGGAAAAAGGTTTTGAGAAACCGGACAGAATACGTCGTCATGATACGTGCTCAGACCGCCGGGGCTACTGCCGGTGTGACGCCGTTTCCCGGGCGCAAAGAATTTTTGTTTTTACCGCTTCATTTTATGGGAAATATAAGCTATAATAAAGATAGGAACCTTTGGCCGCGGGGGCGCAGGCAGTCCGCGGCTGTTTCCGATAAAAGTCCCGGAGGTCTGCATTTGAGGGAGCTCGTCAGAGAAATCGCACAAAAGTCGCCTGCAACGGTGATTAAAGAGCAGGAACCGCTTGCGCGGTATACGTCTTTTTAAGATCGGGGGGCCCTCGGAACTGTTTTTGCAGCCGCAGGCTTCCGCGGAAATTCCGTACCTCATAGACCTTGTGCGGCGGTATGAAGTGCCGCTGCACATTTTAGGCGGCGGCTCGAACCTGCTCGTCTCGGACGCGGGCGTGCGCGGCGTCGTGCTGAAGATCGGCTGCGGCGACGTGACGCGCGCGGGCGAAAACGGCCTGCGCGCGGACGCCGGATGCCAGAAGGCGGCCGTGGCGCTCTATGCGCAGCGCGCGGGCCTTGCAGGGCTTGCGTTTCTGCACGGCATTCCGGGAACGCTCGGCGGCGGCATTTTGATGAACGCCGGCGCCTACGGCGGCGAGCTTTCGCAGGTCGTCGCGCGGGTCACGGCGTGCGACCGGCACGGCTGTGTGCAGACTTTTGACGGCGCGGCGCTCGGCTTCGGCTATCGCCGCAGCGTTTTTCAAGGCCGGCGCAACCTGACGGTGCTCTCGGCGGAGCTTTACCCTGACGCCGGGGATCCGGCGGAGATCCGCGCGTGCATGGAAGAGCTTATGACGCGGCGGCGCGAACGCCAGCCGCTCGAATACCCCTCCGCGGGCAGTACGTTCAAGCGCCCCGAGGGTCATTTCGCGGGGAAGCTGATTGAGGACTGCGGGCTAAAGGGCTATGCGGTGGGCGGTGCGTGCGTTTCGAAGAAGCACGCGGGCTTCGTCATCAACCGCGGGGGCGCGACGTGCGAGGATGTGCGCCGTGTGATCGAACATATACAGGAGACGGTGCTCCGCACCTTCGGCGTGGAGCTTGCGTGTGAGATAGAAATGTGGTGAATTATGTCTTTTTCGCAGGAGGTCAAGCGCGAGCTCTGCGCGGTGCCGGTAGAGCGGGATTGCGACGCGCTTGGCGAATGCTATGGGGTTTTACTGTTTGCGAACCTTTTCAGGCAGAACGGCATCCGAATTATTACGGGCAACGACGATATTGCCGGGCGCGTGGAGCTTTTTCCGGCGCGCGTTCGGCTTGCAGATAAAGCCCCGCCGCGGCGCGCGGGAGGGCAGGTATGTCTTTGAAATTACAAAAACAGCAGATCCATAAGATATTCAACGCCTTTGACTTGACCCGAACTCTTCCGGCGTGCGCTTAAACCGCGCGATTTTGGAGGAGGACTGCTGCAAGGCGGCTTTCCTGCGCGGCGCGTTTTTGTCGGGCGGCAGCGTCGCCGCGCCGGAGTCGCGGTATCACCTGGAGTTTGTGACGCCGCATTACGTCTTTTCCACGGAGATGACGGCGTTTCTGATGGACGCTGAGTTTCAGCCGAAGGTCACGCGGCGGCAGTCGAAATACGTGCTGTATTTCAAATCGAGCGAGGCCATTGAGGATTTTCTGATCGCAACCGGCGCGCCTGTCTGCGCGCTCTCCGTCATGCAGGCGAAGGTCGTCAAGGACGTGCGCAACCAGATCAACCGCCGCGTCAACTGCGAGACGGCGAATATCTCCAAACTTTGATAAGGTTCATGGCATTGATAAGGAGCCATATCATCTGGTTCTGCTCTGTGAAAACGAAATTGGCTATCGAAACCTCAGCTATATGGTTTCGCTCGGCTTTACCGAGGGTTTTTATAACCGTCCGCGCGTGGATATGGATCTGCTGCGGGAGCACCACGAGGGACTGATTGCGCTCTCAGCATGCCTTGCGGGCCGTATCCCTCAGGCAATCATGCAGGAAGACCTGGATGCAGCAGAGCAGGCTGCGCGCGAATATGCGGAGATCTTCGGCCCAGAGCACTTTTATCTGGAATTGCAGGATCACGGCATTCCTGAGCAGAGAACGGTCAACGGACAGATCCGCAAGCTTGCGGACAAGCTGGGCCTGCCGCTCGTAGTGACGAACGATGCGCATTACCTGCGCAAATCAGACGCAAAAATGCAGGATGTGCTGCTCTGCATCCAGACTGGCAAGACGGTAGACGACCCGAACCGTATGAAATTTGAGACGGAAGAATTCTATCTCAAGAGTGAAGAAGAACTGCGCAGTCTCTTCCCGGATGTGCCGGAAGCGTTTGAAAATACCGTCCAGATTGCAGAGCGATGCAATGTGGAATTCACATTCGGTAAGTACTTCCTGCCGGAATTCAAGCTTCCGGAGGGGGTAACGAGTCTTTCCTATCTTAAGCAGCTTTGCCGGGAAGGCTTTGATGAACTGTACGGCACGGCGCATCCGGAATACATGCAGCAGCTGGAATATGAGATCGACATGATTGAGAAAATGGGCTTTACGGACTATTTCCTCATCGTGTGGGATTTTGTACGCTTTGCCAAATCTGCCGGGATTCCCGTTGGGCCTGGACGCGGCAGCGCCGCTGGCTCCATGGTGACCTATTGCTTGCATATCACCGAGATTGATCCGATGAAATACGGCCTGTATTTCGAGCGCTTCTTAAATCCTGCTCGTGTGACCATGCCGGATACCATCATTTCCTATGAGACGGCCTATTTAAAATGCCATTATCCGCGCGAATATATGGCGGCGCTTTTGACCTCCGTGTTGGGCTTTACCGAAAAGATGGTCGGTTATATCACGGAGTGCCGCGCGCTGGGCATCAACGTCCTGCCGCCGGATGTAAACGAGTCCCGCGGCGACTTTACCGTCGCGGGCGACAGCATCCGCTTTGGCTTGGTGGCGGTCAAAAACGTGGGCCGTGCGTTTATTGAAAAGTTGATTGCGGAACGCGACCGCGGCGGCCGGTTCTTAAGCTTTTAAGAATTTCTGCGACCGGATGTACGGCGTCGATTTAAACCGCCGATCGCTTGAGAGCCTGATCCTCGCCGGCGCGTTCGACAGTCTCGGCGTGCGCCGTGCGCAGCTCATGGCGGTCTGCGACCGTGTGCTGACAGGCATCGCGCAGACGAACCGCTCGAACATTGAAGGCCAGCTCGACATGTTCGGCATGATGGCGGGGGAAGACGCCGCGGCGGAGGAGACGGAACTGCCCGATATCCCGGAATTTGAACGCAGCCGTCTGCTCGCGATGGAAAAGGAAGTTACCGGCCTTTATATGAGCGGGCATCCGCTCGAGAGCCGGACGGAGGAGCTTCGCGCCATCGGCGCGGTGCCGCTGGCCCGCCTGGGCGCGGAGGACAGCGAGTATGGCGACGGGGATTATATCACGGTCGCCGGCATTCTGGGTCCTGTCCGGCTGAAAACAACAAAGTCGAACTCCATGATGGCTTACACAACGCTCGAGGATCTGAGCGGCAGTGTCGAAATGATGATCTTCTCGCGCCTGCTTTCAGACGCTTCCGCAATCATCCGCGAGGGCGAAACGGTGATGGTGCGCGCGCAGATCACGGCGCGCGAGGAAGAGGCGCCAAAGCTCAAGTGCGACGATATTGCGCCCCTTTCGGCGTCCGGGCTTTCGGGCGGCCGTCCGGCGCCGCGCCGCGGCGCTTATCCCTCGTCTCAGCCGGGACATCCCGACTGGACAGGAGGCACAGGGCGCGCCGCAGGGCAAGCTTTTCATCCGCATCAACGATGAAAACGACGCAAAACTTCCCCGCGCACAGTCGCTTGCAAACATTTTTATCGGCACGATGCCGGTCGTGCTCTACGACGACCGCACGAAGGCAAAGCGGCGCTTGGATCGGACGGTGTCGGACGACGCGCTGTTCCTCTCGGAAATGCGGCGCCTGATGGGTGAGGAAAACGTGGTTTTGAAGCAGTAGCGCGTCAATTTCAAAAAAGCATGGAAATAAACCATAGAATGTGATATACTGTGACGAAAGGGAATACAAAAAACGGCCGCCGTGCCCCGGCGCGGCGTGAGATATCATCCGGCGAAAAGGAGAACCTTTTTATGAAAGAAGAAGAAAAAGAACCTGGGAACGGGAAATGTCAAGATTTCCGAGGACGTTGTTGCGTCTATTGTGACGATCGCGGTGAACGAGGTGGAAGGCGTTACGGTGACGCCCGCGTCGGCGCTTGACTTTGCCGAGCGCTGGGGCAAAAGGGCATGGGACGCGGCGTGCGCGTGGCGTTTGAAGAACAGGCGATCGCCGTGGATATCTGCGTGCAGATGGCTTACGGCGTGAAAATTCCGCAGACCGCCTTGAAGGTACAGCAGAAGGTGAAAATGGCTGTTGAATCCATGACAGGGCTTACGGTCTGCAAGATTAACGTTACGGTGTCCGGCGTCAGCTTTGATAAGGAGAAGAAGGGCGCATAAGCCCTCAAAACCAGTATGAGCCGAAAAACTGCAAGAGAGCTTGCGCTTCATATGATCTTTGAAATGGATTTTACGGGCGAGGACACGGCGTCTTTGCTTGAAAAACGGCTGGAGCCTGGCAGTTTTGCCGGGCTTTCCGGCGAGGACAAGCTGTATACGGTGCTCCCGGACGAGCGCGACGCGGCGTATATTCGCCGCGTTACGGAGGGCGTCGGACAGCACCTTACGGAGCTTGATACTTATATTGAACGCTACAGCGTCGGCTGGAAGTTCGGGCGGATCTCGCGTATTGTGGCTTGCATCATGCGCATCTCCATGTTTGAGATCCTCTATCTGCCGGACGTTCCCGCTTCCGTCTCCATCAACGAGGCGGTGGAGCTTGCCAAACGCTACGATACGCCGGAGGCCGCGTCGTTTATCAACGGCATCCTTGGCACGTTTGTGCGAAAGGAAGTCACGGAGTAATGGCGGGCATTTTGGCGTTCGACACGTCGAATTATACTACGTCCGCCGCTTTTTGGATGCGACGACAGGCCGCGGCGCGAATGTGTCGCGGCTTTTGCCTGTTGAGGCGGGAAAACTCGGCCTGCGCCAGAGCGACGCGGTGTTTGCCCATGTGAAGGTGCTGCCCGAGATTGTGGAGGCGCTTGCCGCGAACGAGGGTCTATGAAAAAGCCGGACGTCTACGCCGCGTCCGTCGCGCCGCGGGCGGCGGAAGGGTCATACATGCCCTGCTTTTTGGTCGGCGCGGCGACGGCACGCGCAATTTCCGCGGCGCATGGCGCGCCGTTTTACGCGTTTTCGCATCAGCAGGGACATATTGCGGCGGCCGTCTATTCGTCCGGACGCCCGGAACTGCTGCGTGCGCCGTTCTTGGCATGGCATCTGTCTGGTGGCACGACGGAACTATTGTTTGTGCGCCCGGACGCGGAGCAGATCGTCTCGGAGGAAATCATCGGCGGCACGACGGACATCTCGGCGGGACAGCTCATCGACCGCGCGGGCGTCCTGCTGGGACTGGGCTTCCCGGCGGGAAGGCGCTGTCGGCGCTTGCCGAGGCGCACCCGTCCGAGGAACGCTACCGTGTGCGCTGCGAGGACTGCGCGTTTTCGCTTTCCGGCATGGAAAACCGCGTGCGGGACATGTGCGCCGGCGGACGGCGGGACGATGAAGTCGCGAATTTTGTCATCAATACCGTATTGGGCGCGATCGAGCGCGCGACGGAGGAG
>VOFE01000650.1_pt1 | contig 48001 bp, 54 predicted proteins | sample 5384071 | NCBI WGS metagenome assembly VOFE01 (sample SAMN12384724, study PRJNA508395) | human gut metagenome | isolation source: healthy gut D | host: Homo sapiens
TGCCAACAGACGAGGGTGAGTATTTGAATATAGCGTTTTCTGACACGGATGATTTCACTTATGTCAGAAGCGAACCGGATGAGAACAGTGACTGGACAGGAAAATTATATAAAGATTCAACTGTCGAAGTCCTGGAATATCTGGATGGCTGGACAAAGATCCGGTCAGGTGAGACAGAAGGATATGTTCCCACAGAAAAGCTGTTTACAGGAGAAGATGCCCGTATTCATTCAGGGGAGTACGAAGAGAATACGGCAACTGTGACGGCAGACAGACTGAATGTAAGAGCCGGACCGGAACAGATACAGAGGTGCTGACTCAGGTTAGTGAGGGAGAGACTTATGAAATCCGGGGTGAACAGGCAGATGGCTGGTATCCGGTGAAAGTCGGAGAGATCAATGGCTGGGTGTATGGAGCCTATGTCACGACGGAAACTTCCTATTCTTATGGGGAGACGAAAGAACAGGAAGAAGCACGTATTGCGGCTGAAGAAGAGCAAAAAATCCAGGAGGCAGCGGCAGCCGCACTGGTTTCAAAAGGACAGTCAGTAGTGGACTATGCATATCAGTTCCTTGGCAATCCGTATGTCTGGGGAGGTACAAGTCTTACGAATGGGGCGGACTGTTCCGGGTTTGTCCAGTCAGTTTACGCACATTTTGGAATCAGCCTCCCAAGGACATCCTATGAACAGAGAACAGCGGGGATGAGATCAGCTATGCAGAGGCACAGCCGGGAGATCTGATCCTTTATGAAGGTCATGTTGGTATTTATATGGGAGATGGAAAGATCATAAATGCCATGAATGAAGCACAGGGTATTGGAGTTTGCAGTGCGACATATACGAATATTGTGGCAGTTCGAAGAGTACTGTAGAAGTTGAGTGATAATTCAAATGTCAAGAGCTGGCATGACCTGAAATTTAAATAAGCAAAATGCACAAAAATGTAGAGTTTTGTAAAAAGTGGTCGAATAAATCGAAAATGGAGTTTTCAACTTATCCACATTAAAATCTTAGAAAAAGGTGGAAAAATATAACGTTTTTAAAAAGTTATCCACATTATCCACACGAAATCCACACTTTTTGGTGGATTACTTTTAAATAAAAAGAGAACGAACGTTTTGTGTAGAAGTTATGAAAATAGAAAATTGTCGAAAAAAAGAAAGAAAAGAATTGACTTTTAAGAAGTTGTAAAATCAGTGGAGTTTAAAAAGAAAAATCTGAAAATTCAAAAAATAGTTGATAAAACCAGGTCGAAGGACTATAATGTAAAGCACGAAAAATAGAAGGAGGAATCAGCAATGGCACAGATTTCTAAAGAGACAAGAATTGGCGAGCTTCTCGTTACATTTCCAGAAGCAGCTCCGATTCTGATGGAAATTGGAATGCACTGCCTTGGATGCCCGGCATCTCAGATGGAATCTCTGGAAGAAGCAGCAATGGTTCATGGAATCGACAGTGACCTTCTTGTAGAGAAGATTAATGCAGCGATGGCAGCAGCAGGAAAATAATAAAAGAGGCGGAAACGTTTCATGAAAATTGAAAGCCCCTGACACCAGGAAGTCCTGATGTCAGGGGCTTTTTTTCGTTGTCAGTTATACGGTTAAAGTGCTGCCAGTTTCTGTACTGCATCCGCTGATACGATGATCTCGCAATGCTCTTCAAGAAAAGCAAGGATTGTAGAATCCGCTTTTTCAGGAGTGCTATATTCCGAAAGCATATTACATATCTTATTAAATTCATGGTCGGAAGAAGAACCAGGTGCAAGTGCAAGAATATAAGTGTGATTCTCTTTATCTTTATAAAGTGTATTCGCATTCTTATAGAATGGAGCTGCAAGGCGTGCAGCACGAATCACAGAATCTAAAGTGCTAAATGAGAAAAGACGAAGCGTAAGCTGCGGTTCGGAAACAGCTTCCTCCTGTTCCTCTTCGGGGGACGCGGAAGGAAGACCTGCCGCTGCTTCTTTTACTTTATTGAGCAGGTCAAGAAATTCATCTGCTCCCTGCAGCTTTTCAAGCACATCATTGTTCACTGTATCTGAATCGCCAAGCGGTGTAAATTTTGAAAACCGGGTATCCAGCTCTTCAGGGTCTTCGACTTTCGTTATAATCAGGACGATCGAATCCGCAGAGGAAGGAATCGCCTCGATCATGAGCGGAAGATCTTCCGCGTCAAAACCGAAATCAAATGATGCCTGCTGCATCATATCCCGAAATAAAGATTTTGCTTTCTCAGTACCATAAGCCAGCTCGCTGAGCTTTAAATGGCGGGCTGCCAGATCAGCATGTGTCAACGTACAACGAATTTGATTATCATTGATTTTTTCAATTTTCATATGATCACATCCCTCTCTTCTATATAAAAGATGTTGGGGTCAAAAGCCCCCAACAATGATGCCAACGGATTGTTTCGTGCTACGCACTCCCACAATCCTACCCTGACATCATATAAAATAATATGAGTATTGAATGACTTTGATCCAATAAGATATATCATTTCACTGTCTAGTATAAGCAAAAATCAAAAAGATGTAAAGAAAAAGAAGATAAGTTTATAATTCTTTCATCATCTTTTTCTGTTATCAACAAATTCACATAGCTTATCAACAAGAAACACATTGAAAAATGCTTTATTCTGCCCATATAATGGCACTTACAGAAGACAGCGGTCAGGATAACGACTCAGAAGAAAGGAGATTCGGAAAAGATTCAAATGGAGAAATTGATTTGCTGCAGGTGGTGCTGTCTTCGCAGTTCGCATAAATACTCAACAGTATGTCACAGTACTTCCAACGGGTCTTCAAAAATGCGGACATAAGGTTATCAGTATCTGCAGAGAAAGGAGAGAGTATACGCCAATGATGGACATAACTGATAAAGAGAGTTACAGAAGTTTGTACTCTGAGTTAAAGCAGTATGAAAAGAGAGGGATAGACATCCTTATGGATGGATATCAGGTAAGTCCGATGCAGATCGTGACCGCATATATGGCAAAAGAAGAAGGTGCTTATATGCGTGATTATGTGATGGATCAGAATGGAAGACTGGAATCTCTGACATTTACCGATGTAGATGAATTGAATGTAGATAAATTTGGATTGTCAGTGCTTACCCCTTGATGCCGGACAGTACAGATAGATGAGCAGTCAGAGAAAAGAAAGGTCAGAAAAGGATGCATCAATGTGCGGAAAGTATATTCAGAAAAAGTCTGATATGTTATAATGATTGCGGATAGGAGGTGCCGCATGAACGAAAGAAAAAGGCATAGAAGAAAAGGCAGAAGAAGACGGAGAAGATCACCGGGGATCGCCTTGATCATTTCCATCGTACTTGTCATTATCATAGCAGTAGCAGGAATTTTTGTTGTCTGGAAGAGATATGGTCCATCGAATGAAAGGGCTGATCTGGAACAATATTATGGCCTGGACAGCAAAGATGAGATCGCAGTAGTGATTGATGATGAAGTGATACGAAGCGAAGATCTGGCACAGGATAAAGCGGAAGGATTAAAAGTAATTTCGGCAAAGGTCTATGACAGTGAATATTATATTGAAGCTTCTGTTGTAAGAGATAAGATTAATGAGCGTTTTTACTGGGATTCAAATGAACAGATTCTTTTATATACACTGCCGTCAGGGAATGTTTCTGTCGTGGCAGATACGAATGAATATACTGAGGTCAATGAACAGAAAAGTGTAGATTATACCATTCTGAAAATGGAGGGCGACAAAGTTTATATTGCACTTCCATTTATACAGACGTATACCAATATGGAGTACAAAGTATATCAGGATCCGAACAGGATCGTGATCACGACAGACTGGGGTGAAAAAGAGACCGCAGTTGTAAAAGGTGATACACAGATCCGTTATCAGGGCGGAGTGAAAAGTCCTGTTCTCACCGATGTAAAAAAGAACGACAAGGTTACAGTTCTGGAAGATGAGGATGACTGGCAGAAAGTAGCTACAGCAGATGGATTTATCGGTTATCTGAAAAGCAGTAAGCTGAAAGACCAGAAGAAAGAAAAAACTTCCAGAGATTTTGCGGAGCCGGAATATACAAGTATTTCAAAAGATTATAAGATCAATATGGCATGGCATAATGTTACGAATGTCAGTGCCAACCAGAGCATTCAGAGTATGCTCGCTACTACAAAAGGACTGACTACGATTGCACCGACCTGGTTCAGTCTTGCAGATACTGAAGGAAATATCACATCCATTGCAGACACAGACTATGTTCAGTATGCAAAGCAGGCAGGACTGGAAGTGTGGGCGGTACTCCGGGATTTCCATGGAGGTATTAATTCATATGATGAGACTTATGAAGTATTAAGTTACAGTTCAAAAAGAGCAAAAGTGATCGATCAGGTGATCGCGGCTGCATTGCAGAGTCAGGTAGATGGAATCAACCTGGATTTTGAACTGATCTCGTCGAAGTGTGGAGTGCATTATATTCAGTTTGTGAGAGAGCTGTCAGTAAAGTGCAGAGAGAACAACCTGGTATTATCAGTAGACAACTATGTTCCGAAGCCCTACAATACGCAGTACGATCTGAAAGAGCAGGCAGCGGTAGCGGATTATGTGTTCATCATGGCATATGATGAGCATACAGACGGCTCTAATGAAGCCGGATCTGTTGCATCTATCAGTTACCTGGAAAACGGTGTGACAGATGCACTGAAGCTTGTCCCGAAAAGAAAAGCTGGTTGCTGCAATCCCGTTTTTTACAAGACTTTGGAAAGAAACTCCAAAGACGGAAGAAGAGTTGGCTGCAGAAGCAGGAACAGAGGCAGCAGATTATCCGAACAGTGTAAGCAGTCAGGCACTTGGTATGGATGAAGCTGCACAGGCGGTTCAGAATGCAGGTGTGACAGCACAATGGGATGATGAGACGAAGCAGAATTATGCAAAGTGGGAAGCAGATGGAAGTACCTACAGGATCTGGCTGGAAGATATGCAGTCATTGGAAGAAAAGATGACAGTAATCCGACAGAACGAACTGGCAGGAGTTGCAGAGTGGAGTCTTGGAAGAGAAAATAGCGGCGTATGGGATCTGATTCTCCAATATTTGAATTAAATAAAGATGATTTTGAAAAAATATCCTTTTCAGACATATACTACAATATAAGTCTGAGGAGGATATTTATTTTGCTTAAAAAAATGCGAAAAAAGCAGGAGCATTACTTGTAATGATTTGCCTTGGCGTGATCATTTTACTGTGTTGGGAGGCGGGAGAGCATCTGAAAGATAAGATTCTCAGAAGTCTTGAAACTGCAGCAGAAGCCCGTACAGGAAAGCAGACAGTAGTCCTTGACAGCGGGCATGGAGGAAGTGATTCCGGGAAAGTCGGGATCAATGGGGCGAAAGAAAAGGAGATTAATCTGCTGATTGCAAAAGAGATCAGAAGATTGCTTGAAAAAGAAAAGATTGAAGTAATTATTCCGGGAAAAAGATGAGGAGCTTGGAAAGAGTAAAGTAGAAGATTTGAAATACAGAGTTTCGCTGATGAATGAAAAAAGCCGTCACTGGCAGTCAGCATTCATCAGAACAGTTATCATGAAGAAAATGTTTTTGGAGCACAGGTTTTTTATTATAAGACTTCAACCGAAGGAGAAAAGGCGGCTGCGGTCATTCAGGAAGCACTTCAGGAAGTGAATCCTGAAAATACGAAAAAAATTAAAGCAAATGATACATACTATCTTTTAAAGAAGACCGAAGTTCCGACGGTGATCGTAGAATGTGGCTTTTTAAGTAATTATGCAGAGGCGGAAAAACTGGTATCAGAAGACTATCAGAAGAAGCTGGCAGAAGCGGTGACAAAAGGCATCCTGCAATATCTGAAAGATCAGTGATGAAAGTAATGAAGAAAGTAATGAAGAAAGTAATGAAGAAGGGATAAATAGTTTTTTTTCAATAGAAAGATGTTATAATAAAATTTATGGAAACGATAATAAGAAAAATAGATAAAAATAATATTGATCCTGAAGTAATCGAAGAGGCAGGAAATATTCTGAAGAATGGCGGGCTTGTAGCATTTCCGACGGAGACAGTCTACGGACTGGGAGCGGATGCGTTGAAGGAGGAGGCAGCGAAGAAGACTTATGCTGCAAAAGGCCGTCCATCGGATAATCCGCTGATCGTGCATATTGCGGATTATGAAGATCTGAAGGCAGTTGCGGTGAATATACCGGCGAAGACGGATGCCCTGGCAGCTCATTTCTGGCCTGGTCCACTGACGATGATCTTTGAGAAGAGTGAGGTTGTACCGTACGGAACGACAGGCGGACTGGATACCGTTGCGGTCAGGATGCCGAGTGATCCGGTGGCAGCGGCTGTGATCCGGGCAGCAGGTGGATTCGTATCTGCACCAAGTGCCAATACATCAGGAAGACCGAGTCCCACAACAGCACAGCACGTCAGTGAAGATCTGGACGGAAAGATCGATATGATTCTTGACAGCGGAAGTGTGGATATCGGTCTGGAATCAACGATTCTTGATATGACTGTAGAACCGCCGATGATCCTGCGTCCGGGGGCAATCACTGCGGATATGTTTGAAGAAGTGATCGGCCCGGTCAGTGTGGATGAGACAATCCTTGGAAGTGAGAGCAACAAAGCTCCGAAAGCACCGGGGATGAAATATCGTCATTATGCTCCGAAGGCAAAGCTGATCATTGCCGAGGGGGACATCGGGAGGAAGTTCTTGCAATCCGTCAGCTTGCATATGCCGCACATCGCCAAGGCGAGCGGGTTGGAATTATTGCAACCGGGGAGACACTTCCATTTTATAAGTATGGAATTGTAAAGAATATCGGGCCCGAGAGAATGAGAAGACCATTGCAAGGAATCTGTACCGGGTTTTGAGAGAATTTGATGACGAAAAGGTTGACATTATCTACAGTGAATCCTTTGCCATGCAGGGGATTGGAAGTGCGATCATGAACCGTCTGGAAAAGGCGGCGGGACATTTAAGAATCAGTGCATCTGCAGTAGTAAAGCAGCAGAGATACCGGAGAGTTATTTTCGTAAGTAATACAGATTCTTATATCGGACCGATGGCAGCGGAGCTTTTGAGGAACAAAGAGCTGGAACAGGAGTATGTGGTTGATTGCAGCGGACTTGTGGTTTTGTTCCCTGAACCGGTGAATCAAAGGCAGAAGCAATCATGAAGAGTGCAGGCATGACGCTGGAAGGTCATGTGGCGAAGCAGTTTGACAGTGAGAGTCTGCAGCCGGATACACTGATTCTGACAGTAGATGAGAGTACAAAGAAAAAGATGATTTCAGAGTATGAAAACACAGAGAACGTATATACGTTAAGTGAATTTGCAGGAGAGGGAGAAGAGATTCCAGATCCTTATGGAAAGCCGCTTACTGCATACGGTGAGTGCTTTGAAGTCCTGAAGAGACTCATAGATCAATTAGAAGAAAAATTAAATTCATTTGCAAAAGGAGAAGAATAATGGCAAAAGTACATGTAATGGATCACCCGTTGATCGCGCACAAAATCAGTTATATCCGCAGCGAGGAAGTTGGAACGAAAGAATTTCGCGAGATGATCGGAGAGATTGCACAGTTGATGTGTTATGAGGCAACCAGAGATCTGAAACTTGAAGATGTTCAGATCAAGACCCCGATCTGTGAGATGACAGGAAAGTCTTGCATTGAAGCGAACCATTTTCTTTCAAAAGATATGGACATTGCGATGAAAAATGCAGTTTCAACAGAGTCACCACTGGGGAAAAGATATTAAGCCAGCTTCAGGATAATCTGAAGATCGCCGGAAAAGATATGATCCCAATCTGCCAGGATACTGGAATGGCAGTCGTATTTCTTGAGATCGGACAGGATGTACATTTCGAAGGCGGCAACCTGGAAGATGCGGTAAATGAAGGGATCCGTCGGGGTTATGTTGACGGATATCTGAGAAAATCCGTTGTGAAAGATCCGATTCTCAGAGAGAATACAAAAGATAATACACCGGGAATCATTCATTATAAAATTGTTCCGGGCGATCAGGTGAAGATCAAGGTCGCACCAAAAGGGTTCGGAAGTGAAAATATGAGCCGTGTATTTATGCTGAAGCCGGCAGAGGGAATCGAAGGAGTAAAGGATGCAGTTCTTACGGCGGTAAAAGATGCCGGCCCGAATGCCTGTCCTCCGATGGTTGTCGGCGTGGGAATCGGCGGCACATTTGAAAAATGCGCACTGATGGCAAAAGAAGCACTTACAAGAGAAGTCGGAAGCCATTCAGACATTCCATATGTAAAAGAACTGGAAGAAGAATTACTGGAGCGGATCAACAAGATTGGAATCGGACCGGGCGGACTTGGGGGAAGTACAACCGCGCTGGCTGTCAAAAAGTGATCATAGATGTATCGAAAGAAGTTGAAAAAGGAAGAAACTACCTGATTTTCCCGGAAGGTACACGTTCTAAAAATGGAAATAAGATCGGTACATTTAAAGGTGGAAGTTTTAAAGCTGCAACGAAATCAAAATGCCCGATCGTTCCGGTGGCACTGATTAATTCTTTCGTGCCATTTGACCGGAATACGATCCGCCCTGTAACAGTACAGGTACATTTCCTTAAGCCGTTGGAATATGAAGATTACAAAGAGATGAAGACAACCGAGATTGCGGCACTGGTAGAAAAGCAGATCCAGGAAACGATCGATGCGAATGTAGGAGAATAAATAGAATCAGAATCATTTAACTCCCAATTTTAATAATATCCTGTCCAGCTCTCTTCGTCATCGTCGACATCAACAGAATTGTCCGGGATCGTATCGGTACCATCGGAAATGCCCGGGATTGTAGTATCATTGTCGGCCTTGTTGCCGGAAGTACTGTTGGATGCATTTCCGCTATTACCGGAATTGTTGCTTGAATTATTGGAAGAACTGTTATTTCCTTTGCTCTTGCTACCTGATTTGCTGCCGGAGGCTGAAGACTGTCCATCCTTGTTGGAATCATCGTTCTTTCCGTCGGTCAGGTCAAGATCCGGCAAGGAATTATCGGAATCTTTTGAATCACTCTTTTTCTTATCAGATTTTTTATCTTTAGAAGTGGATTCAGTCTTCTTATCGGATGTTCCTGAAGTAATGCGAATGGCTGCAAATGCGGCTATTGCCAGAACACAAACGGCGATCACCGATATAATGATCAGTTGCTTTTTCTTTTTGGGATTCATTTTTTTTCGTCTTCTCGATCTGCTCATAGGATACTCCTTATTTTTTAAAAAATTTTACTGGTGCAATCGTAGTAGAGGACGTTCTTTTTTCTTTCAATGACAGTCTGAGAGTTTTTATAAAGTTCAGCTTGAAAAAAATCATTTTCCCTGGCAATCACTTCAAGTAAGTTTCATAAAGGAAAGCCCTCCACACCTTACTATAACACAAATAGCCACATAAAAATAAGAAAAATTTGACAAAAAAATACAGGTAAACGGATTGAAAAATGTCAGGAAAAATAGTACTATAAAATAGTATAGTAATAACTTGGTCACAATGCATTCGGAATGTGTTGTGATTGTTGCTTATAAAAAGGAAATAAAAAGAGAAAAGCAGGAGGGATTATGAGTGCAAGAAGAAAGCAGTTAATAGCTTTATCCGTGGTACTCGTCTGCGTCATCGGAATGGCTGCATATGGAATTGTGCGGGTATCGAATAAGACTGCCGATAAGGAAAATGGCTTCGATGTTGCTATGACAGATACGACTGACAAGTCAGAGGATGGATCAAAAGATTCGGATAAGACAGAGAAAAAGGAAAAGACGGATCAAAAGAGTGATGCAAAAAAGGACGATTCCGTTAAAGAAGAGGATAAAAAGGAAGAGACTCTGCCTACATTGGATCTGACAAAGAATGAGGCAAAGAAATCCACCCGGAAGAAGAGCAGCAGCTCATCAGCAAGTTCTTCATCTTCTGGGAATACAGGAAATACTACAACCAATGGTTCTAACAGTACATGGAAACCGGGGAACAGTTCCAATACCGGTTCTAACACTGGAAATAATGGAGTGAATAGCAGTTCAAAGCCGGGAAATAATGGATCAAATAACGGCTCTAATTCAGGTAATAACGGCTCAAATAATGGTAATAATGGTTCCAATACCGGTGGAAATACAAATCCGGGAACCGGTAATCCGGATAATGATGTGAATCTGCCGGAGATAAAGCCATCAGAACCGACAACTCCGACAGAGCCAACCGGACCAGATGAAAATGGTGAATATTGGACAGGATATTATTAAAAAAGATTTCAGAATAAAAAGATAACTGATTGCTGCGGGAGGGACGAAGATGAAGATAAAAAAGGGATTTGTATTGCGGGATGTCGCAGGCAGATCCGTTGTAGTTGCTACAGGGGCAGCCGCCAAAAAATTTCGTGGCATGATTATGCTGAATGATACCGGCAAAGAAATTTGGATAAGATTGCAGAAAGGCATGGATCAGGAAGAGATTATCCGCAGCATGGCTGAAGATTATGAAGTCAGTGAGGAAAAGGTCACAGCAGATGTTCAGAGTTTAATCGGACAGATGCAGGAAAATGGATTTTTAGAAGAATAAATAGATGTCGGGGTCAAAAGCCCCCGACTTTGATGCTCATATCGGGGCGGGTCCTAAGGTCTTTCACCCACCTATGAGCAAGCTCATGTGGGTTTAGACCTTTTGACCCTGGCATCATAAATACAATACAGTATAATGTGAACTTCCGGAAATTTTACATATAAGGAGGAAAAGAAAGGAATGAACAAAAAGAGGTTACAGAGATTGGGTGTGGTGTGCATGGCAGCAGCCATGGTACTCACGACAGTAAGTTTCCCAAGAGCAGCGAAAGCTGAGGAGGGAACGTTAACGCAGGCAGATGCGTCAACGAGTACTGAACAGGAAAAAGGAAAAGTTCTGGTGCAGGTGGATCAGGATGTGCTGAAAGCAAATGCGATGTGTAACAGTGAGATGAATCCGGCGATCAGTTGGGATAGTGCCAGCAGTTACACAAAGAATATTGATGGTCAGGCAGAGTATGCATTTGACGGAGATGAAAGGCTGGGAACGAATTCGAACAAAATTGATGGTGGTATGTGGCATTCGCGTTATACAGATACTAATACCGCAAAAATAGCAGGTACATCTACCGATTATAGTGCTGTCACTCGCGGAAATGAAGAAACCATCAACGATTCGAACAGACCTTGGATTGGTTCTGGATTTGGTCGGAAAATTATGCTGAAAAAAGTAACATATATGGGGAGATATACGGACAATAATGTAAGTAATAATATTGCAGATTATGTCCTGTATTATGCGAATATGGATAATCCGAATCAAGAACCAGGAGCAGATGACTGGCAGATTGCAAAAGAGGGAACTTTAGCAGCTACTTCTGCAGCATCAGATATCGTGTTGGATACTGCTAAAGAGGCTACTCATTTTAAGCTGGTGGGAAAGACTGCATATAACAGCAATGGTAGTAAGGTAGGCAATACGCAGCTTGTATGTGCGAGAGAGATTAAGGTTTATGAATTAAAAGATATAGATATTAACCTTACTGCTCCAACAAGTGCAGATGGAACAAATGCAGATGCAACAACTTCAGAGACGGGTACAGTAGAAAGTGCAGGGGATATATCAGAGTCTCCGGCAACGATAACCGGAGTTGTGGTAAAAAATAAAAATGAACTTGATTTAGCTCACCCTGTAACTGTTACGAGTACAACAGGAGATAAGCTTGATATTACGGGAGAAAATAATAAGGATGATTCAGTATTAATTCAATTTCAAATTAAGCTGAAAGAACTTCCTTCAGAGACTGATTCGGTTATTGTTGCTAAGGGCGATCAGTATAAGATTGCTTATAAAAGACAAACATGGAACAATCAGACGATATATAGAATTAAATTTTGGGTTACAGGTCCGGATAGTTTAGGGGATGCTCGTTGGAAGGAAGTTGGTTGCAATTTTACTGATGCAACGTACTTGAATAAATGGATTACAGTAACTGCAATGTATGATGGAACAACTGCGACAAAGCTTTGGATTAATGGAACATCTAAGAGCGATGGATGGAATTCCAATACTGCTTATGGCAACAGAAATGCAGGTGCAGCAATTGTACATAAAGAGGCAAATGTAACGATAGGTGACAGTACAATAAATGGTTATATTAAAGATTTGAAAATATATTCCGGTTTAGGTAGTAGCGTGACAGGTAATCAAACTAATTATTTAGCATTAGTATCGGCTTTATCAGATAGTGCAAATGCAACAAAAGTTTTTGATCTTTCAGCAACGCCAGCAGTGACACCTGCCTATAAGCTTGCTACAACGTGGAATACAGAAACTAAGCAGGATCCTGAAACTCATTTAGACAAGAATACATATACAGAGACAGTTACAGTAAACCCTGCTACAAATGCAAGTATTGTAACAGCTCCGGAAGCTGTAACAGTCAATATCGATGAAAATACTGGAAATAATAAAGTCATTCCGGTCAGTGAGGACACTGTTCTAGAAAACGGAACGGCAAAAGTCAAATATGTATTTGAAGATATGCTGCGTGGTGGTTCTCTCAGAATGATCACGGCAAATGGTGAGACAGATTATACGAAGACAAGTATGCGTTTTGGATATGACTTCAAGTTGCCCGCAGATACAACTTTTGACAGCTGTGCATGGTATTATGGAACTACTGCCAATGATCTGAGGTTGAGCTTAACACCGGGTGCGAATACAAAGAAGATAGAAAATCCGACAGCAACGAAGCAAGGGTATATCCGTTCCAACATTGTATTTACGAATATTGCAAAAGCTAATTTTGATAGAGATATTTTTGCCAGAGTTCTGGTGAAATATACAAAAGATTGGCGAGGATATTATCTGGGCAATGCCAAAATGCCCCACCATTCTTTTGATGTACAGAATCTCAGTCATTAGATTATTGATCCGGTAGAATAAAACAGAGATATGCGTAATTATGACTCCCACAGGATGAATCCTACCCTTTATAATGAAATGATTCGCATATCGATTGGGATTATCATCCCACTTTTATGCTCATATCGGGGCGGGCCCTAAGGTCTTTCACCCACCTATGAGCAAGCTCATGTGAGCTTAGACCTTTTGCCCCTGGCATCATGAAATAAAAGTACTTATGTAATAAAAATAGATATAAGGAGCAGGCAGAGCAGAAAATATGGAAATACAAAAATCGGATAAAGAACAGGAAAAGATGAATATAGAAAAAGTCTTGGAAGAAAAAGGTTATTTAATGACAGCACCTTTTGGGACAAAGCTGTCGCTTGAAAAGAACAGTTTGATAAAAAGAACCTTGATAATTGAACAATAGACAACAATAAAATGAAAACCTTTGAAAATTTTTAAGACAGGTAAGAGTTGAGAGTGAACAAAAGCAGTTTTGAAAAAAGCTTGTTCTTTGAGAAAGTGATGCTTTGATAAAAATATTTTCGCTTGAAAAGAACAGTAAAAAGAAGTTTTGGTTGAACAATCGACAACAATAACCCAACTTGAAAAAAGAGAAGAATTTTTAAGAACGGATTTTAACAAACCAAACAACAGTAAAAAGGGAAGAATTAGCTAGTATGTTGATTCTGAACTGGATATAAACACTTTTAACGAGAGTTTGATCCTGGCTCAGGATGAACGCTGGCGGCGTGCTTAACACATGCAAGTCGAGCGAAGCACTTAGGAAAGATTCTTCGGATGATTTCCTATTTGACTGAGCGGCGGACGGGTGAGTAACGCGTGGGTAACCTGCCTCATACAGGGGGATAACAGTTAGAAATGACTGCTAATACCGCATAAGACCACAGCACCGCATGGTGCAGGGGTAAAAACTCCGGTGGTATGAGATGGACCCGCGTCTGATTAGTTAGTTGGTGGGGTAACGGCCTACCAAGGCGACGATCAGTAGCCGACCTGAGAGGGTGACCGGCCACATTGGGACTGAGACACGGCCCAAACTCCTACGGGAGGCAGCAGTGGGGAATATTGCACAATGGGGGAAACCCTGATGCAGCGACGCCGCGTGAGTGAAGAAGTATTTCGGTATGTAAAGCTCTATCAGCAGGGAAGAAAGTGACGGTACCTGAATAAGAAGCCCCGGCTAACTACGTGCCAGCAGCCGCGGTAATACGTAGGGGGCAAGCGTTATCCGGATTTACTGGGTGTAAAGGGAGCGTAGACGGAGCAGCAAGTCTGATGTGAAAACCCGGGGCTCAACCCCGGGACTGCATTGGAAACTGTTGATCTGGAGTGCCGGAGAGGTAAGCGGAATTCCTAGTGTAGCGGTGAAATGCGTAGATATTAGGAGGAACACCAGTGGCGAAGGCGGCTTACTGGACGGTAACTGACGTTGAGGCTCGAAAGCGTGGGGAGCAAACAGGATTAGATACCCTGGTAGTCCACGCCGTAAACGATGACTACTAGGTGTCGGGTGGCAAAGCCATTCGGTGCCGCAGCCAACGCAATAAGTAGTCCACCTGGGGAGTACGTTCGCAAGAATGAAACTCAAAGGAATTGACGGGGACCCGCACAAGCGGTGGAGCATGTGGTTTAATTCGAAGCAACGCGAAGAACCTTACCTGCTCTTGACATCCCGGTGACGGCAGAGTAATGTCTGCTTTTCTTCGGAACACCGGTGACAGGTGGTGCATGGTTGTCGTCAGCTCGTGTCGTGAGATGTTGGGTTAAGTCCCGCAACGAGCGCAACCCCTATCTTCAGTAGCCAGCGGTAAGGCCGGGCACTCTGGAGAGACTGCCAGGGATAACCTGGAGGAAGGTGGGGATGACGTCAAATCATCATGCCCCTTATGAGCAGGGCTACACACGTGCTACAATGGCGTAAACAAAGGGAAGCGAACCCGCGAGGGTGGGCAAATCCCAAAAATAACGTCTCAGTTCGGATTGTAGTCTGCAACTCGACTACATGAAGCTGGAATCGCTAGTAATCGCGAATCAGAATGTCGCGGTGAATACGTTCCCGGGTCTTGTACACACCGCCCGTCACACCATGGGAGTCAGTAACGCCCGAAGTCAGTGACCCAACCGTAAGGAGGGAGCTGCCGAAGGTGGGACCGATAACTGGGGTGAAGTCGTAACAAGGTAGCCGTATCGGAAGGTGCGGCTGGATCACCTCCTTTCTAAGGAAGAAATGCTTTCTTTCGTCTGGAACAATCCAACTAAAACGGATGAAATATTTCCTTTCATTTGGAATAATCCAACGAGAACGGAAGAAAGAAGTAGAGGAATTTTACTGTTGTCTATTGTTGGGTTATCAAGTAGAGGGATGTTCTCCTTACTAGGTTCGAAAGAACCTCACCAAGTGCGGAGAACAAGCTTAGGACTAAGCTCGAAAAGACCTCGCTAAGACCTAAAGCTTTTTGGTGGCGATGCGTTCAGGGGTAACACCCGTTCCCATCCCGAACACGATGGTAAAGACCTGAACGGCCGATGGTACTGCACTGGAGACGGTGTGGGAGAGTAGGTGGCCGCCAAATTTAAAAGGAAAAAGACAAGGCTGTTTCGGAAGAAACTTCAGAATACTAAGTTCGAAAAAACCTCACCAAGAATTCTGAAGTACCAACCGACTAACGTGCGAAAAGACCGCACGAAGTCTTTAGGCATAGATACAGGCACAGATGAGCAACAACTTATCACCGCCAACCCAGTCAGCAGGGCAGTGCTGTTATGATAACTGGTTTCACCAGTGATTAGATATACAAAGAGATTTGTGTATGTAATGACTGATGAAAGTCGGTCAGGATGCGAAGCTCGCATCTTTATGTACCTTGAAAACTGCATATAGTGAAAATCAATAGATTAAGATAAATATCTAATCAAGACATCCGAGGTAATGTTAACAACATTAACTTAAGATCTGAAGAAAACAGATTCAAATAAAATTGACTATCACCAACGCATGCAACGCTATGCATGTGTGGACATTATCCCATTCCCGTGGGATGAGGTCGAGTTGGTTATGCTAATAAGAGCGTATGGTGGATGCCTTGGCACTAAGAGCCGATGAAAGACGTGATAAGCTGCGAAAAGCTTCGGGGAGGGGCAAATACCCATTGATCCGGAGATTTCTGAATGGGGAAACCTACCTGAGCAAACCTCAGGTATCCTGACGCCAATCCATAACGTCAGGAAGGGAACCCGGTGAACTGAAACATCTAAGTAGCCGGAGGAAGAGAAAACAACATGTGATTCTGTGAGTAGCGGCGAGCGAAAACGGAAGAGCCCAAACCAGTGTGCGTGCATGCTGGGGTTCGGACCGCGGAATTGATTCAACGAATTTAGCAGAACGGTTTTGGGAAAGCCGGCCAGAGAGGGTGAAAGCCCCGTAAGCGAAAGATGAGTTGACATGGCGGGATCCAGAGTACCACGAGACACGTGGAACCTTGTGGGAATATGCGGGGACCACCCCGTAAGGCTAAATACTACTTAGTGACCGATAGTGCATAGTACTGTGAAGGAAAGGTGAAAAGGATTTGGGAGGGGAGTGAAAAAAGAACCTGAAACCATATGTTTACAAGCTGTGGAAGAGCTTTATATGCTCAACCGCGTACTTTTTGTAGAACGGTCCGGCGAGTTACGCTGGCTGGCGAGGTTAAGCACTGAAGGTGTGGAGCCGAAGGGAAACCAAGTCTGAAGAGGGCGGAAGAGTCAGTCGGAGTAGACCCGAAACCGGGTGATCTATCCATGTCCAGGTTGAAGTTGCCGTAAAAGGCAATGGAGGACCGAACCCACATCCGTTGAAAAGGGTGGGGATGAGGTGTGGATAGGGGAGAAATTCCAATCGAACCCGGAGATAGCTGGTTCTCCTCGAAATAGCTTTAGGGCTAGCCTCATACGAGTCTTGCGGAGGTAGAGCACTGAATTCCTAAGGGGGCGTCAAAGCTTACTAAGGGATATCAAACTCCGAATGCCGTGTAGATGATGTATGGGAGTCAGACGATCCGAGATAAGTTGGGTGGTCAAAAGGGAAAGAGCCCAGACCAACAGCTAAGGCCCCAAAATGTGTGTTAAGTGGAAAAGGATGTGGGATTTCGAAGACAACTAGGATGTTGGCTCAGAAGCAGCCATCCATTCAAAGAGTGCGTAATAGCTCACTAGTCGAGAGGTCCTGCGCCGAAAATGTCCGGGGCTGAAACACACTGCCGAAGCTTTGGAATTGATGAATTTCAATTGGTAGAGGAGCATTCTTAAAGAGACGAAGCAGTACCGGAAGGAGCTGTGGATTTTTAAGAAGAGAGAATGCCGGAATGAGTAGCGAGAGGAAGGTGGGAATCCTTCCGGCCGAATATCTAAGGTTTCCAGAGTAAAGCTGATCTGCTCTGGGTAAGTCGGGGCCTAAGGCGAGGTCGAAAGACGTAGTCGATGGATAACAGGTTGAAATTCCTGTACTATCCTGTAACAGAACTGTGGGGACACAGGCAGAGAGCGTGAGCCGGGAATGGAAAGACCGGTACAAGCGAGGTAGGAGAAGAGTTGGCAAATCCGCTCTTCAATCTGAAGACGTGATGTGGACCGAAAAGAAGTAGGGAAGCACGTGAGCTGACTGTCAAGAAAAGCCGCTATTGTTTGCAGGATACCCGTACCGTAAACCGACACAGGTGGATGAGGAGAGAATCCTAAGGCCGACGGGAGAAGCATTGTTAAGGAACTCGGCAAAATGACTCCGTAACTTCGGGAGAAGGAGTGCCAGTAAGATGGCCGCAGAGAATTGGCCCAAGCAACTGTTTAGCAAAAACACAGGTCTATGCAAAACCGAAAGGTGAGGTATATGGGCTGACGCCTGCCCGGTGCTGGAAGGTTAAGGGGAGAGGTTAGCCGCAAGGCGAAGCTTTGAACTTAAGCCCCAGTAAACGGCGGCCGTAACTATAACGGTCCTAAGGTAGCGAAATTCCTTGTCGGGTAAGTTCCGACCCGCACGAAAGGCGTAATGATTTGGGCACTGTCTCAACAATGCACCCGGTGAAATTGAAATACCAGTGAAGATGCTGGTTACCTGCGCCAGGACGGAAAGACCCCATGGAGCTTTACTCCAGCTTGATACTGGGATTCGGTATTGTATGTACAGGATAGGTGGGAGGCTTAGAAGTGGTTACGCCAGTAGCCATGGAGCCGCTGTTGGGATACCACCCTTGCAGTACTGGGTTTCTAACCAGCAGCCGTGACCCGGCTGGGGGACAATGTCAGGTGGGGAGTTTGACTGGGGCGGTCGCCTCCGAAAGGGTATCGGAGGCGCTCAAAGGTTCCCTCAGAATGGTTGGAAACCATTCGAAGAGTGCAAAGGCAGAAGGGAGCTTGACTGCGACACCGACGGGTGGAGCAGGTACGAAAGTAGGACTTAGTGATCCGGTGGTATAAAGTGGGATTGCCATCGCTCAACGGATAAAAGCTACCCTGGGGATAACAGGCTTATCACTCCCAAGAGTTCACATCGACGGAGTGGTTTGGCACCTCGATGTCGGCTCATCGCATCCTGGGGCTGTAGCAGGTCCCAAGGGTTGGGCTGTTCGCCCATTAAAGCGGTACGCGAGCTGGGTTCAGAACGTCGTGAGACAGTTCGGTCCCTATCCGGCGTGGGCGTAAGATATTTGAGAGGAGCTGTCCTTAGTACGAGAGGACCGGGATGGACTGGCCGCTGGTGTATCTGTTGTCTTACCAAAGGCATAGCAGAGTAGCCAAGCCGGGAAGGGATAAACGCTGAAGGCATCTAAGCGTGAAGCCCCCTCAAGATGAGATATCTCATAACGTCAAGTTAGTAAGACCCCTTGAAGACGACGAGGTAGATAGGGCAGAGGTGGAAGTGTGGTAACACATGGAGCTGACTGTTACTAATAGGTCGAGGGCATAACCAAAGCAGTGATAGGTAAATGGATGATGGTGTTGGTTTTAACTGTATGTACCAGTGGCTCAGTTGGTTAGAGCGTCGCCCTGTCACGGCGAAGGTCGAGAGTTCGAGTCTCTTCTGGTTTATTTTGTATGGGATCTTAGCTCAGCTGGGATAGCATCTGCCTTACAAGCAGAGGGTCATAGGTTCGATAATAGGTCCCATCAAAATTAAAAAGTCTATGGATGGATTCCCAGAGGACTGAAAATTTGGCCTCTGGGGACAGACTGTAATAAAAAATCTGCATTTGCAAGGTTCACGGTGGTTAAGGGAATCCACCGGGTCCGACTTTTCCCGTCGGGGTCATTCATTGCCGATGTGGCTCAATTGGCAGAGCAGCTGATTTGTAATCAGCAGGTTATCGGTTCGAGTCCGATCATCGGCTTTTAACTTATGAAGTTTTAAATTAATATCGCGGGGTGGAGCAGTCTGGAAGCTCGTCGGGCTCATAACCCGAAGGTCATAGGTTCAAATCCTGTCCCCGCTACTCACAGTGTCATAAAATTGTGTAAGTATGCCCAGATAGCTCAGTCGGTAGAGCAGAGGATTGAAAATCCTGAAGTGGTTCATAAGTATGGGATTCCGCTGATTGTGGATGAAGCACATGGGGCTCATTTCGGATTTCATGAGTATTTTCCTCAAAATGCAAATGTAAGAGGAGCCGATATAGTGATCCACAGTCTTCACAAGACACTTCCGTCACTGACGCAGACGGCACTGCTGCACATGAATGGAAAGCTTGTAGATCGAGATAGTGTGAGACGATATCTTCATATGCTTCAGAGCAGCAGCCCTTCTTATATTTTAATGGCTTCGATTGATGAATGTATCCGACTGGTCGACGAGGAAAGGGAAAAGGTTTTTAAACCTTATGTGGAAATGCTCTGCCAGTTAAGAAAGGAAATTGGAAAACTGAAGAATCTTCAATTACTGGAAACGATGCAGTATGATGCTTCTAAGATTGTGATTTCTGCGAGGGGAAGAATGAGTGGCAAAGAGTTGCAGGAAATCCTTTTGGAAAACGATCATTTACAAATGGAGATGGCAGCGGGTTCTTATGTGATTGCAATGACCGGACCGGGAGATACGCAGGAAGGAATGAACCGGTTGCTCAATGCACTAAGGAATTTAGATAAGAGATTGGATGAAGTACTGCAGGGGAACAGGAAACAGGATAAGAACCTGGATGAAGTACTATCAGGAAATAGAAAAATGGATGCAGCTGCGATGAAAAAAGATCCGGGATTTTGCAGGCATCCGCTTATTCCGGCAGAAAGAGTAGTGGAAAGTGCAAAGGTGAAAGGACGAAAAGGACTGGCTGTTCCATGGCAGGAAGCTGTGGGGAAGGTTTCACTGGAATTTGTTTATTTATATCCACCGGGTATTCCGATTGTTGTACCGGGAGAGAGAGTTTCGGAAGAAGCTGTGCAGCAGATTCTGGATTATGAGAAGAATGGTTTTACCATTGAAGGGACGAAGAAAAAGGACAGACTGGAGGTTTTGAAAAATGGGTAAGATATTTTACCTGATGGGTAAGAGTTCTTCCGGAAAAGATACGATTTATAAAGAACTGCTTCAAAGATTTCCCAAAATGAAAAGGATTGTATTGTATACAACGCGTCCGAGAAGAGAAGGAGAACGTGATGGTGTAGAATATTTTTTCACAGATGAAGAAAAATTGCAGCAATTCAGGAATCAGGGGCAGTTGATCGAGGAAAGATCTTACCATACGCAGTATGGGGTATGGAGTTATTTTACAGCGGACGACGGACAGATCAATCTGAGACAGGAGGATTATCTGGTGATCGGGACGCTTGAATCCTATCGGGCAATGAAAGAGTATTTTGGAGCAGAAAGTCTGGTTCCTCTTTATATTGAAGTAGAAGACGGACTGCGGTTGACAAGGGCATTAGAGCGGGAAAAGAGACAGAGTCAGCCCAGGTATGATGAATTGTGCCGACGGTTTCTGGCGGATTCAAAAGATTTTTTCTGAGGAAAATCTGAGAGCAGCAGGGATAGAAAAAAGATTTCAGAATGTGGATATGGGGAGTGCATCGAAGCCATTGAAAGGGAAATTAGGGGTGTGACTTCCCATAAGATTGTGGTATACTAAAAGTGTATAATTTTATGTGTGGCAGGTGATAGAAATGAGTAGTTTTAAAGATGTAGTAGGACATAAGAATATAATCAAATATATTGAGAGTGCAGTCCAGGCGGATGCGGTTTCCCATGCGTATATATTGAATGGTGAACGTGGTTCGGGAAAGAAGCTTCTGGCGAATCTTTTTGCTATGAGTCTGCAGTGTCAGGATCGTGATGAGAACGGAGAGGCATGTGGAAAATGCCAGTCCTGTAAGCAGGCATTGCATGGAAATCAGCCGGATATTGTCCGTGTGTCACATGAGAAGCCAACCACGATCAGTGTTGATGATATCAGACAGCAGGTTAATAATGATATTGTAATCAAGCCTTATAGCAGTAAGTATAAAATTTATATCATCCCAGAAGCGGATCTGATGAGCGTACAGGCACAGAATGCTCTTTTGAAGACGATTGAAGAGCCACCGGAGTATGCGGTTATCATGCTGCTGACAGAAAATGCAGAGGTGCTGCTGCCAACGATCCGTTCGAGATGTGTTATGATGAAGCTGAGAAATATCAAGGATCAGCTTGTGAAGAAGTATCTGATGGAGCAGATGGAGATCCCAGATTATAAAGCGGATGTATGTGTGGCATTTGCTCAGGGGAATATGGGCAAAGCAATCATGCTGGCAAATTCAGATTATTTTAATGAGATCAAAGAAGAGGTCGTTCATTTACTGAGAAATATTGACGAGATGGATGTCCCTGAATTGATGGATGCAGTGAAAAAGTGCATGACTTATAAGCTGGAGATCAATGATTATCTTGATATGATGGCGATATGGTACAGAGATGTACTGATTTATAAAGCGACGAAGAATGTGGACCGGGTCGTATTTTCGGATCAGCTTCGTTATATCAAAGCCCGTGCCAGCAAGAGCTCTTATGAGGGAATTGAAAAAATACTTGAGGCACTTGAGACGGCGAAGGCACGAATGAAAGCAAATGTAAACTTCGAGCTGGTGATCGAGCTGCTGTTACTGACAATAAAGGAGAATTAATTAGTATGATAAATGTAATAGGCGTTAGGTTTCGTACTGCGGGAAAGATTTATTTCTTTTCACCGGGACAGTTTGCTGTGAAGCAGGGTGACCATGTCATTGTAGAAACTGCCCGGGGTGTGGAGTACGGGCGGGTTGTGAGCGGTCCGAAGGAGGTAAGTGACGATTCGGTTGTTCAGCCATTGAAGTCGGTAATCCGAATTGCAACGGACGAGGATAAGCGGACTGTCGAAGAGAATCATCAGAAAGAAAAAGAGGCATTTAAGATCTGTCAGGAAAAGATTCGGAAGCATAATCTGGACATGAAGCTGATCGATGCAGAGTATACATTTGATAATAATAAAGTATTATTTTACTTTACGGCGGACGGACGAATTGATTTCCGTGAGCTGGTAAAAGATCTGGCGGCTGTATTCAGGACAAGGATTGAACTGAGGCAGATTGGCGTGCGTGATGAGACGAAGATCCGTGGTGGACTGGGAATCTGTGGTCGTCCGCTTTGTTGCAGCACCTATCTGACTGAATTTGCAGCGGTTTCTATCAAAATGGCGAAGGAGCAGAATCTTTCTCTGAATCCTACAAAGATATCAGGTGTCTGTGGCCGTTTGATGTGCTGTCTGACGAACGAGGAGGAAACGTATGAGGTTTTGAACAGCCAGCTTCCGTCTGTGGGAGATATGGTGACAACTTCAGATGGACTTACGGGAGTTGTGCAGTCCTTAAGTGTTCTGCGTGGACTGGTGAAAGTGGTCGTAAATCTGGAGGATGATGAGAAAGAGATCCGGGAGTATAAAGCGACAGATCTGAAGTTCCGTCCTCGCAGGAAAAAGAAAAATCCTAAGAAAGATGGAGATTCAAAAGAAAATGGAAAGTAATCTGTTAAAGCAGGGCGAGAGGTTAGATGATCTTCAGCTTGGTGGTCTGGGACTGATCCAGGATCCGGACAAGTTCTGCTTTGGTGTGGATGCGGTTCTTCTTTCAGACTTTGCAAAGGTGCGTCAGGGAGAAACGGTACTTGATATGGGAACAGGGAATGGAATTATCCCTGTTCTTTTGGCTGGAAAGACGGAGGGAAAGCATTTTACCGGACTGGAGATTCAGGCAGATACGGCTGAGATGGCACAGAGAAGTGTCCGTTATAATCACTTGGAGGACAGAGTGGAGATTGTGACCGGAGATATAAAGGAGGCCGCAACAATTTTCAAACCGGCTTTTTTTGATGTGATCACGACGAATCCACCTTATATGCTGGCAGAGCATGGACTCAGGAATCCAGATGACAGAAAGGCGATCGCAAGGCATGAAGTCTTGTGTACATTGGATGATATTTTGCGGGAGAGTATGCGTCTTTTGCAGGATAAGGGCAGATTTTATATGATCCACCGACCGTTCCGGCTGACGGAGATCCTGACGAAGATGAGTCAGTACAAGATTGAGCCAAAGAGGATTCAGTTTGTTCATCCGTATCTTGATAAAGAGCCAACGATGGTGCTTGTGGAAGGAATGCGGGGAGCGAAGCCGAGAGTGAAGATCGAACCGCCTCTGATCATGTACTCCAGGGATGGAGGTCTGCGGATGGAGAATGGATATGGGCATACAGGAGGTTGAAATGGCAGGAATCTTATACCTGGTGGCGACACCGATTGGAAATCTGGAGGATATGACGTTCCGGGCAGTCCGGGTTCTGAAAGAAGTTGATCTGATCGCAGCAGAAGATACACGGAATAGTATCAAGCTGCTGAACCATTTTGAGATACAGACTCCCATGACGAGTTATCATGAGTTTAATAAGTATGAAAAGGGAAAAAAGCTGGTTGAGAAGCTGCTGGATGGTATGAATATCGCTGTGATCACGGATGCAGGAACTCCGGGAATTTCAGACCCGGGGGAAGAGCTGGTGAAGATGTGCTATGAGGCAGGAGTAAGAGTCAGTTCAGTACCGGGGCCGGCTGCATGCGTGACAGCGTTGACGATGTCGGGACTTGGGACAAGACGTTTTGCATTTGAGGCGTTTCTTCCGCCAGATAAAAAAGAGCGGGAGGCAGTGCTGACAGAGCTGGAGACGGAGACGAGAACGATTGTTATGTATGAAGCTCCGCACCGGCTGGTGAAGACATTAAAACTGCTGGCTGAACGTCTGGGAGAGCGGCGGATCACGGTTTGCCGAGAGCTGACGAAGAAGCATGAAACTGCATTTCTGACAACCATCCCTGAAGCGGTGGCTTATTACGAAGCAAATGATCCGAAAGGGGAATGTGTGCTGGTGATCGAGGGACGCAGCAGAGAAGAGATGCGGCAGGAGGAACAGGCACGTTGGGAAGAGATGAGCATTGAGGAGCATATGGAACATTATCTCGCACAGGGGATGAACCGGAAAGATGCCATGAAGCAGACCGCAAAAGACCGGGGAATGCAGAAGCGGGAAGTTTATAATTATCTTGAAAAAGATAAAAGAGTAAAAAGCTGCATCCGCAGGAAAGATTCAGGAGCTGGAATAATCAGCCGGCTGAATGTTCCTGCGGATGCAGCTTTATTATACTCTGCGGTCTTCTTCAATCTTTCCATCTCTCATGAAAATAATGCGGGAATCCAGGGAGAGAGCTTCTTCAGGGTCATTTGTCACATACAGGACGGTTATACCGAGTTCTTTGTTGATGCGTAAGATGTCGCTGAGCATCTCATGACGTCGATCATCGTTCTGATGTGCAAAATCCTCATCAACAAGGAGTACTTTCGGGTGGCAGACGATTGCACGTCCAAGTGCGACCCGCTGCTTCTCTGCATCAGAAATATTTTTGATCTTTTCATGAAGAATAGCAGAGATTCCGAGGAATTGTGCCGCAGTGTTGACACGGTTGTCGATGACATTTCTCGGAAAATCTCGCAGCCGGAGACCAAGAGCCATATTTTCATAGACATTCAGATATTTATAAAGCAGATAATTCTGGAATGCCATGGCCAGCTTTCTGTCGCGTGGCAGAATATCATTAAGCAGTTCATCACCAAGATAGATCTTTCCTGATGTGATATCTTCCAGTCCGCCGATCATCCGAAGAATCGTGGACTTGCCACAGCCGCTCGGTCCATGAAATACGACAAATTCTCCGTCCTGAATTTTTAAAGTAACATCATCAACGGAGATGAATCCGTTGGGATAAGTTTTGGTCAGGTGTTCAAACATTATATCAGACATCATCATGCCTCCATCCATAGAAATCTTGTTAGCATAATTTTAGCACAAAGGGAATATGTAAACAATGGTTTTGAATGGATGTGTTGTTGATTGACCGGTGTTGGGAGTTATGAATCATGAAAATCAGGAATAGTAACCTGCGAGCAGGACGCTGGCGGCGAGTCCGGCAAAGGTTGCAAAAACAGCTCCGGGAAGCGTATAACGGGTATGGCGGATCCTGGCAGTCATAAAGTAGACACTCATAGTGTAAAAAATGGTTTCGGTACAGGACATGGACAGTGAGGCGATGAGTCCGATCCGGGAATCAGTTCCGTAAGTTTTATAGAGATCAACAAGCAGACCGGAGGCAGCAGAGGACGAGAACATTTTTACAATGGAAAGAGGGACAAGTTCTCCGGGAAATCCGATCAAATTCGTGAATTTTCCGATGAAAGAGGAAATCACGTCGAGAAACCCGGATGCCCGGAGGATTCCCGTTGCAGTCATCAGTCCGATCAGAGTCGGGACAAGCCGGATGACGGTACGGCAGCCATTTTTTGCACCGGTGATAAAGGTTTCATAGACATCAATTTTTGCAGTCAGTCCACAGATGATGATGGAAAGGATCAGAAATGGGATAAAGTAGTTGGAGATGTAGAGAAGAATGTGCAAGGGGTGTCCTCTTTCTATTATGGGGCAATTAGTAGATATATATGTATTTCTTTTGAAGATATGTAATGTACCAATGCAAAGACTGATGGAATAAGAGGCCAGGGCGATACATAAAATGAAAGAAAATGGTTCGGAAGTGTTCTATGAGATTCTGGGAAAAGAAAGAGGAACAAAGGAGCTGTACCATGCAGAGGATGAGAAAGATCTGCGTGGCAGGGCTTTTTTTTTAGTTGTGCTGGGACTTGGCGGCTGTGCAGAAATAGCAGATGAAAATGGGAAGGCAGGGAGTTCAGTCAGTGAGGATGAACGATTTGAAGCATATACGAGGGAAGTGTTCTGTAGTGAAGTATCGGCAAATGCAGTCAGTCTGCATTATACATTAAAGTATCCGCAGGAATATGGGATCGAATCCGCTCCTGCAGTTTACGGAACAGTGGTCACGGATGAACAGGCGGTGAAAGCCGGTGTGGAAAATATGGAGAAAGCGTTGATAACTTTTGAAAAAAATAAATTAAGTGTGGAAAACCAGATCACTTATGATGTTCTGCAATCTTATTTAGACAGTGCAGAAAGAAGTGCAGAGTATTTGTGGTATGATGAACCTCTTGGTACAGTCAGCGGTGTGCAGACCCAGCTTCCGGTAGTGCTTTCGGAATACCGGTTTTATGAAAAAGAGGATGCTGATACATACCTGGATCTGATGAGATCAACAGGAACTTATTTTGATGAAGTAATTGCATTTGAGCGGGGAAAATCGGAGAAAGGACTTTTTATGTCAGAGAAACTGGCAGACGCAGTGATAGAACAATGTCAGGCATTTCTGGATATGGGAAACGGAAATTATCTCTATTCTACTTTTTGTGGAGCGGATGCGGGAAAGCGGAAAATTTACGGAAGAGGAGATGGGCGAGTATACGAAAAAAAAATGCACAGGTTATAGAAGAAGTGGTCTGTCCTGCTTATGAAAGGCTGATGGCAGCAGTACGTGAACTGAAAGGAACAGGAAAAAATGAGGAAGGTCTGTGTGGGCTGCCACAGGGGCAGGAATATTATCAGATGTTGGTGGATCAGTCCGTGGGAACGAAGGAATCGATCGTGCAGTTGGAAGAACTGACACGCAGACAGATGGAAGATGACATTACTGCCATGGAGGGCGTACTGGGGGCAAAGGTGGAAGAAGCGAAAGAATCTGCGGCAGATATGAAGCAGGGGACAGCGGAACTGATCCTGAAAAAATTGTCGGATGGGATAGAAAAAGCATTCCCGGAGACACCGGACACTACATTGGAAGTCAAGTATGTTCCGAAGGAAATGGAAGAACATTTAAGTCCGGCTTTTTATATGATTCCTGCAATCGACAACAGCAGGGAAAATGTGATCTATATCAATCAGGGGCAGATGCGGGATGATCTGACGCTCTTCACAACGCTTGCCCATGAAGGGTATCCGGGGCATTTATATCAGACAATCTTTTATGAAAGTACAGATCCTGATCCGGTCAGAAGTATTTTCAATTTTGGCGGTTATGTGGAGGGATGGGCGACTTATGCGGAAATGTGTAGTTATTATCTGACACCACTTCCGAAAGAACAGGCTACGATCCTGCAGAAAAATGGTTCCGTGATCCTTGCATTATATGCACTGGCGGATATGGGAATCCATTATGATGGCTGGAGCAGGATAGATACGGCAGCCTTTTTTGCAAAATACGGAATTTCAGATGCAGAAACGATACAGAAAATCTACGATCTGATCCTTGGTTCACCGGGCAATTATCTGAAATATTATATTGGATATGTCAAATTTCTGGAATTGAAGAAATGCTGGGCGGAAAAAATGGGAGAGGATTTCAGTCAGAAAGAGTTTCACCGGGCAGTGCTGAGTGTAGGACCTGCACCGTTCGATGTGGTTGAAACGTATATGTGGAACTATGCACAATAATGACACAAGAGCGTAAGAAAAAGGGGGCGTAAAGTTGTTAAATGGTCTGTGGGCGGGGATGATCCTGATCGGAATTATTTTCGGGGCATGGAACGGGAAAATGCCGGAGCTGACAAAAATGATACAGACTTTGATATGTTGGAGACGCCTTCTTCGAGGATCTTAAACTGGCTGCTGCGGGCAGGATGGCTGAAGCGTATCGAGGATTATAATACACTGGTGACAAATATTGTCATTCCGGATTATGCGGCGGTGATGATCGATGCATTTGAAAAGCTGAATTCGGAAGATGCATCGGAGACGGATATTTATATTCAGAATGTCTATGCAACGCTGTATGCGTTCCGCAATGATCCGCGGGCAAGTGTCGGGCTCTTAAGGACGGCTCTGGTGAATACGAGGCGGCTGAATAAGGCACTGCAGGATATGCTTCATAATATGAATAAATTCTTTGCGAAGCTCTTGCAGCAGGATTCTTACAGTGGGATCCTGCGGGAACATCTGGACAGTTATGTGGAAGAAATCGTATGGAAGAAATATCATATTCTTAAGACTTCGGATAATTTTTATATTTACAAGATGGATATTAAGAAATGTCTGAGAGAGATCCGGGATGATGAAGCATTTATCATGAAGGTACAGGCACGGTCGAAGATGCTGGGAGATAACCAGGATGATGTGTTGGATCTGTTGGATCTGATCGAGCGTGGATTTGACGATATCGAGCACCGCATTGCCAATATGGACAAAGAACATACGAAATATGTCCGGGCAACGGTAACCAGAATGAATTATCTGTTAAGCGGTGAGACGGATACGAAGGGCCTGGTGGTACAGCTTCTGAATAAGATGTCGGAAGAACCGGAGCAGATGGAAGAGATCATCACAGAGACCGGAAAGCGCATGAATCTGTCACTTCTGGAGATTCTGTCAGAGAAGTCTTTATATAAGAGAAGAAAATCCAGAAAAGACTTCATCAGTCAGCTGCTTCCGGATGAGACGACGGGAGATCTGGATAAGGATGATATCTTAAGACTGAACCGGATACAGATGCGGTTCAGCAAGAAGCAGATTGAAGAATTCATCGAGAATAATATGGAAGATGAAGTGATGGATGCGTCGAAGATCAATATTGCATGACGAGGAAGAATTTGAAAAACTGATTCTTGCTTATGATTACAGTACGCGTAAGAACAGCAATATATGGTGCTGGAAGAAGAACCGGAGATGGTGGAAAAGGACGGATACCGGTATCCGGCACTCAGGTTTGTGAAACGGCGCGCATTTATAGAAAAAAAGACAAAGTTCTGAAAATAAATGATAGATTATTACGAACAGTTAACTCAGGAAGAAAAGGAAGAGATCACAGAGGTCATCCAGACACTGTACCGTCAGACATTTCTTCTGGAAAGAAAATTTGATAAACGTGCGGGAAGGATGCAGTATACAAAAGAATACCGTACATGTACGAAAAGCATCTGGAATTTTTTTAAAATATTTTCGAGGTGGCGGGGATCACACTGCGGGAAAATGTACATATGGGTGTGATCTATATCCAGGAGAGCAGTTATGGGGTGAGAAGCTGCCGCGTCTGGCAACCATTTATCTGCTGGTATTAAAGCTTCTATGATGAGCAGATGGATGCAGACTGCATCGTCGAGCAGCCATGTGGTGACAACACTTGGTGCGGTAAACGGAAAAGCTGGAGAATTTCATGTATTGAAGAGTCTTCCGTCAATTACGGAAATGAGACGGACGATCGCACTTCTGAAGAAGTATCAGATCATCGAGCCGCTTGATGTTCTGGAAGAATTAAACGAAAGTCGACCCGCCTGGTCATCTACCCTTGTATCCATACGGTACTTTTAGGAGACGACATCAGGGAATTGGAATTAGCGACATTCAGTGAGGAGGATCAAATTGGAGACAAGCAGCCATTCAAAGCACTCTCGAAGATATGCCTGAACAACTGGCATTATATAGATAGAAAGATACTGACTGAGTGAAGGGATCAACTTCTTCACCGGGCATTCCGGAAGCGGTAAATCAACGGTTATCGATGCAATTCAGATCGTGCTCTATGCTAACACGGACGGACGTGGATTTTTTAATCAAGCGGCAGCAGATGATTCGGACCGTACCTTGATCGAGTACTTAAGAGGTATGGTAAACATCAGTGAAAATAATGAGTCACAGTATTTAAGAAATCGTAATTTTTCCAGTACGATCGTGCTGGAGTTGACACAGACGAATACCAGAGATAAACAGTGTGTTGGTGTTGTGTTTGACGTGGATACAGCAACAAATGAGATCAACCGCCTGTTTTTCTGGCACACGGAAGCGGTCTGCTTGCGAATGCTTACCGGGAGAAAGGCAGGTGCCTTACCACTGCGGAAATGCGTGAGTACCTGCAGCGTTCCTTTACGCCGGAACAGTTCTACTGCGGTCCGAGCAATGAAAGATTCCGGAGACAGCTATACGATATCTATCTTGGCGGTTTGGACATGGAAAAATTTCCAAAGCTATTCGGATGAAACGCTGGACGATCTCGTTCCGTATGAATATCAAACTGGAAGATTTCTGTAAAGGAATATCTGTAATGCATATCTGTATGGAACAGGATATCCAGATTGAGGATCTGAAGAAGATCGATGGAATCTATCAGGATTTTGATGATAAGCGAGAAAAAAGCAGGGAATGTGACTACCGTCTTACCCGTCTGGAAATGCTCCGGCTGCAGGCGGACATCCAGGGACTCCATGATAAGATTAAAACCAGAGAAGAAGGTATCAAGGTACAGGAGCATACGAAAGCCGAGCTGATGCGCCAGAGCCATGGAGAACTGCAAAAGGAGCATGAGGAGCTGTTACTTCGTCTGAATAACAGTGGTTATAAAGCACTGGAAGCAGAACTTGCAGGACTTAACGAGACTCTGGAACATCTGGGAAAAAGCAGGGCGAGTCTCACAAAGACAGCACAGAGACTTGCAGCATGGAAGGAACAGGAGATTACGTCCAACCAGACAATCTGGGATATTGATAAGTTTGAAGCCGGTACGATTTCGGAGGGTGAACTTACAAGGCTGAAAAAATATCGCACAGATGCGTGCGGAGATCGAAGAAGAACGTCGGGATACGGACAGTACACTTCGTCAGATCAAGAAAGAAGAACGAGAAGCCAAAGAAGAGCTAAAAGAGCTGAAACAGGGAAGAAAAGCATATCCAAAAGAGCTGGAAGAAGCAAGGCTGGAATTACAGAACCGGTTGCAGGAGAATTGTGGAAAATTTGTTTCCGTGCAGATCCTTGCAGATCTTCTGGAAATCCGGGATGAAAGATGGCACAATGCAGTGGAAGGCTATATGGGAAATAATAAACTTCTGCTGATCGTAGAGCCGAAATACGCAAAAGCGGCAATGGATATTTATCAGGAGATGGATAAGAAGAAATTCTTCCGTGCTGCAATTCTGGATACGGAAAAGGTTATGGAAGAAGAGCACATTGTCCGGCAGGGCGCTCTTGCAGAAGAAGTAAAAGCAAAAGAAAAATACGTGCAGTCTTACATCAATTTCTTTCTTGGTAATGTCATGAAATGTGAGAACATTGAGGAACTCAGGGAGTGCAGGATTGGTGTGACACCGGACTGTATGCTGTATCACAGCTATCGTCTGCAGCATATTAATCCGGAAAATTATATGAGACGTGCTTATATCGGAGAGATTAGTCTCCGTCAGAGGATCCGGCAGCTTCAGAAGCACTGTGATGAGCTTCAGGAGAAGAGGCTTCCACTTGCGGCACTTGTGGAAGAGGCAAAGAAACTTCTGGAACTGGAAGCAATGCCACTTCCGACAGAGGATTATATCAGCCAGATCCTGGATGCAAAGGCGATAAAGGGAAAAGAAACCCGTAAGAAAGATTTACTTGAAAAGCTGCAGAAACTGCGTGCAGAATCAGTCGATACTCTGGAAGCACAGATGAAAGAAGTGCAGGAAAGACGGGATGCAAAGCAAAGAAAGAGATCACGAAGACAGAGAAAGAAATCTGGAAAAACGGGGAAGAAATCGAAAAATTCAGAAACAGTATTACAGAGTCGGAATTTGCACTTTCTGGAATCCAGAAAGAATTTCAGGAAAAACGAAAGGTTTGAAAAGCAGTTTGAAGAGTATCTGGAAGCACAGAAAAGCAGAAACTATATTTATTTAAAAGAGGCAAGTGCAAGGCAGCTGCAGCAGCTTGGAAAGAAAAAAGAAGAGATATATCAGGAGTTGGTGGCAGCCCGCAGTGCTTATACCAAAAAATATACGCAGCGTAATTTTTCAGTGGTAGAAGAAGATAATAAGGTTTATCAGGAGCTTCTGGAAAGCCTGTTGTGTGATAATCTGGAAACTTACCGGCAGGCAGCGAATGAACAGGCAAAGGCAGCGGTCGAGCACTTCAAGGATGACTTTGTTTTCAAGATCCGCAGTGCAATCCGCGAGGCCTACCAGAGAAGAGATGAGCTGAACCGGATCATCAGCCGGCTGGATTTCGGAAAAGATAAGTACCAGTTTGTGATCACGAAGAATAAGGGTGCAGACGGAAAGTACTATAAGATGTTTATGGATGATACCCTGCAGATCAATCCGGCACAGCTTTCAGGTTCTATTGAGAACCAGATGAATCTGTTCACGATGGAGCATGAAGAAAACTACGGTGATATGATGAATGAACTGATCGGCATATTTATCCCACCGGAAAATGCTACCCATGAGGAACTGGAAGAGGCAAAGAAAAATATGGACAAGTACGCGGATTACCGTACTTATCTTTCGTTTGATATGCAGCAGATCGTCCAGGGTGAGGAAGATATGAAAATCGGTCTTGGCAAGATGCTCCGTAAGAATTCCGGAGGAGAAGGACAAAATCCTCTTTATGTTGCACTTCTTGCAAGCTTTGCACAGATTTACAGGATTAATCTTTCCCCGAAAATCCACAGGAATCCGACACTCAGACTGGTCGTTCTGGATGAGGCATTTTCAAAAATGGATGCTGAGAAGGTGGCAAGCTGTATTGCGCTGATCCGTGGGCTTGGTTTTCAGGCGATTATCAGTGCGACAATGACAAGATCCAGAATTATCTGGAAAATGTAGACAAGACCTTTGTCTATGCGAATCCGAATAAAAAGCATATTTCAATCCAGGAATTTGAAAATCCGATGTATAAGCGGCTCTTCAGCAAAAAATATTTAAAAGATACAAAGATTTTTGAAAATGAATTTCAGGATTTTATTGTTTCAACGGCAAAAATATATGCGAAGGAACTGCTGGATGATGCAATGAATGATTCGGAGATTTTGTCGGCTCTGTTGATCGAGGATTATGCACAGGAGCTGGCTTTGAAAGGTCCGCTGCATCTGAAATGGGAGGACGGAACGGAGATTCATAATGAAGACTGGCGGTATGGAAATATCCTGAACAGTGATACACTGCGGTATGCACAGATCGCCGGGCAGCAGCCGGAAATCCAAAGGGTCATTACCATTGAAAATAAAGCAAATTATATGATGATGCCTTGGGAAGAGCATACGCTATACATTTTTACGCATGGATTTTCAGTCCGAAAGAATGTAGATTTTTACAGTCTTTAAATCAGGTGCTTGAGCATACAGAAGTTGAATTTTATCATAGCGGAGATCTTGATTATGGCGGAATTAAAATATTTCTGTATATTCAGAAGAACATTTTCCCTGAATTGCAACCGTTGATGATGGATGTGCAGACTTATGAAAATATCGGAACTACGCGGAAAAGATAGAGGACACAACGTTGGAAAAGCTGAAGAAACTGCAGATTGAAAATCCGGTTCTCAGGCAGCTGGCGGAGAAGCTGGCAAGGGAAAAGAAAGGGATCGAGCAGGAAAGTTTTTTGTTGTGAAAATGAAATTGATTAAAAAGAAAGAGGTAATTGATATGAAATTAATGATTGCATCAGATATTCACGGTTCGGCATTCTATTGTGAAAAGATGATAGAGGCATATAAGAGGGAGGGGGCAGACCGGTTATTATTGCTTGGGGATATTCTTTATCATGGACCGAGAAATGATCTCCCGGAGGGATATGCACCCAAAGAAGTGATTGCAATGCTGAATCCATTGAAAAGCGAGTTATTGTGTGTGAGGGGAAACTGTGATACAGAGGTAGACCAGATGGTACTGGATTTTCCGATTCTTGCAGATTATTGTTACGTGAATCTGTCAGGGGAGAATGGACAGGGAGATATAACGATATTTGCAACGCATGGACACATCTATCATCCGCATCATCTTCCACCATTGAAGGATAGAGATATTCTTTTGAATGGTCATACGCATATTCCTGCCTGTGAAGAGATCCTGGATATGAATGGTGGAACATATCAGTATTTAAATCCGGGATCTGTCTCGATTCCGAAAGAGGGATCGGAGCATAGTTATATGATCTATGAAAATGGTACATTTGCGTGGAAAAATCTTACCGGGGAGGAGTATCAGACATGGAAGACCGTTTCGCACTCCTGATTGATGCGGATAATGTATCTGCCAAATATATTAAACCGATCCTTGATGAATTATCGAAATACGGTAATGTGACTTATAAGAGAATTTACGGGGACTGGACAAAGACAAATAATGCAAGCTGGAAAGAAGAACTTCTTCAGAATTCGATCACTCCGATCCAGCAGTTCGCCTATACCCAGGGTAAGAATGCGACGGATTCGGCGATGATTATTGATGCGATGGATCTGCTCTATACTGGAGAACTGGATGGATTCTGCCTGGTGTCGAGTGACAGTGATTTTACAAAGCTGGCGAGCCGTCTGAGAGAAAGCGGAAAGACTGTGATCGGTATGGGAGAGGGAAAGACTCCGTCGCCGTTCAGAAAAGCGTGTGATATTTTTACAGAACTGGAACTTCTTCTTGAAGATAATACAATGGGAAAAGAAGAACGTAATACCCATTCTCATGCTTCAGGAAAATGGCAGAAAAAGGACAACCATGATTCAATGGTTTCAAAGGAAAAAATTGAAGAGGCGGTTGTCAAGATTATTACGGAAAATCAGAATAATGACAGGGAGACCGGTCTGGGAGAAGTTGGAAGCAGACTGGTAAAATTATATCCTGATTTTGATGTCCGTCGATATGGCTATAGTCTTTTATCAAAATTTTTGGAATCTTTGCCGAAGCTGATGCTGATGCAGGAGGGAACGAAGGTAACGGTAACAATCTATGAAGATAAGAGCCGGAAAGAAATGCTGGAAGAATATATCCTGTTGCAGATCCAGAGTGCCGGAAGTTATGGAATCCCTCTGAGTAGTCTGGGAAATCGTATTCGTATGAGATTTGGAGATTTTAAGGTACGGGATTACGGATTTTCCCAGTTTAAGCAGTATATTGCAAGCTTTCCGGATGTAGAATTTGTGGATGATGAGGAGAGAACCCGGGCGGTGTATATGGAAGAATAAGGGAAAAATTAATACACGGTATTAAAAAGGGAGTGTCTTTTGGCACTCCCTTATCTGTTCAATTTATCCCTGTAATCCATTTGACTGTCGGATCATATCTTCAACGACGATATCAAAAATCTCACCGACGGAACTGCAATATTCCAGTATTTTCCAAGGCTCGTTGGTATGAAAATGAATTTTTATCAGGTCTTCATCACCGGCTGCGATGAGGCTGTTTCCTTCAAAATGTTCTGTGATATAGTCGGATATTTCATCCTCATCCAGGTCGCGGTCGCGTCTTTCGATCAGGAGCTGTGTATCATAACGATAAGCGAACTGATCGTCTTCTGCATCAATAGACTGTATTCCCATTTTATTGTCCTCCGTTATAAAATCTGTGGCAGTGTCGGTCACTGCTTTTTATGTCAAAGTATGCAGGAGAAGCTGCCAGTGGCAGGTTCTCTGTATCAGCTGTTCCGGTGGGGAACAAATGATTCATAAACAGTATAGCATAAAATAAAAGAGAATGAGAAAATTCTTTTATAGAATGACTTGAGAAAATTTTGCAACAAAAATTTGACAGACATGGCAAAAAAAGTTATAATTCAAACTGTTTGAATTAAAAGCGTTTAACACAGAAATGTGCTGAAGTGCATTTGGAGGTTAAAGAAATAACAGCAGGAGAGAAAAGAAATGGATGATTCATTGCATTATCTTATTATGGCAAATCAGATGCTGGTGCAGAAAGCATTGCTCTATAAGCTGAAAGATACGGGGCTTACCATCGGCCAGCCGAAGATTCTTGATTACTTAAGCAGGCATAACGGAAGTAATCAAAAGGAGATTGCGAAAGCATGTTTCCTGGAGGCGGGATCTTTGACGACGATCCTTAATAAGATGGAAGAAAAGGGATTGATCCGCCGTCAGATACTCAATGGTAACAGACGGAGTTTTCATATTTTTATGACAGAGGAAGGAAAGAAAAAGCAACAGTTGGTCAGCGAGGCATTTTCTGAGATTGAAAGGAAGGCAGTGGAAGGTATTTCAAAGGAAGAAATGGAAGGCTTTCTGTCAGTATATCAGAAAATCTATGCAAATCTGTTGGATGAAGCAGGTTCGTCTTCTATAAATAAAAAAAAGACGGATCAGTGAGAAAAAAATCTATTGAAGGATGAGAAAAGACAGGAGAGAGATTATGAACAAATTAAAGAGGTACATATTATTTTTAATCGGGCTATTTGTAAATGCACTGGGAGTCAGTCTGGTGACAAAAGCGAGTCTTGGTACGTCACCAATCTCATCGATCCCATATGTATTAAGCCTGAATTTCCCATTTACACTGGGAAATTTTACAATCGTGTTCAGTATTTTGCTGATCGTATTACAGATTCTGATTTTAAGAAAGAATTTTAAACTTGAGAATATTCTGCAGATACCGGTTTCCATCGCATTTGGATATTTTATTGATCTGACAATGTATCTGTTATTTTGGATCAATCCGCAGAATTATTTTGTAAAAATGATCGCATTGCTGGCAGGCTGTCTGGTACTGGGATTAGGTGTTTATCTGGAAGTGCTGGCAGATGTTGTCATGCTGCCGGGAGAATCTTTTGTCCGGGCGATCGTACAGACATGGAATACCAATTTTGGAACAACGAAGATTGTCTTTGATTCGTCGATGGCGATCATTGCAGGGGTTCTTTCTTTTGTATTTTCAGGAAAATTAAATGGAGTCCGGGAAGGTACGATCATTGCAGCATTGCTGGTTGGATTTATTGCCAGACTGCTTGGAAAAAGGCTGGAGTTTATCAAATCATATCTGTTCCCGGAAGAGAACGGAGAAGGCGGACAGGCACTGGCTTCTGCAGCAGATGCAGAAAATGCAGAAAATGCTCCGGTGGCAGATGGTATAACGGGGAAATTGGCAGAAAAGCAGGAAGCAGAGGGTATTCATAAGAATGTGATTGTGATCGGAAGACAGTACGGATGTGGAGGACATGACATAGGAAAGAAACTGGCAGAAAAATTCGGTTATGAATTTTACGATCAGGAAATCATTCAGATGATCGCCGGTACAACGGGTATGACATCCGAGTTTATCCGTCAGAAAGAAGAGTCCATGACCAACAGTCTGTTGTATGATTTTGTAAATCAGATGTATCTTTATGGAAAGGAAGAGGAAGAGGCCCGAAAGATAAGATTTTTGAAGCAGAATCAAAAGTAATCAGGGAGCTGGCGGCCAAAGGAAAATGTGTGATCATTGGAAGATGTTCGGATTATGTATTGTGTGAAAATGAGAAGACTTTAAAACTGTTCTTCGCTGCACCATTGGAAGTAAGGGCAAAACGGATTATGGAGCGTCTGAATATCAGTAAGAAAGAAGCTGAGCAGGTGATCCGGAAAGAAGACAGACGCCGTGCAGATAATTACCGTTACTATACAGGACGGGTGTGGGGATCAGCGGCAAATGTTGACCTTACATTTAATACAGCTATGGATGAAAGATATATTGAAGAATGTATTAGCAAAGCTATGGAGCTGGAAATTTAGTGCTATAGGGTGAGAGTGGCTGATGGTATAAGTTTTATAATAGTTATCGGAAAACCTCCGGATATGGGGTCACCTCAAGAGATTCCCCAGTCCTTTTGTCATATTTCTTTTTCACTGCCCGGTCAGTCAGTCAAATAATGTCGAGGCATCCGGTTTCTCATAAAAATCAAAGCACATCAGGATCTGATCTTTCGTGGTCTTTTCAATCGCCAGGTCGTTGGGGAGGGATGTACGGTCAAAAAGTCCGATTTCTGTAGTCTCGATATTTGATTTAAATGTTCCACTTTCATACTGGCAGAGCATAAAGGTTTTTATAACTCCGTAGGCATGGTTCATGACATTATGCTTTCGCCAGTCCTGAACGGCGATCAGTTTTTTGGAGTGTACCGTACAGCCGGTTTCTTCAAAAACTTCCTTCTCGGTGTTGGATGCGATGGACTGATCCACATCGCACCATCCGCCGGGCAGAGACCATGTTCCGTTATTTTCATGGACAAGAAGGATTTTCCCATCAATAAAAACTGCCGCACGGGTATCAATTTTCGGGGTCTGATAGCCGCTTTCATTGCAGAATAACCCGTATACTTTTTCGACGGGGAGATCCGTCTTTGCAGCCATCATTTCAGCAGCAATTTTTCTTAATTCGTTGTAACGTTCTTTATCATATTTATCTTTTCCGTACTGGAGTCCCGCCTGTGCGATACTCTGAATACGGATTGCAAAGTCTAACCACTGATCGTTCATAAAAATATCCTCCTTTTCACTGGGTAAGTCATGCAGAAATATTTTTCCTTTTTGTGGACAATGATTTACTGTAGTCTGAAAATTTTTTCTTACCTGTATATCATAACACAAAGGAGGCAGTTGCGTATGGAATTAGTCTTTCAGTTCTCGTTCTATTTCTTCAATAGTAGGCATGGAACTTTTATAGTCATCAGGAATAAGATTATTAAGTTCATATTCGGAAATTCCAACAGGAACATTCACTGCACTGGTAGCATATTGAGCCAGAACATTATCTTTTGTTTTGCATATAAGTAAGCCAATTGTAGGATTATCGTTATCTGCACGTAGTATTCCGTCTGTTGCTGCAATGTAAGTTCCTAATTGCCCCATATCTCCGGGATCAAATGTCCTTGTCTTTATTTCAATTACAACATAACAGTGTTTTTGTATGTTGTAGAACAGCATATCAATAAATTGTTCAGTATCTCCGACAACAAGCCGGTATTCTCTACCGACAAAAGCAAATCCACGACCTAGTTCAAGAAGAAATTTCTGGATATTATCCATGAGTGCATCTTTCAATTCTTTTTCGTCATACCCTTCTCTAAGAGTTAGAAAATCAAAATTATATGGGTCTTTTGTGATTTCTCTGGCAAGATCGCTGCCAATATCAGGAAGCAGCTTTTCAAAATTTGTAATGGCTTTACCTTCTCTTTCATACAAGTTTGTATCGAGAAAATTTAAAAGGACGGCTCTTGACCAGTTGTTTTCATATGTCTTTTTAACAAAAAACAAAGCCTTATCTAAATTACCCTTACATTTATTAATTATCTGAATATGATGTCCCCACGGAATCATAAAAATACAATCATCAACAGCTTGTTGACATATTCGTGTGTCTGAATCGTCAACAAGTTGTTGACGATTTGAATTGTTGTATAAATCGTAAAAATATTTCATATATTTTAAATTAGTTACAGAAAATGATTTTACATCAGGTAGTGCATCCTGCAAATCAAGACTAAGATTTTTGAAAAAAGATTTTCCGTATTTGACTTCATTGTAATTCTCTGATATATCATGCCCGATAGACCAGTAAAATAACAGCATTTCTCTATTAACTTTTGTTGCAGCTTTTATCTGGCTGTTGCGGAATCTTAAAGAAACTTCTTTAATCCACTTTGAATATTCTGTATTAGTTTTAATGATTTCACTCATTGCGTGCAAACCTCCTGAACATTATAAAAACGATTTTATTCATCAGTATTATTTTTCTTAGCCCTTGTCTTATAGACATTATACTGATTCTTGCATTTCGGAGAGCAGAACTCATTTCCCTTACGGCTTGCGATAAATGCCCTGCCACAGTGCTTACACAATTTCATTTCACAGCTTTCATCAGTCAGCATAAAAGAAAAGCACATCTGTTACCCATTGCCATCACAACAGCAATTTCATCTTTATCTGCAACAGACCATCCGGATTCCGTACCTTTCTTGTGAAAATCAAGCTTTTCAAAAGGGTAGAAGTAAGTAAGATAATCCTCTGTTGAAAGAGTTTCTTCTTTTATAAAGTGGTTTTTAGGAAGATATACGGATTCATATGTAACAAACTGTACCGTTGTCGGCAGTGCTGTCATAAAACCAAGGAATCCATAAGCAGATACAAAATCAAGAACCATCTGTTGCAATATATCATTATCTGCTTTATGCATAGTCATAAGATCAATATTAACCGCATCAAGGACAAGTGCATTGGCATCCTGCATTGGGCGGTACATCTGAGGTTTTGCATTTCCTGAAACTACTATATATAAAGTGCGATCATCAGCAGTGCGATATTCATAGCTGCTATATTTTACTCAAAGGGCACTTGTGTGTTCAAACAGATTTTTCATTCTCTGTTCCTCCAATCTGTTCATTACTTAGTAAATGTAATCTTATATATAGAATCCTCAGATCAGTCCATGGGTCAGGCAATAATCGTAAATGCCATCCTCGGCAACATCCTTGCAGATTTCATCGGCAACTTCTTTTTAGCTGAGGGGAAGCATTTCCCATGGCAACACCTGTTCCTACAGAGAGGAGCATTTCAATATCATTGTTCCCGTCACCAAAGGCGAGGGCTTCGGATTTGTCTAAATGGTAGTATTCCAGTACTTTCTGGATGCCGATGCCCTTACCGCCATTGGCGGGAATGATATCAACTGCACGATCCCACCAGGCAGCAATCTTTGCACCATCTACGTCTTTTAAAATGGCAGAATAGTCGGTTTCGCGACAACCGAGCAGAAGCTGATAAACTTCTTCGTTGGAAACCTGCTCAAAATCTTTCGCAACTGTTAATTGTAAATGAGCAATCGAGTAATAATCCGACAGATCAATGTCAAATCCATTGGCAGCCAGCCGGCTTTTAGTGGCAACAGAGACCGGACGTCCGAGACTGTCGGCATTGCGGATGAGCTTTTGAACATCATCCGGGCTGATCGGATTGCTGAAGATCGTTTCTGTGTCGTTGTAGCACAGAGAACCATTGAAAGTCAGGAATGTATCAAATTCAATCCCACTGAAATGGGGAAGGCTGACCGGGGTTCGCCCGGTTGCAATGCAGAGCCTGATTCCGTTTGCTTTCAGGCGGTTCAGTGCTTCAACTGTCTTTTCAGAAAGTTCTTTCGCCCGCAGTCTGAGCAGTGTACCGTCAATATCAAAGAAAATGATCTTAATTTTTCCCATAAAATTCTCCTGTATTATGAATGTTATTCTTCTTCTTTATCATTATAACGTAATCCGTCCGTGATAACTATGACAGTTCTGCATATTTCTATCAAAATCGTGCCGGAAAAATTGTTATTACCTTAGTAGAGCATAAAAAGTTATCCATAACTCATCGACAAAAAAGTCGAGTTATGGACAAAAAACAAGAGAGGATTGCCTATGAAGAATAAATTACAAAAACATTTTCCGATGATTCGGACGAAAGGAGAAGCACTTGAAGCGATAAAAAATAATAAAAAGCTCTGGGGAATTTTTTGCAGTTGGAAAGAAGAATACCAGCAGGAATACCTGGATGTCTGCACTGGGGTCAGGGGACTGAAACTTCTGTATGATACCTATTTTAAAGCACTTATCATTTTATAAAAACAATTGCACCATACATTTTCAAATAAAAACATCTTGGGCTGTAGTTTTTCCAAAAACGTTGCATAATGATAAAATAACGTTCCTCTTGCATCTTCCAATCCAAGTTTTTTACCGGCATAGGAAAAAGCTTGACAAGGTGCTCCACCGGATAATAAATCTAATTCACCTTTTCTAACAGAAAAATATTCCTCTAAATCAAGACCAGATATTTCTGCCACATCACCTTCAATAACATTCCAATTTGGTCTATTCTTTCTCAATGTTGCACAAGCATCTGCGTTGAACTCATTTAATGCCAGTGTTTTAAAACCTGCTTTCTCTATTCCCAATGCAAGACCACCTGCACCTGCAAATAATTCAATCGTTGTAAACATATAATCTCTCCGTTTTTATTTTTTAGGTCTGATCCTACTCTTTATCGATCAACTCATCACTGATATTAAAATCAATTCCTTGAGCTTTACAAAAATCATCTATCAATTTCATAGTCTTAAAAGTCGGTTTGCATTTTCCTGATTCCCACCGATTGACAGTTGTAAAAGAAACACCTACTGCCTGTGCAAATGCTTCCTGACTTAACAAGCTTTTCTCAATCATCCAACAATTAAAAAGGAAACCGTCACAAAATTGGCACGACTCCCTACTGCTCTTATTTTATTGCTATAATACTCAATTTATTTCTTTCATACATTATCGTCATTGCTTAATTTCCTGCCCGAATCCATACCCTAATATAGCTGTGATACAGATAATCCCTGACAGGATATGAAATACAGTTGCGGACAGCCATGTAATGAACATGACCACCAGTTGTACGATTGTCAGACTTATACGCACTGGCAATAACAGGATCCTTATAATGAGTTTTACAATTACCATGACTGTCCACCCCTTTCATTGTTTCAGATAACTGCGATAGCTGTCTATCACAGAATCTGTAACACCGTTTTTGTACACTTTTCGGATATCAACAACTTTTTCATCTTTCAATGCTTTCAGCCAATCTAACAACTCTTTTCTGCTGCTTGCCATTTGCTTTCCTTTTCAAGTAATTCTGATGAAGCCTGTCTTTTCTGGCTTCCCGCTTCTTCATTTCTTCAATTTCTTCTGGTGTCATTTCCACCTCACCGAAATGTGGTGGTAAATATTTTCCAATAAAATTAAAATAGATTTCCACTTCCTGAGTTGTCTCAATGCTTCTTTTGCGGTCACGCTCATGAACCACAATCCTTTCTGTTCTTTAGAATACTGTCCGTCAAGAATCGCATATCGTGTAATTTTTTCGTAAGCATTTTCTTGACAAAGAATAGTTAGAGATGTATATTAAAAAAGTTCAAAAACGAACAGTTCAAAATGAAAGAAGGTGCGTTTGTGAAAAATTATTTTGCACATTGTGTTGATGTAGAAGAATTGTATGAAAATATGGTATCTCCTGTTTGTGAAAAATACGAATTGACTTATATGGAGTTTACAGTTCTTATGTTTTTAACAAATAATCCGCAATATGATACAGCTACTCAGATTGTAAAATACCGTCATCTTGCAAAATCTCATGTATCTATTTCTATTCGTTCCTTACAGGAACGAGGATTGATTTTAGGGGAACATAAGGGAGGAAATCACAGAACCATTCACTTAAGTGTGGCGGATAAAGCAAGGGACATAATTGCAGCCGGGCGTGTGGCACAAGGCAAATTTTGTGAAATAGTATTCGCAGGATTTTCAAAAGAAGAAATAGAAGCCCTACATAGGTTTACAGAGCAAGTAAACAGAAATATCAAAGAATATTTGAATGATTAGGAGAGGTTTATCGTGGAAAATAACAAGGATTTTTTAGGTACGCAGCCCGTTGGAAAATTGCTTTTTAAGTTGGCAATTCCTACGGTGATAGCACAGTTGATCAATATGTTGTATAACATTGTTGATAGGATCTTTATCGGTCATATACCGGATGCAGGCAGTCTTGCTCTGACGGGTGTCGGTGTGACCATGCCTATTATTATGATTGTGTCGGCATTTGCAGGACTTGTAAGTTCAGGAGGTGCGCCACGTGCTTCTATTTCGATGGGAAAAGGAGATATGGACAGTGCAGAGCAAACGCTTGGTGGATGTTTTCTTTTACAGGTAATTGTTTCAATCGTTCTGACAGTGGTACTTTTACTGTTTGGAGAAAATTTGCTGTTAGCTTTTGGAGCCAGTGAAAATACGATTGAATATGCTGTTTCCTATTTGAACATATATGCGTTTGGAACATTGTTTGTGCAGCTGACATTGGGCATGAATGCATTTGTAACTGCTGAAGGGTTTACAAAGATATCCATGGTATCCGTTGCTATCGGAGCAACTCTAAACATTGTGCTTGATCCGATTATGATTTTTGGATTAAATATGGGTGTGCGTGGTGCTGCTTTGGCAACTGTTATTTCGCAGGCGGTTTCATGTATCGTCGTTGTGACATTTTTGTGCAGTGAGAAATCAATACTTAGACTGAAACGTAAGAATCTGAATATAAAGCCCAAAGTTGTGTTCCCGTGCATTGCACTTGGAACTGCAGCATTTATTATGCAGGCGAGTGAAAGCGTTATATCCGTATGCTTTAATTCTTCCCTGCTGAAATATGGCGGAGATATTGCGGTAGGTGCAATGACGATTCTTACCAGTGTCATGCAGTTTGCAATGCTTCCTTTACAGGGAATTGCACAGGAGCGCAGCCAATTACAAGCTATAATTATGGAGCAAACAATACGGAACGTGTAAAAAGACCTTTCGTGTTTTGTTAACAGTAAGCCTGATTTATTCTGTCACACTTTGGCTTGTAAACGACAGTGTTATAATGGGCAAGAATAAATCAACAGAGCAATAGACATGAAAGTGTGTTACAGCAGAATTTTATGTCAGGAGAGAATAAGAGAGGTACGTGCTATGACGATCAGAGAAGAGATAGAACAGTTAAAGAAAGAAAAAATGCCGTAATTGCTATAATCTGGCGCATTATTATGTAAGACCGGAAGTTCAGGAGATTGCAGATTATGTAGGAGATTCTTTCTATTTAAGCAAAGTTGCGGTTGGTCTGAAAGAGAAGACAATCGTATTTTGTGGCGTTTCTTTTATGGGGGAGAGTGCGAAGATCCTGAATCCGGAGAAAACGGTTCTGATGCCGGATATGACAGCAGACTGTCCAATGGCACATATGGCAGATGCGGAGACAATCGAGAAGATTCGTTAAGAGTATGATGATCTTGCGGTTGTCTGCTATATTAATTCAACTGCAGAATTGAAACGTCATTCTGATGTATGCGTTACTTCTGCAAATGCAGTAAAGATCGTAAAGAACCTTCCGAATAAAAATATTTTCTTTATACCAGATCGTAACCTTGCACATTATATTGCAGGATTGGTTCCGGAAAAGAACTTCATATATAATGAAGGCTTCTGTATCGTACACGAATACATGGAGGTTGAAGAGATTCAGGAAGCGAAAGCAGCACATCCGGAAGCAGAGGTTCTCTCTCATCCAGAATGTCCGGCAAAGGTTCTGGAACTTTCTGATTTTGTCGGAAGTACTTCAGAAATTATCGCACAGGCAGGAAAATCAGATGCGAAAGAATTTATCATCTGTACAGAAAGTGGTGTTTTGTATGAACTTCAGAAGAGAAATCCTGAGAAGAAATTTTATTTTACAGAGACAACTCCAATCTGCAGAAATATGAAGAAGGTTACACTTGAGAAAGTGCTTCATGTATTAAAGACAGGCGAGAATGAAGTTTTTGTAGACGATAAGCTTCGTGAAGAATCTAAGAAACCGTTGGAGAGAATGTTAGAACTGGCCAAGTAAACAGAGGACAGATAGGATTGACAGCAATCGAAGATCAAAGAAAAAATAATGAGATCAAATCGACAGTCGCTGTCGGAATGGAGATATTTATTATGAAAATGAAAGCAGATGCAGTGATCGTAGGAACAGGTGTGGGAGGACTTTTCAGTGCGTTGAATCTTCCCAGAGATAAAAAGATCATCATGATCACAAAGTCAGATTTAGAGAGCAGTGATTCATTTCTTGCACAGGGTGGAATCTGTATGCTTCATGATGAGGATGATTACGACAGTTATTTTGAAGATACAATGAAAGCGGGACATTATGAGAACAGGAAAGAATCAGTAGATATTATGATCCGCAGTTCCAGAGAGATCATTCAGGATCTGATCGGATATGGTGTAGATTGAGACAGATGAGTCTGCAGACAACGGTGGTGAAAAGGCAGAGATTCAGGATATTTATGCATTTACTCGTGAGGGAGCACATTCCCGTCCGAGAATTCTGTTTCATGCAGATGTTACAGGAAAAGAAATCACAAGTAAGCTGCTTGCACAGGTGAAGAAGCTTGCTAATAGTAACATTTTGAATATACAACGATGTCAGATATCATTGTGGAAAATGATGAATGTAGAGGAACCGTCATGCACAGGATAAAGATGGAAATGAATTGAAATCCATGCAGATAATACGATCTGGGCAAGCGGTGGAATTGGAGGACGCTATAGCATTCTACCAATTTCCGTCATCTGACAGGAGATGCCCTTACACTTTCCACAAACACGGAATTCGTTTGAAAGATGTAAATTATGTACAGATTCATCCAACCACATTCTATTCCAAAAACCAGGAAGACGCAGTTTTCTTATTTCGGAGTCTGTCCGCGGAGAAGGTGCGGTTCTTCTTGACAAGAAGACGGAAACGTTTTGTAAATGAGCTCCTTCCGCGAGATGTGGTGACAAAGCAATCGGAGAAGCAGATGGCAAAAGACGGAACAGATCATGTATGGCTTTCCATGGAAACCATTGGAAAAGAAACCATCATGGGTCATTTCCCGAACATTGTGCAACATTGTCTTGAAATGGGGTATGATGTAACCAAAGAATGCATTCCTGTGGTACCTGCACAGCATTATTTCATGGGTGGTGTCTGGGTAGATTCAGCGACAGTAAAACATCCATGGAACATTTGTATGCGGTGGGGAGATGTAACGCTGTAATGGCGTCTGGCAAGTAATGGAAAGCCGAACAAAACGGGCGGCAAATAAAATGGGCAGAAGGCGATTTCCACAGCAGCCTGGTGGCAAAAAACCGTGATCTATGCGGATGGCAGCATAGCCAGTATTTGAATATGTGGAAAATGCGGCAAAAAATGCAAAAGCCTGTGGTGTTCTGTAAAGAGGCAATAAAAAGAAAAAAAAATCTGTTTAGAATGAAAAAAGAAATGAATAAGATTACGATGACATTGAATGTAGACCATCTGATAAAAAGAAGCGCTGCAGGAGGACATTTCAGTGAGGACGTGACCACCAATGCGGTGATGAAACAGTGTCATGTCACCGGAGAGGAGTAGAACTGATCTGCAAACAGGATGGTAGTAGTTGCCGGGCTGGATGTATTTCACAGAGTATTTGAAATTTTGGATGAAAATGTGAAGACAGATTTCTATTGTAAAGACGGTGACGAAGTGAAAAAAGGAGAATTGATGGGGATTATTACAGGCGATATCCGTGCGCTGCTCTCAGGGGAACGTGTGGCACTGAATTATCTGCAGAGAATGAGTGGAATTGCGACTTATACACATTCGGTTGCAATGCTTCTGGAAGGAACGAAGACGAAGCTTCTGGACACCAGAAAGACAACGCCAAACATGCGTATTTTTGAAAAATATGCGGTACGAGTCGGTGGTGGATATAATCATAGATATAATCTTTCCGACGGAGTGCTTTTAAAAGACAATCATATCGGAGCGGCAGGAAGTGTGGCAAAGGCGGTGGAAATGGCAAAGGAGTATGCACCGTTTGTCCGTAAGATTGAGGTAGAAGTTGAGAATCTGGCTTCTGGAACAGGAAGAATGGGAAAAAAAGCAGTATTACGTATAACGAAAGAAAGAGAGGTCAGACATCAGAACCGGTGTCTGACCTCTTGACATCTTCGGGAATATTCTGCAAAATAAGAATTGATAAAGTGAAAGAAAAGAGATTTTCCGTCGTATCATACGACAGGATGGAGTTATATATATGGAAGAAATAAAAAAGCTTCTGAAGGAAGTTTTAAATAGAGAATTTATACGTGCGGTCATCAGCAGTCCAAAGGAAAAAGAAGGAACTGCGGTGCTGCTGGAGTGTGGAACAGAACCGGTTCAGGGGATTTTGAAGATAAAAGTACGTCCGCTGGAAACAAGAGGGGAATTGATGTTCCAATTAGAAGCGTTTACGAAGACGCAGGCATTTCACCGAAATTT
>VOFE01000780.1_pt1 | contig 48001 bp, 77 predicted proteins | sample 5384071 | NCBI WGS metagenome assembly VOFE01 (sample SAMN12384724, study PRJNA508395) | human gut metagenome | isolation source: healthy gut D | host: Homo sapiens
AAAAATTTCCGGCCACCATCCCAAGGTGGGACAATGGTCGGAAAGGCTGTGTATTTTACTTGTTCTCTTCCTTATGAAGCTCTGTGTAATAGCGCTTCATTTGGTCAGCGAACGTGCGCTGCGGACGACCGAGAGCTTCTGCAATCTTACGATCAGAAATTTTCGGATTGTCGAGGCGCATCTGAATGATACGGTCTGCGTCAGGATCAAGCTCACGGAACCGGGCAATAAGGCGCTTAAGCAGGTCGCGGTCAGCAATAATATCTTCTATAGAAGGTCTGCTGTCCGGAATGTAATCGCCGAGAGTGCCATTGCCGTCCGGGAGTGGCTCGTCGAGAGAGACGGTGTCGGGCGCGTGATATTCACACAGATCGCACTGCCCATCGCATTTCCACAGATAGTGTTTCGGGCACATGCAGCGACCGTGATTCTGCTCCCGGTTGTGGATGCGCCAGATTTCCGGGTAGATGGCACGATACTGCTCCTCGGTGATAGGGGTGAGAGTGACCTTGTGGGGATTCTCCGGGTCACGAAGTGGATAGGAAACGCTGGTTTTCATTGTTTTTCTTAGAGTTTTTCATTTTCGGTTCCTTTCTGAGCGAAAGGAGCCGAGAGAACGCAAAGCCGAAGTCTTAAGAAACACAAATGGCCGGATAACTCTGAAACATTGTGTTTCAAAGTCATCCGGCCATTTGGTAGTTCATCTCGACTCCGTTGCTCGGTATGCTTTGCGTATTAAGTTTGCGATTCTGTTGTTACATGCCTGCCTGCATAGCGTAAGCAGCAATGCGGTTGTGGGGTGATTCTTTTACTGCTGATTCATCACAAAGGATTTTTACGATGTGATTGCAGTTGAGGGCACTTGAGCTCGATGTACAGCTTTTCCTTCGGAATATCTGACACATCGCAGGCTCTCTTCCCACAAACGGGACATTTGAGCGGCTTGTTCATGCCTTCCTCCTTTCTCGTATTAAATAAGCGTGTTCGCTGATTTGATACACCTATGGTAAAAAAATTGGGAATGCACCTGTGAGAGCACATTCCCGTGCTAACAGAAATATTCGTCAAGAGATAGTTCCTCTCTGGATACCAGCTTTAATTCCTGAAGCCGGTATTTCATGGGTGTATAGTTGACGCTGAACTTCTCGGCCAGTTCTGAAATTGCCTGATCAACCTCATATGTTCTTAGAAGGGGCGTAGTCGGTGACGAACGTAAGCCCATTGTCTTCAGAAATTCAGCTGTAGCTGCCTCTCGTGGCATTAAGAATGCCGCAGCGCAGTAGTTGGCTTGGTATTCAATGACCTCAATAGCGGACATATTTGACCTGTCTCCAGTTTCTGCGCGGAAAGCCTTCTTCTGACAGAAATGCTGGTAATTCGCCGACCGATTCATAAACAACGTGGATGGAGCTTCTGATGGAAGCATTCGTGAATGCAGCTAAAGTTCTCTATTCCGCGATTGTCGCCCTCATTAATACCCGATCAATGATAATAGTTCCTTTTTCGACAGGAGTCTTTTTTAGGAAACATCCCATTAAATACGATGTTGTCAGGTGGAGTCCGTCGGCTTCACTGATGGGAATCCAAGCGTAGTAGTAGCCGTTGTTGTAGGCTGTCATTCCAAGGATCGACTGATCTGGTGACAGGTAAAACCAGTCAGGTGTACAGTGTATGAAATCCACCACGTCATATACATCGATCTTCTTAGGTCGGATAAGGCGTTCTTTGTCAAAAGACTCGTTCAGGCTGTCAGCCTCATTTTCGAGCTGGGTTTTGCTGTAGTCATAGTACCGCAAATTACGAGTTACCTCCGTTTTTCTCCTGACTTTCCAGCATGTCGATGATTTTCTGCCAATCATCCTCACCGGCATTGATGTCACGCGCTTTGCGAAGAGCGGTGCGGAGATTGCCGACACCCATCACATAGTCAGACAGATCAGGAGATACGCCGTTGTCCCTTGAGAGGGCAGCGTAATCAAAGAGCGTGTTTGTATCGTCCTCGTTGAGCCCCAGCACCTCAGCGATTTTATAGATCTTCTCCTTGTCTGGCGGATACCTCCTTCCTTTTTTCGATGTCACTCATGTACGCGGGCACTATCCCCAGTTCCTCGGCGAGCTTTCGCAGGCTGATTTCTTTCTCCTGCCTTTTGGCTTTTTACAAATTCTCCGAATTTGTTTTCCATGATGATCCTCCTTTCGTAGCATGCAAGCGTGTTCGCTGAAACACTACACCTATTATACACAGATGGTTCGTCGAAGTCAAGGACTCAAATGTAAATTTTCTTCGACCAGTGGCACATACTCTTTGCAAAAGCAGGCGAGGAAATCTACAGTAGTGCAGTGAACATGGCCTATTTCCCAGACCTATTTGTCTGACAGCCTAAGAAGCTGGAGTATTTAAATTGCGGCAGAAAGGATAAAAAAATGCGTAAATGCAAATTAAAAATCTGAAATTTGGTTGAAATTTCTTCCCTGATGTGCTATAATTTATAAGGCATCTTTTGCCGATAGAACTCTAATGGTTAGGAGGAGAATACATGGCAGTCAGCTATAAGAAATTATGGAAATTACTAATTGATAAAAAATATGAAGAAAAAGGACTTAAGAGCTGCCAGCGGGATCAGCACGACAACACTTGCGAAACTTGGCAAGGATGAAAACGTCAGTACCGAAATCCTGTCGAAGATTTGTGCTGCCCTGAACTGTGATGTCGGAGACATCATGGAAATGGTGCCCGATGATTCGAAGGATGTGGAATAAATGGATGGCAAAGACAATAAACAGACAAGGAGTTTTTTAAATATGAATCAGTCAACTTATAACGCATTGAAATCCTTTATCTGGGGAATCGCTAACGATTGCCTTGTAGATGTATATGATGTGGGCGACTACAGGAAGGTCATTCTTCCAATGCTGGTCATCCGCCGTTTTGATGCAGTCTTGGAGCCGAAGCACGATGAAGTGGTAGCGGCAAAGAAGAAATTCGAGAAGGACGGAGTCACTGTCAATATTGATCCCGCGCTTTGCGGAATAGCCGGACAGGCCTTTGTGAACAAGTCTGACTTCACGCTGCGTGACTTGAAGTCCAGAACGAATCAACAGCAACTCCGGAAGGACTTCATCGACTACCTTGATGGTTTTTCCAAGAATGTACAGGAGATCATTAACAAGTTTCATTTCCGGGATCAGATTCGCGCCTTTCCGAGCAGGATAGGCTTGGATTGCTTATCGAGAAATTTGTCGATCCGAGCATCAACCTCAGCAATAAGCCTGTTCTAAATGAGGACGGCTCCGAAAAGTTGGAGGCGCTCGACAATCATACGATGGGTACTCTGTTCGAAGAGGTTATTCGTATGTTTAATGAGCAGACAAACGTGACGGATGCCGGCCGCCACTTTACGCCGCGAGACATCATTGAGCTCATGGCTGATCTTGCCTTTATTCCGATTCAGGATAAGATTCAGAGCACTACATACAGAATTTATGACGGAGCGTGCGGCACGGGAGGCATGCTCACCGTTGGAGAGTCCTGCATTCAGAATCTCGCAGAGCGCCGTGGCAAAAAAGGTATCTATCAATCTGTTCGGGCAGGAGAACTTTGACGAGACGTATGCTATCGCCTGTGCAGATATGCTGCTTAAGGGCGAGGGCACGCAGGTCAACAATATCTTCTTCGGTTCCACCATCTCTAATGATGGTTTCCCGAAGGATGAGTTTGACTTTATGCTTTGAATCCGCCCTTCGGTACCTCGTGGAAGGCAGAACTGAAGGCATGGGAGATATAAAGAAAGATGAAATCACAGATTCGAGATTTCTGATCGAGTATGATGGGAATCCTGAGTATTCACTAATTCCCGATATTGGCGATCCCCAGATGCTCTTTCTCGCTAATAACATCAGCAAGATGAAGCGTAGCACAGATCTTGGTAGTCGAATTATTGAAGTTCATAACAGCTCTTCTATTTCAACAGGTGGGGCTGGTAGCGGAACAAGTAACCTTAGACGATTCATTATCGAAAACGATTTGCTCGAAGCAATAGTGGCATTACCGCAGAATATGTTTTATAACACGGGCATATCTACATATTTGTGGATAGTGACAAACAAAAAAAAGAAGATAAGAGGAAGGGATATATACAACTGATCGACGCATCTGAACTCAAAGCGTCGCTTAGGAAAAATGTTGGTGAAAAGAACTGCGAGATAACACCTAAAATACGCAGACAAATTATCGACATTTATCTTGCGTATAAGGATGCAGATTCCAAATATAGTATGGTCTTTAAGAATGAGGAGTTTGGCTATTATTCAGCAACTGTTAATAGGCCATTACGGCTAAAAAAAAGTCGAGGTGTCACCGGATAGAATTGAACTGTTGAGGAATCAGTTAAAAGATGAGGGTGTTGTAGAAGTCTTAAATAAGTATTGCGAGGATCAAGGAGATGCAATCAGTTATGACTTCAACGACTTTATGGAACATATAACACACATTTCAGCTAAATGCGGTGTTAAGTTGACTGCTAAACGCAAGAAACTGATTAGAGATTTCTTTTCAGCTGTTGATGAAAAAAGGAAGCATTGTTCTTGATGCAAAAGGACAGCCGGAACTGGACAAGGATTTAAAGGACACGGAAAAAATTCCACTTCTTTATGAAGGCGGAATCGACGGTTATTGGGAAAATGAAATTAGACCGTATCTTCCTGATTCTTGGATTGACAAGGAGTCGGCTGTAATCGGCTATGAATTAAGCTTTATGAAATATTTCTATAAGCCATTAGTCGTCCGGGAACCAAAGGATATCATTGCGGATATTCAAAACATTGAGGCGGATACAGATGGGTTACTCGCATCAATAATAGAGGAGTGCTGATTATGATAACTTATTCTGAATATGCGCCTACAAATATTGTGTGGGACAAAACAATGCCATCGCATTGAAGTGCGATAAAGCGAAAAGATTCTTTTCAAATCCAAAGGAACTAAATAAAGGAAATTTAGAAAAGAATGTTCTTTCACTGACTCTGCGGGGCGTGATTAGAAATAATGTGGATAATCCTATAGGGCTATCACCAGCGGATTATTTAACCTATCAGATTTTTGAAGCAAAATGAGTTAGTCTTTAAACTGATAGATCTTGAAAACATCTCAACCAGTAGAGTGGGGATTGTAAATGAACGAGGAATAATGAGTTCGGCTTATATTCGGCTAAAACCAATAACGGACATGAATTTGAAATACTTCTATTATCAATATTACGATTGGTATAAAAGAAATATATTCAATGGTCTTGGTGGAGGTGTAAGACAAACATTATCTGCTCCAGATTTGATAGAGCTGAGTGTCATGTATCCACCAAAAAGATGAGCAGGATCAGATAGTACGCTTCCTTGATTGGGAAGCAGGGAAGGTGTCTCGATTTATTGCAGCGAAGAAGAAGGAAATCAAGTTGCTCCAAGATCTAAGGAAAGCATTGATTTGTAAATATCTCGCTGGGCTGAAGAGTGGATGCAGCGAATACTCTGAAACAAAGGCAGATTATCTTGATAAGGCACCTAAAGGATGGAATGATTACAGACTAAAGTATCTGTTTTCAGAAATAAATGTACGGTCTGAAAAAGGGCTTGAGACACATTTATCTATGAGTCAAAAGAAGGGGCTCATTCCTGATAGTGATTTGGATGAGCGTCGCATGTTATCAGAAAGTTATGCAGGAGCAAAAGTGTGTCAGAAAGATGATTTGGTGCTAAATCGCCTAAAGGCGCATCTGGGAGTATTTGCGTTGTCACCAATGGAGGGCGTTATAAGCCCAGATTACACGGTGTTAAGATTTGATAGCTCAAAGATTATGCCTAAATTTGCAGAATTGCTTTTGACAAGCCAACTATTCAGAAAGGAATTGGTAATTAGAGTCAGAGGCATCACCGAGGGATTTTGGAGGCTCTATACAGAAGATTTAGGCGAAATATATGTCTGCATTCCTTCAATCGAGGAACAGGCGCAGATTTGTGATTCTGTTTCTGCTTTAGATGCAAAAATAAGTAAGCTTACCAAGGCACTCAATGACGAAATTGATTATATTAAAGAATTTCAGATGCGAGAGGTATCAGATGTTGTTACTGGACGGGTTGACATAAGAAATGTCGCTATACCAAAACAAGAAATCGCCTTAGATGGATTTGATAGTTCTCTCATGGACTTTGATGATATAGATGATGAAACTGTAGACGAGGAGGTCGATGAGTAATGCCAAGTAACACTAAGGAGAATGGCTTCGAGACTCTCATCGTTAACTGGCTTGTTAACGAAAACGGTTATGAGCAAGGGACAAATGCTGACTACAATCAGGAGTATGCGATTGATGAGGAGCGTTTGTTTCGCTATTTGCAAAGCACACAGCCACGAGATTTAGCGGAGCTGCGTATACTGATACACCGGCAGAAAAGAAGAAGTTTCTGGAGAGGCTTAGTCGGAAACTGTCTGACCAAGGTGTTATTGAGATACTCAGAAAAGGTTTTAAATATAAGAATAAGACGCTGGAGTTCTATCAGGTATTGCCGAGCAAAGGGAAACCAGCGTGCGCAGGAGCTGTATGATGAGAACATTTTTAGTGTGACTCGTCAGTTGCAGTATTCTAAAGAATATGGTCGCCTTGCGCTTGACCTCTGCATTTTCCTGAACGGTCTTCCGGTTATTACGATGGAGCTGAAGAATCAGTTCACGCTGCAGAATACTGCCGACGCAGTTAAGCAGTACAAAACCGATAGAGATCCGGCTGAGAAGCTGTTTAGCTTCAAGCGTTGCATCGTGCATTTTGCTGTGGACGACAACGAAATCATGATGTGTACTGAACTGAAGAAGGACGACTCATACTTCATGCCTTTCAATAAAGGCTATGAGGATGGTGCGGGCAATCCTCCTAATCCCAGCGGAATCAAAACAGACTATCTCTGGAAAGATATTCTGACAAAAAAATGAGTTCTCTAAGATTTTGGAGAACTATGTCCAAATTGTTGCAGATAAGGACGAGGATACAGGGAAGACTTCGTATAAACAGATATTCCCAAGGTACCATCAGCTGAAGGCTGTAACGATGCTTCTCGACCGCGCCAAGAAGGAAGGTGCCGGGCAGCGATACCTTATTCAACATAGCGCGGGCAGTGGCAAGTCGAATTCCATAGCTTGGCTCGCCCATCAGCTTGTCACGCTTCAAAACGGCGGAAAGAATATCTTTGATACTGTTATTGTGGTTACCGACCGGATCAACCTCGATAAGCAGATCAAGAACACAATAAGGCAATTCACACAGGTGTCATCCACTGTCGGATGGGCAAAGTCTGCTTCTGATTTGCACACTCTGCTGGATGAAGGCAAGAAGATCATTATTACCATCGTACATAAGTTCCAGTTTATCCTGAACGACATTTCGACAGAATATAAGAATCGTAACTTCGCTATCATCATCGACGAGGCGCATTCAAGCCAGAACGGCAGCCTTGCAGCGAAGATGAATATCGTTATATCCGGGAATGTTTACACGGATGACGACGAATTTGAGGATAAAATCAACACAATTATCGAAGGGAAAAAGATGGCGAAGAACGCGAGTTATTTTGCATTCACTGCCACTCCTAAGAACAAGACCCTTGAAATGTTCGGTGAGATTATAACAGACGAAAATGGCAATCCGATTTTAAATGAGGATGGGACAAAGAAGGCTAAGCCGCACGATGTGTATACGATGAAGCAGGCTATTGAGGAAAAATTCATCCTTGATGTCCTGAAATATTATACGCCATATCAGAGTTACTACCACCTGATTAAGACTGTCAATGATGATCCGCTTTTTTTGATAAGAAGAGAGCGAATAAAATTCTGCGTTCTTATGTGGAGAGTGATCCTCATGCTATAGAGGAAAAGGCCGGTATCATTGTTGAACATTTTTATAATAATGTCCGGATGAAGATTAAGGGCAAGGCTCGTGCAATGGTCGTCACCCATCAAATCCAAAGGGCGATTGAATACTACTTTGCTATCAAGAAAGAGCTGGAGGAGCGCAAGAGCCAGTATAAGCCGATGATTGCTTTTTTCCGGTGAAGTTCGCTATAAGGGCGAAACTTATACCGAGGCAAAGATCAATGGATTTCCAAGTGCCAAGATTGAGAAGGAATTCCGTAAAGATCCATATCGTATTCTGGTCGTAGCGGACAAATTCCAGACCGGATATGATGAGCCTCTTTTACAGACGATGTATGTGGATAAGAAACTGTTTGACATTAAGGCAGTACAGACGCTCTCGCGCTTGAATCGCTGTGCACCGCACAAGACAGATACCTTTGTTCTGGATTTCATCAACAATCCTGCAGATATACAGAAATCCTTCGAGCGGTACTATAAGACTACGGTTCTTTCCGGCGAGACAGATGCAAACAAGCTAAATGATCTGATTGACAACATGGAGCCCATGCAGGTTTATTCCGATGACGATGTGAACACGTTTGTTGAGCTCTACTTGAATAATGCAGATCGGGGAACAGCTTGATCCGATCATCTATAGGTGTGTCGAGCTGTTTAAGGCTTTAGAATATGACGACAAGGTGGAATTCAAAAAAGAGTGCAAAGGGATTTGTGCGCACTTATAATTTCCTGTCATCCATTCTGCCGTATGGTTCTCCGGATTGGGAGAAGCTGTCTATTTTCTTGACACTTTCGTGCCAAAACTCCCGAAAGTGGGAGACGAGAATGACGATTATAAGAAAATCATCGAAAGCGTCGATCTTGATAGCTATCGAGTTGTTGCCCAGCAGACCATGTCAATCTCGCTGGCCAATGAGGATGCGGAGGTGAAGCCTGTGCCGGTTCAGACGGACATAGGCATACCAGTTCCTGAAATGGACACACTCACGCATATCCTCGAATCGTTCCATGATGTCTGGGGAAACTGCGACTGGACGGACGAGGACAAGATAAAGAAGCAGATTCAGGAAATTGCCGAAGAGGTCAAGAAGGACGAGCGCTATCAGAATGCGATGCAGTTCTCAGATATCCAGAATGCCCGTGATGAGAGTGAACGAGCCACATGGGAGGCGATCCTCCGTAATATGTCCAGTGGCATGGAATTATATACTGCCTATCAGGGTGATACGCGGAGCCGCCGTAACCAGTCCTTCAGAGATTGGCTGTTGGATTTGATTTTCAATGCGACATATCAGAAGCCGATAGCACCTAAGCCTGACGAGGAAAAGGTATATTCATTTGATTGTGAACCTCCGGTTTCAATGGTTGCAGAAGAGCCTGCACCATACGGAGCTAAGAAGGAGGAGTAACGAAAGATGAAGGGTTCAGAATGCAAATTCGTTAAATATATGGAAGGCTCGGACAAGCGGTTTGTCATTCCGGTTTACCAGAGAAATTATGACTGGAAGACCGATAACTGCAAACAGTTGTATGATGATCTCGTAAAGATCATCAAGGGACACCGGAAAAGTCACTTCTTCGGCAGCCTTGTTTCCGTTTACAATCCGGATGGCCACAATGAGGAGTTCCTGATCATCGACGGCCAGCAGCGCCTTACGACCGTATCGCTGTTGTTCCTTGCAATGTATAATTTGATTGATAAGGGAATCATCGTGCCGGAGACCACTAACCTGAAGCAGCGGATTTTCGAGGAATACCTCGTGGACAAGTGGAAGCCGGAGGATACTCGCATTAAGCTCAAGCCGGTAAAGAATGACCAGACTGCTTTCGGGAAGCTGTTCTCTGATCCGACGGAACATATCCGCGAATCAAATTTGACTGTGAACTACGATTATTTCTATGATCGGATTCAGAAGCAGGAAATCACCATCGATCAGCTTTACGATGCGATCTGCTGTCTGGAGATCATCAACATCCGGCTGGATATGGACGACAATCCGCAGCTCATTTTTGAAAGCCTGAACTCAACCGGTCTTGACCTCAGCGAAGGTGACAAGATCCGGAACTTCATCCTGATGGGACTGCCTTCCAAAGAGCAGGAGGACTATTACGAGAAATACTGGAACAAGATCGAGGTTTGCACGAAGTATGATGTGAGCGCCTTCATCCGGGATTACCTGAGCGTAAAGCAGCAGGCCATCCCGCAGCAGAAGAAAATCTACATCAATTTTAAGGACTTTGTGGAGCTCAGCAAGATTGACACCGAACCGTTGCTCGCTGAGATGCTGGCCTATGCAAAGAGATATCAGATTCTCCTTGATGGCAATTCCGGCATTACTGCTCTTGATGCCTGCATTGATCGACTGAACCGTCTGGAAACGACGGTAACAAGGCCGTACTTCCTCGAAGTGCTACGCCTTTATAACGAAAACAAACTGACGTTGGCACAGGTCACGGAGATTTTCCTGACGACAGAGAATTACCTGTTCCGCAGGACGATGTGTGACTTGCCGACAAATGCCCTGAATAAAATCTTCCTCATGTTGCACCGAGAGATCATCCGATACGACGGTACTGAGGATAACTACGTCGAGAAGCTCAAGTATGCACTTCTTTCCAAGAAGGAGCGTTCCCGTTTCCCGGACGATGTGGAATTTAAGGTGGCATTTGAAGAACGTCCAGTTTATCTGATGAACAGCAAAAAATAAGATTTACATTCTTGAGCGCTTCGAAAACTTCGGTACTTCGGAGGATAAGGATGTATACCGTCACTGTGACGATGGCACCTATTCAATTGAGCACATTATGCCTCAGCATCTGACGCCGGTGTGGCAGAAGGAGCTGGGCGATGACTATGAGCAAATACATGAGATTTGGCTGCACCGTATGGCAAATCTTACGCTGACGGCCTATAACTCGAAGTACAGCAACAGCTCATTCACCGAAAAGAAAACCATGCAGAATGGCTTTGATGATAGTGGTATCCGCATGAATACCTGGATTGCCAAGAAGAACAAGTGGACGCTGGCAGAAATGGAGGAACGCAGCGAATATCTCATAGGTCGGGCTCTTTCAATCTGGGCAGCACCTGTCACAGAATACAAACCGGAAGAAAAAGCAGCTCGACACTTATACGCTTGAAGACGAAGGCGAGCTGACCGGACGCTTGATTGCGAAGTTCACCTTTAAGAACACCGAGCAGCCGGTAACAAGCTGGGTTGAGATGTTCCAGAAGGTCATTCAGATCCTCTATGCCGAGGACAAGGCCATCATCACGAAACTGGCAATGTCGGAGGAGGAGAACATTGCTCTGCACTTCAACACGAATCCGGATGCTTTCACGAAGTCGCTGGAAATCGGCGATGGCATCTATGTGTGGACTAACACCAGCACTCAAAGCAAGCTGTCTGTCCTGCGCCGCCTGTTCAAGCTCTACGATGAAGATCCGGCAGACTTGGTATTTTACCTCCGTGATGAAAACGAAGTGAATGAGGATGAACCGGGTAGCCGTTACGAGCTCCGAAGAAAATATTGGACATATGCGCTTCCGATTATCCAAAAGGCACATGGCGCGGATGGCTCCTTCTCTAATGTTAATCCGTCAAGGGATAACTGGATCAATGGCTTCTTTGGTATAGGCGGATTCTATCTTTGCTGCGTAGCAAACTTTGACGCAGCGCGGGCAGAGGTCGTGTTTGGCAGAGGAAATAAGCAAGAAAACAAGGCTGTTTTCGATAGCCTGTACACGCATAAATCAGAAATAGAATCTGCGCTGGGTACGACGCTCCAGTGGAACCGTGGCGACGATATCAAATCGTCCAAGGTATTCATTCAGCTTAATAACGTCAGTATCGAGAATGAGACCGACTGGCTTCAGATGGCTAACTTCCACGCTGATTGGACGAAGAAGTTCTACGATGTGATTGTGTCATATATTCAACAGGCAATCTGATCTTGCCAAGGAGATGATTACATGATTTCAGAAGAATTAAAAACTATCATTGATAAGCTGAATGAACAAGGAAAAATGAATTTTCTTGAAGGAGCAACTGAAGAACAGATTGATCAGTTCGAGAAAGACCATGAAATTGAACTTCCTAAAAAGTATAAAGAGTGGTTGCAGTATTCTGACGGTGGCGAGTTGTTTCTTCCAGCCGGAGTCCAGTTTTACGGTGTAGCGCATAAGCCAATAATCGATGTAGATGAAAACGACAGGCCTGATGAAAAAATATATTGTTATTGGTGCTTTGGCTTCAGGTGATCCAGTGTTATGTGAGAAGTCGGGCGAGATAATTTCGATATATGATCATGAAACGGGAAGTATCGATGACGAGCTGATTTATGATGATTTTTATGTTTTCTTGAATGACCTTTATGACTTGCTTGGTATAGGAGAGTGAGCCTATGTCAAAAACGAGTATAAAGGAAAGAAACAAGGCAATAAGACTCGCTTGGGAAAGAGAGCAAAAATTAGTCGCTGAGGGCAAAGGAACACGAGACTGGTCGGAGGATCAGCAAAAAGGACATCCTTGATCCTGATAAAGGAAAAGCCTGCGACGAAAATGGACGCGCATTTGAAGGCCAGCACATGAAGAGTGCTGCTGAATATCCTGAATATCAGGGCGATCCGGATAATATTCAGTTTCTTACAAGAGAAGAACATCTGGAAGCTCATAAAGGCAGTTGGCAAAATCCGACCAATTAGTACTATAATCCGGAAACTAAAGAGTTCGTGGATTTCGAGAGAATAAACCTATTCCTTGCGCTACGATTAGACTCAGTGAGCCGGTTTGCAGTCCTGTTATTGAGCGTCAGAATAAAAGCGACGAATTAAAAGAAACGAGCAAGGATGAAACGGCGCCCACAGAGCGCACGAAGCCTACACGGCAAGAGGATGTGCCGTACTATTCAGAAAACAAACCGCAAAATAAAATTGCGGTAGCTCCATCAGATGTACACGAGAGTTTTGGAGATAAGGTTCTCCATGCGGTTGATGCTGTTAAAGAATTTAGTGAAAAGCATCCTGTTCTGACTGGAATAGTGAAATGGGGGTGTGCTGCGGCAGCAATCGCAACAGCAGCTGTTGCGAACAATAGCTCAGGTGGAGGCAGATCATCGATGGATGGTGGGTCTGATTATTCATCTTCAGATTTGTTCGATGGCTATAGTGGCCAAGCCGATGATGATAATGGCGATGATAATGGCGATTCATCTGATTCAAGAGACTATCCAGATGAACGCTCGTCACCACGAGAACATGATGTATCGGGATATGATCGTCAGCAGAACGGTAAGACTGTACATGTAAATCCATATAAACGTGGAGGCAGGCATAATGACGATTAAACCTTTTAAGGTTTTCCTACACAATTTAAGGATACCTATACTTTTTAAAGATTGCCCTTTAGGGGTTTCGGAAAGGAAGCGCAGCCAGAATGAGCACAGCAACAGCAAGAGCATATCGGGTAATTTCTCAGGCCGTATTGCGCCTGCCAAAAGTCGCAAAAGCCCTGAAATCAAGTCTTTTCACAGGCATTGGAGCATATTTGCCGGAAAAGCACATTGTATCAAAGATAACGTCTTGGTAGATGATACCTGTAGAAGTGGTGGGTTTCTTATGAGAACAAAAAAGCAGCGAGGTGATATGGAGTGAATAAAGATCCATTTAAGGAATACATCAAAGAGTCTGAGCCGGACAAGCGTGACAAGGGTTATGCGTGGCATACGGCCATTGGCCTGCAGGCTGTGGACGGACTGAAAACATCGGAATATCTGGTGCATACTGCCGTCCGGAATATCGAGGGCGAGATTTCCTTTGAAGAGGCAAACGCACTTTTGCAGACTTACTACGAGGAAAATCCTACCCGTGACGCAGATGACCGTACTGAGGAAGCGGATAAGGTGTCGGCCAGAATTGCTGCGCTTCTTTCAGAGAAGGCTTTCAGCTTTGCTCCAAATGAGTATCTTTCTATTCACAGGAAGCTGTTTACTGAATTTATTCCCATGCCGGACGCATCCGGGATTACAACATCACGAAGAAGGAATGGGTGTTGAACGGAGCAACCGTGCTTTATGGCAGCGCTACGGAGCTGCGTGCGACGCTTGATTACGATTTTTCGGAGGAGAAGAAGTTTTCCTATAAGAATCTCACGATGGATGAAATCATCCACCATCTTGCCGTATTCGTATCCAGACTATGGCAGATCCATGTGTTTGGCGAGGGCAACACCAGAACGACAGCGGTGTTTTTCATCAAGTATTTACGCACGCTGGGCTTTGATGTGACAAATGATATTTTTGCCGAGAACGCATGGTATTTTCGGAATTCACTCGTCAGGGCAAATTATAACGATCTGAAAAATGGCGTTCACGAAACAACAGAGTTCCTTGAACTGTTCCTCCGCAATCTCCTCTTGAATGAGAGCAATCCTCTTCATAACCGGACATTGCATATTAGTGGAACATTCAAAGAAACAGAAAAAACCGGACATTGAAATGACAAAACCGGACATTGAGGCACTAAAACCGGACATTGAAAAATCGTTTCAGCCGAAAACAGCAAGTCACATTTTGAAACTTCGTGAAGCATTTCCGGGTCAGACGGTCTTTGGACGGTCTGATGTGATGAAGGTGCTTGATATTAAAACATCCAGAGCCTCTGACCTGTTAAAGGAAATGGCAGAACATGGAATCATTGAGCCAGTGTCCGGACAAGGAAAAGGAAAGTACCGCTTCTGGAATCAGAAGAGTTGAGGCGATGGGATTGACTTGTTTCCTCAGAGCGAAGTCTTGAAGCGGTCGGCAAATCTGAGGTTTTGCATATTATAGGTAGGAGCAATGTCTTTGACCTGTTTCCGAGAACGTACAAGGGTAAAATCGGTGTGTTTTAAGACAAAAACACGTTTTGATAAATTCCCCGCAAACGGCTGCTAAAATCTGACATCAATCTGGAGCAATCGAGCCATGTGGAGACGGTGTTGTTGCTACAAAGAAAAACCTTGTAGAAATCTGAACTATACCTTTTTGCGTCCTGTGATTTTTTAGCTCAGAAGGCGATAAAAACAGGAATTAAGAGCATAATGGTATAATCTATTTTAATCTATATGTGATGCAAATTAGCTCGGCATAGCAGTACGCCGCTCTTGCAAAAGAGCGGCGTACTGCATAGGATAAACGCGGCAGCGCATGGGTTTCTATCAAATCCTGCTTTTCAAGCCTGTTGCTTGAGCAGGCGATAACGTTTATACCCGCTGCGGCTTTTTCTGAAGTGTCTGAAGCGGATTCCATACGCCTCTTTATATAACAAATTAAAAACAGCACAAACAGCAGCAGATTGTGCGCGATCATGCAGGCCCACGCCGCGACCAAGCCCATATGGAGTAACTGCGTACAGACGAACGTCCCCCCGATGCGCACAAGCCACATGCCGATAATATTATAGGCAAAGGGGACTTTTGTTCTGCCGACACCCATCATAAAGCCCTCAATAATAATGGAAAAACCCATAAAAAGGCTCTGAAACCGCCACCATACGGAGCACTGTAGCGCCGAGGCCAATAACTGCCTCGTTTGCGGAAAAAGAGCCGCATCAGACCCGGCGCGGCCAGGAAAAGCGTGGCGCCGGAGATTATCATCAGGACAATTTCCAGCGGGATAAACATGGATGCCAGGCTTTCATGCGTTTCTCATCACGATGCGCCGTACGCGTTACCCGCGAGCGTTGCCGCCGCCGTCTGCATACCAGTAACCGGGGATATAAAGGCCGATTCCACCGTGTTGGCAATCGTATGAGCCGCCGTTGCGACCTCGCCTAGCGAATTAATCATAGCGGCGAAGGCCACATACCCCAACGAGGTGCCGAAACGCTGCAACATGTTTCGGAAAAGCCACGCGCATACAGGGCTTTAGAATCTGCATGTCGGGACGGAACGCCTGTCCGCGCGGCGAAACCGTTGGGTGCCGCCACAAGACAACGCTGATGCAGATGCCGCCTACGGTAAACGCGACCGCGCTCGCGATGGCCGCACCGGTCACGCCGAGTCCCGCGCCAAACAGGGGGGAAGGTACGCGAGAAGAGAGACACGGTGTGCGTGGGATAAATCAGGGAAAAAATTCAGGATGACGTTGACAAGGTTCACTAAAACGCCGATCTTCATGGGCGTTTGGTGTCGCCGGCCGCGCGGAGCACCGTGCCGAAAAATAATACTGGCCGTGCGGGGCAGCATGGGCAGATAAAGAATAAAAAGTATTGCGCCGCCATAGCCTGGATGCCCGGCTCCACCTGCATCAGACAGGCACCATCCGCTCAGGGATAGCGTCAGCGCGGTGAAAAGGACGCCCAAAAACAGCGTCATTAAAACAGCCTGCGCGACTGCGCGGCGCGCATTTTTCCGGCTCGTCCGCGCCGCGCGCTCTTGATATGTAGGAGAGAAACCCCACGCCCATGGCAGAAATCGTACTGCCGACAGGCCGGTTTACGGTTCCTGTGGAACCCACCGCCGCAGTCGCCTGCGTGCCAAGTGATCCGACCATGGCCGTGTCGATATATTGCACCGCAGTCTGCATCAGCTGTTCCAGCATGGTGGGCCAGGCAAGCGCCCATATGGCGGTGAGCATCGTACGTCTGCTTGCTGTTTGATTCATTCTAATTGTTCCGTCCCGTGTATTTCGCGCCCGGCGTGTTTCCCAGCTCAATATCGCGGAAAAGAGAGAACGCCTTACTTTTTCATAAGACCGGCCTTTGTCCGGGCTGGTAGCTGTCGGGCTTAATCCTCTCTATTTTATCATATGGCGGAGGGAAAGCAAATAGAAAAACCCCCGATTACGGCGGCGGTTGAAAAAAGAGGGATGTTTTATAAGACGCCCCTACGCAAAGGGCTGCGAAAGACGGCGCGTGCAATTCACGCGCCGTCTCTGTGTAAACCTTTTACCCCGTCCCGATTTTTTAAACGCCCGCTTAGTAAATAGATCTTAATGTACCCACAAAAGGTCGTTACGGCTTACATCTGGAGCAGGGCGTATACCCCTGCGCGACGGCGGAAGACCGCGAAATTTCAATGCAGCTTTGCCTGAGATACTGGCATCCCGACCGGTGGTACTTCTCGCCGGTTTTCGTGATATAAACGACCGCGCCGATGGAGGGATCGGTCTCCTCCTGCGGCGTGGGTTCTTCCGTCGTGTCCGGGACGTCCTGCATCTGCGGCGGCATTACGACGCCCGGCCTTCTAAAACGCGCGCAATGGTCGTACCTTGCGACGCGGCCTCCTCGATCAGCGCTTGCAGCGTGTCGTCGCTGCCGCGATAAACCGCGGAGAGCGCGCTGCGGCAGACAATACAGGCGTCGCCCCGTGTAAACGGCGTTTCAAAAACCGTCCGCGCGTCGATCAGGCCGACGCTCTCCGCAAACGACCGGGACTCGTCCCAGGAAAAGTCGGTCGCCGACGAGTAGCCGAGCGCGCGCAGAATGAAGGTGAGGAACTGCTCCGCTGTAACGGGATCGTCCGCGCCGAACGACGTTTCGCTGACGCCCCTTGCGAGCCCGTTTTCGTACGCATACCCGATGTAAGGCATGGCCCAGCCGGAAACGTCGGCAAACGGCGCGGTCAGCGCCTCGTCGAGCGCGTACTGCGCGCCGCCGAGCAGCCGCACCAGCATGACGACCGCCTCCTGCCGGGTCAGGCCGCGGTCCAGGTCAAAGATGGGGTTCCCGTCTGCGTCGGTGCCTGTTCCGCTGAACAGGCCGAACTCATACAGTGTGTTTGCCGCGTCCACCGCTTCTATGTTTGCGGCAGAGATGGGTACGGTCAGGGGAAAGAAGCAGCGCAAACGCCAGAAAAACGGAGAGTAATTTTTTCACAGGTACCAGCTCCCTTACATCATTTGTTTACTGATAGAATAAAGGAAAACGTGGGAACTTGTGTCAAATATGGTCGAATGATCTGCAACTTTGAAAATTTTGAGGTGAGAGACTACTGTGTGCTGTTCAGTCAGGAAATTTTGCGGACGAGAGACGGCTGAAAACGCGCTTTGCGGCAGCGCGAAATACGGCGTCGGCCGTTTCCAGCGCTTCCCTGTGCCGCAAACGGAAATCCCGGCATAAATGGTGTTGATACGCCCTTGCTTTCTTGTGCGGAATATGGTATAATCTATCCCACTTGGGCAGTTGTTGCTGACGGGGCTGAAGCCCCTTTTTTGAACATTGGCGAATAGTTTGTGTGAACGATGTATGTAGGAAGGCATACGACCCTTAAAGAGGGACGTATGCCTTTTTTATTTTCTCAGGATTGGATGTGACGGCATGGATTTAAGCAGGTTTTTTGAGCGCTGTCCCAAAGCGGCCATCGCCTTTTCCGGCGGCGTCGATTCGGCGTACCTGCTGTACGCAGCGCTGCCAATGCGGCGCGCAGGTGCGCGCATATTATGTAAAGTCCGCCTTTCAGCCGCAGTTTGAGCTGGACGACGCGCTGCGGCTGGCAGCGGAGCTGAACGCGCCGCTGGAGGTCATCCGTGCGGACGTGCTCGCGTCTGAAACAATCGCCGCGAACCCCGAAGACCGCTGTTATCACTGCAAAGCTGATTTTCGCCGCCATTGCAGAGGCGGCCGCGGCGGACGGGTTCACGGTCTTATTAGACGGCACGAACGCCTCGGACGAAGAGGGCGACCGTCCTGGGATGCGGGCGCTCCGGGAGCTTTCAGTGCGGTCCCGCTCCGGGGAGTGCGGGCTGACGAAAACGGAAATCCGCAGGCTTTCCAAAGAGGCGGGGCTCTTCACGTGGGATAAGCCCGCCTACGCCTGCCTTGCGACGCGGATTCCGGCTGGCGAGGCGATCACAGCCGAAAAGCTCGCGGCGACGGAGGCGGCGGAGGACTTTCTGTTCTCGCCCATTTTACGGATTTCCGAGTGCGCCGGATGGGAGACGCTGCAAAGCTGCAATTTCCGGCAAGCCAGCTTGGCAAGGTTTAGAAAACAGGGGGCGGATCGTGTCGGAGTTGAAAAAAATACTACCGGGCCGTCCTGCTCGACTTGGAGGGTAGAGAATGAACAGCGAGGTCAAAAAAGACATTGGAAGCGGTGAAAAACGGAGAATTGTCCGTTGACGAAGCGCTGCTCGCGATAAAAAGGAGCCTTTGCGGATATCGGCTATGCGAAGGTCGACCTGCACCGGGGAATCCGCCAGGGCGCCGCGGAAGTAATCTACGGAGCGGGTAAAACGCCGGAGCAGATGTCCGGTATCATTGACGCCATGCTGCAAAATGGGCAGAAAACAATCCTGATTACCCGGCTTGCACCAGAGGCCGCGGCCGTTATCGCAAAAGAACACGCGCTCGACTACCGGGAAAACGCCAGAATCGGCATTATTGGTGATCTGCCCGCGCCGAGCGGATCGGCAGAATCGTCGTGGCAACGGGCGGGACGTCGGACATCCCTGTCGCGGAAGAGGCGGCGCTTACGGCGCAGGCACATGGGAACGAGGTCGTGCGGCTATACGACGTAGGCGTTGCGGGACTGCACCGGCTCTTGTCACACATGGACGATATCATGCGCGCGTCAGTCATCATCGCCATTGCCGGGATGGAGGGGCGCTCGCCAGCGTCATCGGCGGCCTTGCGGACTGCCCGGTCATCGCGGTACCCACCAGCGTGGGGTACGGCGCGTCGTTTGGCGGCGTATCCGCGCTCTTATCCATGCTCAATTCCTGCGCCAGCGGCGTGTCCGTGGTGAATATCGACAACGGCTTCGGCGCGGGCTATCTCGCGAGTATGATGAACCATATGGAGGCGAAAAAATGAGGACGTTATATTTGGATTGCGGTATGGGCGCCGCGGGAGACATGCTCACGGCGGCGCTTTTGGAGCTTTTGCCGGATCAGGAGAATTTTTACGTGAGCTAAACGCGCTGGACATTCCCGGCGTGACGGTCACGCGGGGAGCAGGTGAGCAAATGCGGCATCGGCGGCACGCACATCACGGTACGGGTACACGGGGAGGAAGAATCCGAGGACATGCACGACCATTCTCACAGCCACGCGCATCCGCACGACGCCCACGAACAGGAGCATCCCCACCATCATGACCACGACCATCCCCACGATGCTCACGAACATGACCCCCATCACGCTCCGTCCATGAACATCCGCACGGCGCGGAGCATACGCATCACCATCACAGCGGGCTGCATGATATCGCCCACATCGTTGGTCATCTGGCGCTGCCTGAAAAGGTGAAAATGGACGTCCTTGCGGTCTATGGCCTGATTGCCGAGGCGGAAAGCCGCGCACACGGCGTTCCGGTGACGGAGATCCACTTCCACGAGGTCGGGACCATGGACGCCGTGGCGGACGTGACGGCGGTGTGCCTGCTGATGGACCGGCTCGCGCCGGAGCAGGTAATCGTCTCGCCTGTCCACGTCGGCAGCGGCCAGGTGCGGTGCGCGCACGGCATCCTGCCTGTCCCCGCGCCCGCGACGGCTTATATCCTCCGGGACGTGCCGATCTATGGCGGCGCGGTCAGGGGCGAGCTGTGTACGCCGACCGGCGCCGCGCTGCTGAGGCATTTCGCGACCCGTTTCGGCGATATGCCTGTGATGCGGACACGGGCGATCGGCTACGGCATGGGTAAAAAGACTTTGAAGCGGCCAACTGCGTCCGCGCGTTGCTGGGCGAGACGGGGGGACGGCGGCGACACGGTCGTGGAGCTTGCCTGCAACATCGACGATATGACGGCGGAGGCCATCGGGTTTGCGATGGAAACGCTGTTCGCGTCCGGCGCGCTGAGGTCTACACCGTACCCGTCGGCATGAAAAATCCCGTCCCGGCACGCTTTTATGCGTGATGTGCCGCGAGGCGGAACGGGACCACATGGTGGAATTGATCTTCCGGCATACCACGACCCTCGGCATCCGGGAAAACGTCAGCAAAAGATACACGCTGTCGCGCACCCTTGAGACGGTGCATACGGAATATGGGGACGTTCGTAAAAAAACCGCCTCCGCTACGGTGTGACGCGGGAGAAATACGAGTATGACGACCTCTCCCGCATTGCGCGCGAAAGCGGCCGGTCGATTGCGGAAATTCAGCGCACGCTTGAAAAAAGACCTGAAATAAGCGCCGCGGCAGGGTTCCGATTAGATCTGGAAACCATGCTGGGCTGAAAAATAAAATCTGGGAGAACCGTATGATAAAAAGACTTTCCTTTTTCCTGGCGCTTGCCATGCTCGTGACGCTGGCGTCTTGCGGCAAGACGCCGGACGTGGATGCCGGCAATGTGGCTAAGGAACCCACCACGCTCGTTTACGGCAGCGGCGACTACACGCGGATCAACCCCGCTCTGGACGAGCACTGCGAGATCAACGTCCTGTTGTTTAACGGCTGACCGCCCACGACGGCGAAAACCAGGTGATTCCCGGTCTGGCCGAGCGTTGGGAGTACGACGAAGCCACATATACGTACACCTTCCACATTCGCGACGGCGTTACGTGGCACGACGGCGAGGCGTTCACGGCGGACGACGTCAAGTTTACGATCGAGGCCATCATGAACCCCCGAAAACGGCTCGGAAAATGCCCCGAACTATGAGGATGTGGAGGAAATATCGGTATGACGAAAAAACCATTGCATTCAGGCTTGCCGCGCCGAATGTGGCGTTTTTGGACTATATGACGATGGCGGTCCTGCCCCGGCATTTGCTGGAGGGCGAGGATTTGCAGGAGTCCGGCTTTTTCCGCAGCCCCGTCGGCACGGGGCCTTACATGCTGGAGAGCTGGGACGCGGGACAGTCCATCGTGCTGGTTAAGAATGAGGCGTACTACCTGGGCAGTCCGAAGATAGAGAGGATCATCTTCAAAATTGTGGGGAGACGATAACGCCCAGGCCCTCCAACTGAAATCCGGCGAGCTGGACATGGCGCTGCTAGACCCAAAAAATGCGCGGAACTTTGCGGGTCTTGAGGGCTTTACCTGCTATGATATGATGACGACCGATTACCGCGGCATCCTCTTCAACTTCGGAAATGCCTACTGGGCCGAAAACAGGATCTGATTCCCGCCGTCTGTTATGCCAGACCGACAGGCGATCATCGACTCCGTACTGCTGGGGCAGGGTATGGTGGCTTACGGCCCTTTACAGCGGAACATCTACCACAACGGGGACGTTGAGCGGTACGACTACGACCCTGCGAAGGCCAGAAAAATTCTGGAGGACGCGGGATGCACGATGGGCGCCGACGGCTTTTTATGAGCGCGGTGGCGAGACCGTCGGCTTTAGTGCTCAGCGTGATGTCGGGCGAGCAGGACCGGATCGACATTGCGCAGCCGCCGCCGCGGCAAATCAGGAGGCCGGCATCAACTGTACAGTGGAAATCCCCTGCCCAGATGGACTGGGGCGGGCAGATGGCCTGTCTGATCGGCTGGGGCAGCCCGTTTGACGCGGACGACCACACCTACAAGGTGTTCGGCACCGGCAAGGGGGCGCCAACTATTCCGGCTACTCCAACGCGCTTGTCGATGAGTACCTGACGTTGGCCCGTCAGTCCGGAGGATCCCGCGGTGCGAAAAGAATGCTACGGCAAATTCCAGGAGGGCTGGCCCGCGACCCCGCCTACGCGTTCATCTGCTATATCGATGCGAACTATGTGGCAAGCTCTGCCATTCAGGGCATCGCCGGGGACACGGTTATGGGGCACCACGGCGTGGGCGTATTCTGGAACGTCCACGGTGGACGATTTCCCAATAAAAACAGTGCGGGGGCTCGAAACAGCCCCGCGAGTTTCTCAAACGAGGGTTTTACCATGTCGGAACTCTTGAAGTCAAAAACCTGTCCGTCAGTTTTTCACCCCGCGCGGCGGCGAAGTTCAGGCGGTGCGGGACGTCAGCTTTCCCTGAAAGCGGGCGAGGTGCTTGCGTTTGTGGGCGAATCGGGCTGCGGGAAGAGCGTCCTGTGTAAGAGCATTATGAAGCTGCTGCCCGCCTCGGCACGGATCAAGTCCGGCAGCATCGCCGTAAACGGCGCGGACATCACAGGGGATATCGGGAGCGGGATATGCACAAGCTGCGCGGGAAGCTGTTTTCCATGGTGTTTCAGGACCCGATGACTTCGCTGAACCCCACAATGACCATTGGCGCGCAGATTGCGGAGGCGGTGAAGCTCCATCAGCCGTCGCTCCCAAAAAGAAACGGTACGCAAGAGTTGCGGAACTGATGGCGCTGGTCGGCATCGACCGTCCGGCGGAACGGATGAAGCTCTATCCGCACCATTTTTCCGGCGGGATGCGGCAGCGCAGCGTCATGGCGATCGCCCTTGCCGGGAACCCGGCCATCCTGTTTGCGGACGAGCCGACGACCGCCCTGGACGTGACGATACAGGCGCAGATCCTCGACCTGCTGCGGGAAATCCAGAAAAAACTTGGGACGGCCACCGTATTTGTGACGCACGACCTGGGCGTGGTGGCCCGGGTGGCGGACCGCGTTGCCGTGATGTACGCGGGGAAAATTGTGGAGATCGGGACGGCGGAGGAAATTTTTATGACCCGCGGCACCCCTACACCTGGGGCTTACTGCAGGCGCTTCCCGCGTTTTCCAAAGGCCGGGAGACGCTTACCGCGATCCCGGGATGCCGCCCACGCTGATCGACCCGCCCGAGGGGGACGCCTTTGCCTGCCGGAATGCGTACGCGCTGGGGATTGACTATATGCAGGCGCCGCCTCTCTTTCGCGTCACGGACACGCATTACGCGGCCACGTGGCTGCTGGACGGACGCGCGCCGAAGATCGTCCCGCCCGTGGGAGGTGCGCAGCTGTGACGGAGAAATTTTGCTGGACGTGCGGCATTTGACGCATGTGTTCCCGCTGACGAAAAAATCTCGGTCAAAGCGGTAGACGACGTTTCCTTCCAGATACGGAAGGGGGAGATTTTTCGGCCTGGTCGGAGAATCCGGCTGCGGCAAGTCGACGGTGGCGCGCTGCGTGATGAATCTTTATAAGCCCTGCGGCGGCCAGGTGTTCTATCACGGCATCGACACCTGCGACGCGGCGGCCTTTCGGGCGTACAGAAAGATGCTCCAGCGGACACGGCAGCTCATTTTCAGGACTCGAACTCCAGCCTGAACCAGCGCATGAAGGTGTGCGATAGTATCGCCGAGCCGATGAAAATACAGCGGCTACAGCCTCCAGAGAGGCTCTTACCGCGCAGGCGGCGTTTCAGATGCGTGCCGTCGGCCTGGACGAAGCGTATCTGGACAAGTATCCGCGGAACTCTCCGGCGGACAGCGGCAGCGCATCGCAATCGCGAGGGCGCTGGCAATGGAACCGGGTTGCTCGTGGCGGACGAGCCGATCGCGTCCCTGGACGTGTCCATTCAGGCGCAGATTGTAAACCTTTTTAAACACCTACAGCGGGGGCATGGGTTTTCCTTTTTGTTCATCGCCCATGACCTTGCCATGGTGGCGTTTTTGTGCGACCGCGTCGGCGTGATGTACCGCGGCAGGCTGGTGGAGGTGGCACCCGCCGGGGCGCTCTTTGCAGACCCCAGGCATCCGTATACGAAGGCGCTCCTTTCCGCCATTCCCATCCCGGACCCGAGGAAGGAACGGGCCAGGGTGATCCGTGAGTTTCACGGGGATATCCCCCAGGCGGGACGCTGGTCGAAATCGCGCCCCGGCATTTTGTGCTGCAGGAAAGGGGGCTGACGCGTGACGAAGCGTAACCGGTTTGCTTTATGCCGGGAAAAAACTCTTGTTGTTTGTCCTCAGCGTGTTTCTCCTGTCGGCCGCGGTCTTTTCTATCGCCCGGCTGGCGCCCGGAGACCCGCTCGTGTCCTATTACGGAGAGCGTGTGGAAAAGATGAGCCCTGCGGAGCGGGCGTGGGCCGAGAAAAGCTGGGCCTGAACGACCCGGTCTGGGTTCAGTACGGCCGCTGGCTGGAACATGCGCTCCACGGCGATTTCGGCATCTCCTATAAATATAAAATGGATGCCGTCGATGTGATCGGCGGCAGGATCGGCAATACGCTGCTGCTCGGCGGCGTCGGCTTTGCGCTGGTTTTGTGCTCGCCCTGCTGCTGGGACTCCTGTGCGCGTGGCATGAGGACAAAACGCTGGACCGCATCGTCTGCAAGGCCGGGACGGTCCTAAGCTGCATCCCGGAATTTTGGCTGTCGCTCGTCCTGATCCTGCTGTTTGCCGTCGAACTGCGGTGGCTGCCGAGCTCGGGCGCGTATGCGCTTGGAAAGGACGGTGGTCTTATGGACCGTGTCGTCCATCTGATTCTGCCCTGTCCGTCGTTGTGCTCAGCCACCTGTGGTATTACGCGTATATGGTGCGCAATAAACTGCTGGAGGAGGTCCGCGCGGATTATGTGCTGCTTGCAAAATCAAAGGGGCTAAGGAAGCGAAGCGTCATGTTCCGTCACTGCCTGCGCAATTTGTTTCCCCTCTTATTTAAGTATGATGGCGATTTCCGTTCCCCATGTGATGGGCGGTACGTATATCGTCGAGTCCGTTTTTTCCTATCCCGGTATCGGCACGCTCTCCTATGAAAGCGCCCGGTATCAGGACTATAACCTCCTGATGCTACTGTGCCTTCTTTCCGGGATTGTGGTCATTCTCTGTAATATGCTCGCGCAGACGATCAACGAACAGATCGACCCGCGCATCCGGGCCGACACCCTGATCGATACTTCGGAGGTGACGCGGCTGTGAAGGACGACTTTGAAGTGGTCGGCATCCGGCCTCCCCCGCAGACACCGGCGGCACGAAAAAAACCGTGGTATCGGGGAAAGCCGGTTTTCTCTGCGGTGTTGCTGGCGTTGATCGTTTTCGGATGCCTGGCCTGCAACCTGCTGATGACGAAGGACCCGACATACCTGGACCTCGGAAACTGCAGCCTTCCCCCGAACGCCGAGTTCCTCTTTGGCACAGATGCGATGGGCAGGGACCTGTTCTCCATGATCTGGTACGGCGGCAGGATTTCCCTGTTGATCGGGGTGCTCGCAACGCTGATTTCCACGGCCGCCGCCGTTCTTTCGGCGCGGTCAGCGGCAGCGTGCCCGCGTGGCTCGACGCGCTGCTGATGCGTCTGACGGAGATTCTGCTGAGCGTCCCGGGGGTTACTCATTGTAATTTTGCTCCAGGCTGTGCTGGGAAAAGCGAATGTGTTCAGCATTTCGTTCGTAATCGGCATAACCAGTTGGATGAGCATAGCGAAGATTGTCCGGACGGAGGTGCGGCAGCTCCGGCACTGCGACTACGTGACCGCGGCGAAATGCGTGGGAGGTGGTTTTTCCATGTGCTCTGGACACACCTGGCGCCCAATTTTGTATCGTCCATTTTATTTATGGTGGTTATGAATATCCGCAATGCGATCATTGCGGAATCAACGCTCAGCTTTATGGGGATGGGACTGCCGCTTGAAGTGGTCTCATGGGGCGGTATGCTCTCTCTGGCTGAGAATGCGCTGCTGACGGACGCCTGGTGGGTCATCCTGATACCCGGCATTTTCCTGGTGGCGACTCTGCTGTGCATGACAAGCCTCGAAACGCGCTCCGCAAGCGCATGAACCGGCAGCAAAATAATCTATAGTAGAATTGCCGCGGGACGGGACGGTCTTGCGGCATTTTTATGGCCGGTGCAGGGGACGGCAGGCGGGTCGTATACGGATTGGCGCGCCGATTTGTTTTCCGGTGGCAGCGGAGATCCCGAATTGCGCTGCGGTATTGACCTCTGGGGAAAACGGGAGAGGGCTAATTGCCAATAGCGCCATCGTAATCTCTTTTTAATTTACGATGGCGTTTCGCGTTACAAATCAAAGTCGGCCGCGTGTCTGCCACCTTTTAACGGATTGAACCACAATAGGGACGGGAAACGAGACGTCGTTTCTGGTTCACAACTGCGCCGGACGAATTCCGGCGGACAAATGCACAGCATCTGGAAACGGCGTCTTGCGCTGCACGCCCATTGCGGTATGATAAAGTAGAAACAGCCCGACCGGCATACGTTGCGGCGGGAGGCCTCTCGGCCGAACAAAAAGCACGCACAGCGCAACGAGGCAGCACGCGGCTTCAACTTGTCGGATATTGCATAAACCCTGCTTCAAGGCGGTGAGCGGACGGGCATTCCGTGCTGTGGCGGCGTATGCGTTCGTTTGAAACATGCGGACGTTGCGCTGTTCCTGCCGTGCCTGTCCGAAATGCTTTACATTGATCAATCCAAGAAAACAGGGCAAAAGCACGCCGGAAACGAACAGCGCGTTCTTGCGGTAGACGGCTGTGGGTTGAGGGCTGACGAAGAAATTTCTGCAAATGCATTATAGCGGAGGACGCTTATGACTTATACAAAGGCATGGCTGGACTACAAGAACTGGAGAACGCGCCCGCGGACATTGCCGTGGCGCTTTGCGAGGAGGGCCCGGTCGCGGACAGCATTCGCCGGGAATTGGAGCTTGCGTTTCCCGCGATGTACGGTGTGTCGCCGTCGTTTGCGGAGACGGCGCAGGACGCGGCGCTGTGCGTGACGTTTGCGCGCAACGCGGCGTGCGGGCTTGGCGAGGAGGGCTATCGCATCGACGCGGCGCACGGCACCATCCGCGTCACGTCCGGCGGGAAGCGCGGCCTTTTTGTACGGCATGTTTGCGATGCTGGAGCGCCTGCGCATGGGTGAGACGGCGTTCACGCTCGAAAAGAACCCCGTCGAACCCCCTGCGGATGCTCGATCACTGGGACAATCTCGACGGCTCCATCGAACGAGGGTATGCGGGGAAATCCTTCTTCTTCCCCGATAACGAGCTGACCGTCCGGAACGGATCCGCGACTATGCGCGGATGATCGCGTCCATCGATATCAACGCCGTATGCATCAACAATGTCAACGTGCGCGGCGTCGCGGCGGAGCTCATCACGGCGCGGTATCGTGAACCGCTCGCCCGGATTTCCCGGATCTTCGAGGCGTACGGCGTGAAGCTGTTCCTCTCGCTCAATTTTGCGTCCCCGAAGCGTGTCGGCGGGCTTAACACCGCCGACCCCTGCGATGAGGGCGTGCGTGCGTTCTGGCGCGAGCGGATTTCGGATTTGTTTGAGAACGTCCCGAATTTCGGCGGCTTTGTGGTCAAAGCGGACTCGAGGGCGAGCCGGGCCCCTTCGCCTATGGCCGCACGCACGCCGACGGCGCGAACATGCTCGCGGAATTTGCGCGTCCTTACGGCGGTATTGTCATTTGGCGCTGCTTTGTCTATAACTGCCAGCAGGACTGGCGTGATACCAAAACCGACCGCGCCCGTTCCGGCTACGACAACTTCATCGGCCACGACGGGAATTCGCGGACAACGTCATCCTGCAAATCAAAATCGGCCCGATGGACTTTCAGGTGCGCGAGCCGGTGCATCCGCTCTTCGGCGGCCTGAAAAAGACGAACATGATGCTTGAAGTACAGATCGCGCAGGGAGTATACGGGTCAGCAGCGGCACGTCTGTTACCTGCTGCCCATGTTCCGCGAAATTCTGGACTTTCAGACCCACTGCGGCGCGGCGGCCGACACCGTGGCGGATATCGTGTCCGGCCGTACCTACGACAACCGAAACTGCGGCATGGTGGCTGTGACCAACACCGGCGACGATGAAAACTGGACGGGTCACGACCTCGCCGCCGCGAACCTCTATGGCTTTGGCCGCCTGGCCTTCGACACGTCGCTCTCCGCGCAGAAGATCGCAGAGGACTGGATCCGGTTGACGTTCGGTTCCGGCGAAAAGGTGCTTGCAAACGTGCGGGAGATTCTAATGATGTCCTGGCCCGCCTATGAGAAGTACACGTCGCCGCTCGGCATCGGCTGGATGGTGACGGTCCATACGCACTACGGCCCGGACGTCGAGGGATACGGAATACGACCGCTGGGGCACGTATCACCGCGCCGACCACATGGGCATCGGCGTTGACCGTACGCCGGCGGGCACGGGCTACACCGCGCAGTATCACGAGCCGAACGCCTCGATGTACGCAAACGTTGAGACCTGCCCGGAGGAGCTGCTGCTCTTCTTTCACCACATGCCGTACGCGCACGTCCTGAAAACGGGGAAAACGATCATACAGCATATCTACGACACGCATTTTGAAGGCGCGGAGGACGCCCGCACGGATGCTTGCGCTCTGGCGCGAGCTGGACGGCCTGATCGAGCCCGCGGCGAATGCGCGCGTGGAGGCGCGTCTAGCCTACCAGGCGGAGCACGCGAAGGAATGGCGCGACAGGATCAACACGTATTTCCACCGCATGTCCTGGGTGGAGGACGAAAAGGGACGCAAAATTTATTAAGCTGCGCGGCTGAAATATCGGCACGCGCATGCGCAATATAAAATGAAAACAGCAGCGGACGTTAAAATACGTCCGCTGCTGAACAAGACGATGCCAGAAATTATCGAAAAAACCTGGAAAGCCGGCATTTCAACGACTGCATCTACACAGAGGCCGCAGCCGGGGACTGGGTATATTTGAACGTTTGCGTGGGAAATATTGGCGGGAGCGTAGAGGCGCAGGTATACGGCACTTCGGATAGCATGAAGGCGCCTGACTTTGGCAGGGCTTACGCTGGAGTCCGTGGTGAAAGTGAACGGGGATATGATGGAACAAGCATTTGAGGTGTGTTTCCGGGGAAAGTACCCGGCAAGAAAAAACGATCGCCACGGCGCTTGCGCACTTTGGGATGCAAAGAGGATACAGGTACAAATCGACTCAATTGCGTAAAGAGGATAAAAAAACGTGCGGTTTTTGCATTTTTTGGCCGCGAGCTCTTGATGCGAGGTTATTTGTTAATTGAATTAAAAAGGGAAGGCTTTTGCCTTCCCTTTTGTTTTGCTTTCACGTTAGAAAAACGCCCGTCTATGCCGGTAAAAATAAAGGTTTCATTTTCAGGATGGAGCGAAGCGAACGACAATCGTCATTTGGATACAGGTAAATTGCGGTAAGAATAGAACTGCTTAAGCGATTGCAGTGCTTGTGATGCTATTCCGTGCCTCCTGAGAGGAGGGCCGGGAGTAGCCCTTCTGGGGCTGCAGCATACCACCAGTAACTGCTGATTTTAGTATGCCGGGCCCCGATGCGAAGAAGGCCTTTCCTATAAACTGGGATATGCTGCACCTGTTCCATCTTTGTGCGGTATAAAATGCTTGGCAAAACACTGTGCCGCCAGACGAAGCGCTCGTAGTCAGTCAAACGAGCACCCTTCACGCTGCGTCTGGATATTCGCCGTAGTACTGAATGGGCGTTTGCAGGATGCTTCGCTACATGGATAGCGCCCTGTTTGCGTTTCGCTTACAGGACGGACGCACATTGCACATTTGAAGCGCCCCGGCATGCCCGAAATACGCTACCCGTGCCGTTTGCAGGTAAACGTTTTCGCGATCAGGGGAAAACACCGTCACCGCGCGCGTCATTTCCGGCGTAAAGGAAAACGGCCGCCCTGTCTGATGACGCATGAGCTGCTCCAGCGCATGCGCTTTGGCGCGCTCGTCTGTCAAAAGCGCTGCTTGGCCCGTTCCAATGACGCTCTCAAACCGGTATCCATACGAGCAGGCCTGGTCTCCCTCGATCAGCTCGTGCCCGGCGTCCAGCTCGAACCCGACTTTGCCGCCGCGCTTTAGAAGGTCAAGCTTGCGCCCCTCCCGCGCGCTGTGAAAGTAAAACGTAAGCGTCCCGCCGTCGTACGTATAGCCGAAATTGAGCGATACGATGTAAACGCCGCCGTCGTCCTGGAATCCCAGACGGCAGACCTTGCAGCGGCTGATTACGGCGAGTATTTCCGCAATGTCCCGCACTTCCCGATCCTTTCTTCGCATAATTGTCTCCTTCCGGCGCATACTACCTGTGTTTCATAAAAATGTTTTCGTCAATACGCCGTACCACACCGTATGTGTACGGCGTAAAAATTTTGGCCAGAAACCCTGCGCCGCCAGATTGAAGCTCTCGTAGTCCACGCCGAGCTGTAAGTACCCCTCACGACGCAGCGTGCGGACGGCGTGGTTTAATAGGCGCGGCATCACGTCCTGCCCGCGAAATGCCGGCAGGCAGTACGCCCCACAGATATTCGCCATGCCGGGCGAGAGCGTCGCAAAGTTTTCGCCGTCCGCCGTGATTTCTATAAACGCGGTGAGCGTCCATCGCACACCGCGGTAAAGACGCGCGACCCACGCGCCTCCCGGCGCTCAAGCCACGACGCGGCCGTTTCCTCGCGGGAACTCATAAAGCAGGGGCTTGCGGCCAGATGCCGCGAAAGTACGCCCAGCGGCGCGACGGAGGAAGCTCGTCCCTGCCGGCTTCGGCAAAGACGGCCGTTTGCCGCGCCGGGATATACAAGCGGGGAATGCGGCGCGGTATCCGGCTCCTAGTTCCCCATGCGTCTGTCCCTTAGAAGAAGGGCCTTCCGTACGCACAGGACAGCCGTGCGCCTCCCGCGCATCCGTACAAAAGTTTGCAGTACTTGACGGCGGCGAAAGTTCATCCATGCCGCGCACGGCGTCCACGCAGCGCAGGCCGAAGCCGCAGGTAAAAATGCGCGCCGTGCCGCGTCGTCGTGCGCGTACAGCGCGATGGAGTGGCTTGCAATACCTGCTTCCACCCATTTTTCGGCGGCAGCCTGATAGAGCAGCCGGTAAATCTTTTCGCGCTGCTCGGCACTGCGCCATGCGCCTCGATGGGTGAAAACGTTCCGCGCGCCGTGCCGGTAAAGGCGTTTTCCCCAAGGCTCATAGCAGCCAAAGGAAACCGAGCATCCGCCCTTCCTCAAACGCCGCGACCCCAAGGCCGTTTTCCGCAAACAATTGCGGCGGCGCGGGACGCACGTCCGGGAGCGCGGGAACGGCCGCGCGTTCCTCGGCGTAATTGCGGCAGGCCAGCTCAAACGCCAGGGAAGTGTGACGCGCTGAAAACGCTTTGATTTGCATAAACCCTCCGACGTTTACCGAAGTATTGGGAAGTATCAACGACTTTTGTATTTCGTATTAAAAATTATAAAAACGTGTCGATTATTGTAAAATAAGTTATATAAATAAACAGAATAATGAGATTACAACAGGGCATTTAAAATCAACCCTGCATGGTTAAACTTTCAATAAGGAAACACGTTACAATTCATATTACTATATGCAATGGAGTGATATGATTGGAAACAGGTACGTTGGTAAAGAACCGGATTCTTGCGCTTTGCGAGGAACATCACATAACCGTGAATAAATTATGTACCATTTGCGGGATCACGCAATCGACATTAAACAACATTGTCAACGACAGGAGCCCGGAACCCAACGGTTTCCACGGTCAAAAAGATCTGCGATGGGCTCAATATGACCCTGTGTGAGTTTTTCGATACAGACGAGTTCAATGAATCCGAGCAAGAGATCAAGTAAGCAGTGTGACATTCGGGATGAATAGGCGCGAACCGGCAGGGATCGGGTCATGATGGGCGGCAAAGGCTTTTTTGTGGAGGACTTATTTTAAAAAGCCTATGCCGTTTGTTATCATGCTCTCCGCCATGTCCGCCAGCTCTTCCGAGGTGGCGGACATCCTGTTCTCCAGCCATTTTGCAGGAGGCCAATGCAGCCGGCGCTGATAAAGGCGTAAAAATACTCAATTTTGCGGGCGAAGCATGTTCATAATAGCGCGAGTAGGTCTCCATGCAGAGCTGTCGGCCCAAATTGACAATTTTATAGAGGAATTCCTTGTCCCCAAACTCTCCGAGCGTCACGGCACATAAGTCGGAGTTGTCTTTCAGGCATTCAAAAATACCGGCCGTGATGGCAACCGGCGTAAGCGCCCCCTGATCGGCGCGCAGAAGCGGCTCCAGCGCCTTTTTGAAACTCACGCGTCATCTCGTCCTCGATATTGTCGCGCAGGTCGTAAATGTCCGTATAATGGCTGTAAAAGGTGCCGCGGTTGATGCCCGCCCGTTCGCAGAGCTCCTTAATGGTAATGTTCTGAATCGGCTTTTGGCGCAGGAGGTCCGTGAAGGCGCCGCGTATTAACATGTGTGTGACCCGTGTCCGATGGTCAGGTGTAAACTTTTTTCAAAACAATCGCCCCTACTGAACAGAATATGTTCAAAATGTCGTTTAAATGTACAGGTGACGCAATTGTGTAAATTGTAGTCTGACGCTGATTCTATTATAATACAAGTGTGGAGGAGAATCAACACACTGTTTTGAGACCTTGCGAGGAGGTGTGTGAAAATGAACAGGTTGTATATTGTAACAGGGGCGGCCGGACACCTCGGCAATACGATCATCCGTATGCTGAAGGAGCGGAAGGTTGCCGTGCGCGGCCTGATACTGCCGTCCGAGACCGTGACGCCGGGGAAAACGTTACCTATTTTCAAGGCGACGTGCGCGATGGCGCGTCCATGGAACCTTTATTTGCAGGCTGTGAGGAGCAGGGAGACCATCGTGATCCACACAGCGGGAATCGTGGATATCTCTGGCTCAGTATCGCCCGCGCTTTATAACGTAAACGTAAACGGTACGCGCAATATTGTGGAGCTGTGTCTGCGGCATAAGGTGAAGAGGCTCGTTTACGTCAGTTCCGTCCATGCGATTCCGGAAAAGGATCAGGACCATGTGCTGTCGGAGGTGCGTGAGTTTTCCGCGGAGGCTGTGCACGGCGGGTACGCCAAGACGAAGGCGGAGGCCACGCAGGCGGTGCTTGACGCGACAAAACGCGGGCTCGACGCCGTGGTCGTGCATCCGTCCGGCATCATCGGGCCGTATGACGATGTGGGAAACCACCTGGTGCAGATGGTGAGCGACTACATCAGCGGCAAGCTGCCGGCCTGTGTGCGCGGCGGTTACGATTTCGTGGACGTGCGCGACGTCGCGGCGGGTGCCTGACGGCGGCGGACCGCGGGGTAAGCGGGGAGTGCTATATCCTCTCAAACCGCCACTACGAGGTGCGCGAAATCCTGCAAATGGTGAAAAAGGTATACGGCGGACGCCGTCTGCCGACGCTGCCGATGTGGATGGCGCGGGCTGCCGAGCCGCTCATGAGCGGGTTTGCGAAGCTGAAAAAGCGCCGTCCGCTCTACACGAAATATTCACTTTACACGCTGCAAAGCAACGACAAATTTTCGCATGACAAGGCGACGTCGGAGCTCGGCTACAGGCCGCGCGATCTTTATCAGACGGTGCGTGACACCGTGGCGTGGCTGCGGCGAAAAAGTCCGGCGGCACCGCGTAACCCCTGTTTCTTTGGCTCTTTGCCGGGTTCCCGGCAGGGAGCCATATTTTTATAGAAGCATTCTGAATGGCGAACCTTTATGCATTGTGTACCGCCGCTATGGGGACGGCGGCTTCCAGATGGACGCGACATACCGTCCCCGCATACAATGGAACGGGCGCGTACGCGCGGCGTGCGATGCCAGTACCATTGAAAGGGTTGAAACCATGCCGGAAAAAGTGAATATTTCCTCCCGCACCGTCGGACGGGAGCTTACGTACCGGAATACGCCGGTCTTAAAATATACCTATACGATCCCGGTCTTTTCGTCCAGCGACCGGAGGGTCAGGACTGATAAACTGAACAGATATTATGAAAACACTGCGGCGGCGTTTGTCCGGTACGTCCGGCGGACGCTCTGGCCCGCGGCTGTCGCGGACTATCACAACAGCGTCGCAAACGGCTATCCCATGAATGAATACGAGGCGATCCGCGACTATACGCTGACGTATAACGAGGATTGCCTCATAAGCCTTTATACCGACCAATATGAGTACACGGGCGGGGCGCACGGCAACACGGTGCGCAGCGCCGACACCTGGCCTGTTGCCGCAGGCGGAAAGACTGACGCTTGGCCAGTTATTCCCGGCGGATAACACGTATTTAGTCCGCGTGGAGCTTGCGGTCATCGACCAAATCGAGGCGCAGAACGCCGCCGGTACCGGCGCCTATTTCGACAATTACCGCGAGCTGGTGCCGCAGACCTTCAATCCTGCTCAGTTTTATTTGACGCCGGAGGGCCTGACGGTGTATTTCCAGCAGTACGACATCGCGCCGTACGCAAGCGGATTCCACGTTCCGTCTGCCGTACCGGCAAATCGGGGCAGTCCTGCCGGGCTGCTCAAAGTCCTGACGGCCAATTCAAGGCTCATCGCAGATCGGGTACAAAATGTCGCCGGTACCGGCCCCATGAGAAACGATTGCCGGCGCCGGCGTGCGGCCTGAAATAAGGTGAAAAGGGTGCGGCCCCAGTGCACGGCTTGGGCCATGCCATCGGCGGGGCATTTGGCCGTCAAGCCGGTTTGCACCCGCCTTCTTCGCGAGAGGCAGGACCGGCAACAGCGCTTTGTCGGCGCGAAGTTAGGCAGGCGCTCCTGATGTGCCGGCGCTCAGCGGGTTTCCTGATGCTTGCGAATGTATACTTGCGCTAAAGGGATAAACAGCCGCACGGACAGTAAAAGGATCCCTGGCGCTAATAAAATTTGTTTATTGGAAAGGCTTCTGCCATCGGACAGAAGCCTTTTTGCTTACAAGTTCCGTGACTTGGCAAGCAGGTCGTTTACGAGGGCGCAAGTCTCGTCAAAAATTTCCTCGACCGGCTTTTTCAGCGAAACGGACTTATCGCGCGTGACAAGCTCGCAGCAGCCCTCCTTGAGGTTGCGGGGGCTGACGATGACGCGTACCGGCACGCCGAGCAGGTCGGCGTCGGAGAACATGACGCCGGCGCTGACGTTGCGGTCGTCGTAAAAGCACTTCAATGCCCTGCTTTTGCAGGTCGTGATAAGCTTGTCGGCCAAGGCGTGCGCTTCCGCGTTGTCGCTGCGGACGCAGCACAGATGCACCTGCCAGGGCGCGATTGAGATTGGCCAGATGGGGCCGTAGTCGTCGTGGTGCGCTTCGCAGACAGACGCGGCAAGGCGTCCGACGCCGATGCCGTAACAGCCCATGATGGGGTGATGGGACACGCCGTTCTGGTCAAGATAGGTCATGCCATGGATTTCGTATATTTGACGCCGAGCTGGAAGATGTTCCCGACCTCGATGCCGCGTGATACGGTGGTGGCGGGCTTTCCGCACTTCGGGCAGATGCCGCCGTCCGTAATTTTGGCAAAGTCGTGGAACGCGGCGTCGGGCAGTCGCGCGCGATGTCGAGACCCGTATAGTGGTGCTCGGCCATGTTCGCGCCGCAGGAGAGGTTATTCGTGCCCTCGAGGGAGCTGTCATAGAGCACGGTAATGCCGTCCGGCAGGCCGCACGGGCCGATGTAACCGGCGTTTAAGCCGCAGTCCTCCGTTATGACGGCGGGGGTGGACATCCTCGCCGATAAAGTTGCGTAGCTTTGTTTCGTTCACGTCGAGATCGCCGCGGATAAAAGCACGATGTAGGAGTCGTCCGCGTTGCGCTGGTAGACGACGGCCTTGCCGCTCTTCTCCGTCCGGGGTGCCGAGGAAGCGGCAGATGTCCTCGATCGTGTGGATGTCCGGCGTGTAAACGCGCGTGAGCGGCTGGGATACCTCATCGCGCACATTGCGGACAATGCTCTCCGCCGCCTCCATGTTGGCGCGGTAGTCGCAGCAGCCGCACACGGCGATGGAATCCTCGCCGACGGGCGTGAGCAGCATGAACTCGTGCGACAAACTGCCGCCCATCATGCCGGAGCCCGACGCCACGGAGATGACCTCCGGAAGTCCCGCGCGCGCAAAAATACGCTCATAGGCATGGAAACAGCGCTCGTAATAGGCCTCGAGATCCTCCTGCGTGGTGTGGAAGGAATAGGCGTCCTTCATGGTAAATTCGCGCACGCGGATCAGGCCGCGCGCGGGCGGGGTTCATCGCGGAACTTGGTCTGAATCTGGTAAATCATGAACGGGTACTTCGTATAGCTCTTGCCGTACTCGCGCACGAGATGTACGGCGGCCTCTTCGTGCGTCATGCCGAGGACGAGCGGGTTGTCGTTACGGTCGGTAAAGCGCATCAGCTCGCTGCCGACGCTTTCATAACGCCCGGACTCCTCCCAGAGCGCGGCGGGCAGCACGACGGGAAACTGGACCTCCTGCCCGTCAATAGCGTCCATTTCCTCGCGGATAATCTGCTCGATTTGTGCGTGATGCGCCGCAGCGGCAGATAGGACGAGTAGATGCCGGACGCGACGCCCTTCATGTAACCGCCGCGCAGCATCAGCGCATGGCTGTCGATCACGCACTCGGACGGACGCTCCTTAAAGCGGTCGCCGACCAATTTTTCAAGTTTCATAAGAGACTCCTTTCGTATCGGAAAATCACAGGGGGGGCAGCGCGGAGAAATATTCCCAAGGAAAACGCGGCACGGCCTGTACGTTAGATAATCCGCGCCGGACAATAAAAAACGCCCTAAGAACAGCTCTTAGGGCGAACGTGACGTCCGCGGTACCACCTAATTTCGGAAAAACTCCGCACTTACCGGCGCAGATGCGCCGACACCCTGTAACGGGAGCGCCCGGCAGGGCTTACTAAAGCTTCGGCCCGCGGCTCGGAGAGGGGTTCAACGCATTGCACCGGGAACTCGCACCAACCGTTCCCTCTCTTTTCGGACGCAATTACGCCTACTGTTTTCTCGTCACAGCCTTTATAACTATCCTGATTATAGAGGATCGCTGGCAAAAGTCAATGATAAGATTGTAAAACTTAAAAACCGATTGCAAACGCCGCTACGCCTTGCCAAGAGCGCGACATTCTGCTAGGATGGATGCATTATAAGAAGTAACGCAAGGAGACGCACGATGAAAATGCCGGAACGTATCGATACGGAACTGTTTGCCCCCTGCGGGATGAACTGCAAGGTCTGCTACCGGCACTGCTTTCATAAAAAGCCGTGCGCGGTTGCCGGAAGGACGACGCGGGAAAACCGGAGCACTGCCGCCGCTGCGAAATCAAAGACTGCGTACAGGCGAAAGGACTGACGCATTGCTTTGCGTGCGCGGCGTACCCGTGCAAACGTCTGAGCCGCCTTGACAAGAGCTACCGGCAGCGGTATCAGGCAAGTCTTTTTGGAAAACAGCGCCTATGTGCGGGAATATGGGCTGGAAGCCTTTATGACGCGGCAAAGGGAACGCTATACCTGTAAAATCTGCGGCGGCGTCCTGTCGCTGCACGACAAACTGTGCAGCGAGTGCCGTGCGAAGGACGTGGGGCCGCTATAAGCTGTTCGTTTGCGCGGATAGACGGAGATCGGCCATATGAAAAACAGCGGAAAGGCCGTGGGAATCGGACGGCGGCCATGCGGACAGGCGAAGGCGGCCGACCGGATTAGACGAAACACTGCATGGATAAAAGCCGCCGCCGCGCGGACAGACGCCCTCCCGACCTGTTTTAAGAAACTGCGTACCGGAGAACGTCCCGCCGCCGCTTTGCTTTGGCCAGACGTTATTGCAGCCTAATGCCCCTTTTTCTCGCGTAGGCGCTTGCGCAGACGGTTTAAATGGCGCTCAAAAAGCCGCGCGAGATGTATTCCGCCAACAGATACTGGTCAAACGCCGGGACGGTGCAGGAATAAAAACCCGAGCCGCTCCTCATAAAGCGCGTGCAGGCGCTCGGGGGAGCACCATATAGCCGATGCGCATGGAGGGGAAAGGCTCTTTGAAAAACGTGTTGAGGTAGATCACGTTCCCGCCGCCGTCCATAGAATATAGCGTCTCGGGAGGTAGGCCCTTCGCGGCAAACTCCGAGTCGAAGTCGTCTTCAATGAGTACGGCGCCGCGCGCGGCCGCCCACGCAAGATACTCCATCCGCCGGGACGCGGGCGCGGTAACGCCGGTCGGGAAGCTGTGAAACGGCGTGACGTGCAGCACGTCCGCGCGCGCTTCGCGCAGAGCCGCGGGCGCAATGCCTTCGCGGTCGAGCGGGAGCAGCTCACATTTCGCGCCGTTTGCCTCGTAAACGGCGCGAATTTTGTCGTAGCCCGGCGTTTCTATGCCGTAGAGCTTGTCACGGCCAAGAAGCTGCACGATGAGGCTGTAGAGATATTCCGCGCCCGCGCCGACGATGATGTCCGCCGGCTGCGCCGTCATGCCGCGCGTGTGCAGCAGGTGCATGGCAATGGCGTTGCGCAGCGCCGCACAGCCGCTGTGCGGCGTTTTTTGCAGCAGGACGCGGTCATATTTCGCGATGACCTCGCGCATGAGCTTGGTCATAACGGAATACTCGAAACCGCTGGGATTATCGACGTCCGGGACGGGATCGTCGCAGAGCGTGATGGCGCGGCCCGGCAGTTTTTGAGGACGCGGCGCGTCGATCTGTGCGACAAAGTACCCGCTGCGCTCGCGGGAACGCACGTATCCCTCTGCCGCGAGCTGCTGGTAGGCATGATCGACTGTCGCGGTGCTGACGCCGAGATGCTCGGCAAACGCGCGCCGCGAGGGGGAGCCGGTACCCGGAGGGCAGGACGCCGGCGGCAATGTCCTCGCGCATCAGGGTATAGAGCGCCTGGTATTTCGGCAGGTTTTGGTGAATGGTAAGGTCGTAAGTAATCATCTGGTATGAAAAGAAATCCTTTGTTTGGGTATTTCAAGCTTGCCAGTTATCACTATAATAGAAAAGCAGGCCAAGAGTCAAGTCCGGACGGCTCGAAAATAAAGCTCCGGGACGGCGGCGGCGCGTTCCCGCGTTAGCGGGGGCCTGGCCCTCCCGGAAGGAAATGAGGGATACTTGTGGAACAGCAAAAGCGAAAAAAGAACCTGCGGCTCATGATTGTGACGGCGCTTTTCATGGCGATGAACATAGTAATGAGCTCTTTTCCCTGCCCGTACCGGGCGGACACCTGTACTTAAACGATATCGTGATCTGCACCGCGGCGATCCTGCTGCCGCCGGGGTACGCTTTTTGTGGTCGGCGGCGTCGGCGCGTTTTTGGGCGACCTGTTTTCTACCCCGCGCCCATGTTCGTGTCGCTCGTCACACGGGTTGCAGGCGGTCGTGATCTCGCTGTGCGCGCGTAGCCGCTGGAGCCTGCGTCCTGTCTGGAAAGTACGGCACCATGGCATAGAGATACTGCAAGAACGGCCTGCTGAACACCCCCCGCTCATAGGCAAACTGCTGGTATCCCCGCAGCACCGCCGGGTCAAACACCTCTATGCAGACACAGCCGCCCATGATGCGGATCTCCCGAATGCTCGGATGGGAGAATCCCGCCAGTTCCCGCCGGGTGATCTGTTCCATGCGGCGAATCTTCGCCAGGTAATCCTGCTCCTCAAACAGCGCGATGGACTGGAGCGCCAGGCGGCAGGCCAGGGCATTGCCCATGAAGGTCGGCCCGTGCATCAGGGCGTGCTCTGGACAGTCGTCATAAAAGCCCTCGTACACCTTCCGGCTGGCCACCGTCACCGCATGCCCCAGATATCCTCCGGTCAGCGCCTTGCCCAGCACCAGAATGTCCGGCTGGACCAGGTCCGCCACAAATCGGTTTCCCGTACGGCCAAAGCCGGTGGCCACCTCGTCAAAGATCAGCAGCACCCCATACTGGTCGCACAGGGCCCGGGCCCGCTGGAGAAAGGACACATCATACATCCGCATCCCTCCGGCCCCCTGGAGGAGAGGCTCCACCAGAAGACAGTTCAGGCGGTCATGGTAGGTCAGAAAGGCCTCCTCCAGCGCCGGAATCTCCGTGGGAATGTGCACCACATGCCGGCTGGGTCCGTAGGCCTGGAGGACAAAGTGGTAATCCGCGTCGTCCCCGGCCTCCATGGTCTTGAAGGTGTCCCCGTGGTAGGCGTGCTCCAGAGCCAGAATCATGGTGCGCTGGGTCTGTCCCCGGTTCATAAAATATTGCAGAGCCATTTTCAGAGCCACCTCCACCGCCACACTGCCGGAGTCGGATCCGTCACGCGGATGGGAGGCGGCATGGTTTTCATTTGCTGGTAAGGGTACCAGATCATAGGACTGCACCTCGTTTTTCTCAGGCGGCATGTGAAACGCCGCCGTGTCTTTAGCCGCTTGCACGGCCCGCGCTGATCTCTGCGGTAGCGCGTTATGCGTACAATGCCGCTAGCGCGTCCGCGCTGAGATCCAGATCATTGCCGCCCTCGCGGCAGCAGGCGATGACCTTCACGCCGGTAAGCGCTTGGCACATGCGCCGGTTGTCCTCCTCCATCACGTCGCCGGGATGGAAGCGGTTTAAAATGATGCCCCGGATGGGGATTTCCTTCGCGCGCATGTAAAACACCGTGAGCGCCACACTGTTGATGGTGCCGAGACCGGCGTCCGCGACGATTACGCAGGGCAGGTGAAGCGCCCGGACCACGTCCTCGAGCTGCAATTTTTCCTCGTCAAAACACAGGGGGCAGAGAATCCCGCCGCTGCCCTCCACGGTCACATACTCGTACGCCTGCGAGACGGCGGCAAACCGCGTCTTCACAACTTCCAGCCGGACGGGGTTCCCCCAGCCGCGACGCGAGATGCGGTGAAACGGCCGCCTCGTATACATAGGGGCACATGGCGCCGAGGGGCTGCGCGATACCGGAGACCGCCCGGACGGCGGCCGCGTCGCCGGGGAGCAGCGACCCGTCCGGCAGGCGGACGTTGCCGCTCATGGCGGCCTTGAAATAGCCGGCGCGTCGTCGCTCTCGTGCAGTTTTTTGACGAGCAGCCCGGCGATATACGTCTTGCCAACGTCCGTGCCGGTGCCGGTCAGAAACAGGTTTCGGCTCATAACATCCTCACTTCATACCCGAGTTTTGCAAGCAGCGCCCGGTCTGTTTCGATGGTAATACCGGCGGTTGTCAGCATATCGCCGGAGATCGCGGCGTTTGCGCCGCCGAGGAAGCACGTCTCGCCCCTGTCCGGAAGAGCCCCGCCCTCCGGCAAGACGGATGGCGGCATCCGGAAGAAGAAACCGGTATATGGCGACGATACGCCGCTTCTCCGCGTCGGAAAGCGGTGCGTTGTGCGCATATGGCGTGCCGGGAATGGGGGTTAAAAAGTTGACCGGCACCGAACGGACGCCTAATCCGCGCAGGGTAAGCGCCATGTCGATACGATCCTCCATCATTTCGCCAAGGCCCATAATGCCGCCGCTGCAAACGGAAAGCCCGGCGCGCTGTGCGGCACGCAGCGTCTCGAGCTTCTCGTCGTAGCTGTGCGTCGTGCAGACGGAGGGGAAATAGCGCCGCGACGTTTCAAGGTTGCAGTGAACGCGGCTGACGCCCGCCTCCCGGAGCCTGAGGAATTGCGCCTCGTCCAAGAGGCCGAAGGAGACGCATACCGCAATGCCGACGTTTTCCCGGATGGCGCAGATGCTTTCGCACACGCGCGCAACCTCATCGTCGCTGAGACGCTTGCCGGAGGTGACGATTGAATAGCGCAGCACGCCGCGCGCGGCGTTGTCCCGCGCCTGTCTGATCAGCGCGTCTCGATCAACAGGGGTGTTCCTCGGCCTGCGTAGGGTAGTGCGCGGACTGCGCGCAGTATTTGCAGTCCTCGGAGCAGCGTCCGCACTTGCCGTTGACAATGGTACATAGGTCGAAGCTGTTCCCGCAGTAGTGCCGGCGGAGTTCGTCCGCCGCCGCGCAGAGCGCGTCCAGCGGCGCTTCACACAGCGCGAGCGCGTCCGTTTGTCCGAGCGGTTCCCCTGCCAGGACGCGCTGCCGCGAAAATTTTGATAACGTCCATCTTCATCCCTTTCCTTTCCGCAATATGGGTATCAGCCGTCTGCCAAGCAGCGCCGCGACAATGCAAAGTACAATGTCGCCGGGAACCGCGCGAGCAGGAAGCAGTAGAGAAACAGTGTCCAGAAGCCGATGCCCGTTCAATATAAAACTGATAAATGGCCCAGTAATAGGCCATGCCAAAGCAGTACACAAGCACAAGCCCAGCGAAATTTGCAGCCAGCAGGCGCTTCACGGAGGGCGCGGAAACGCGGTGCGCAATCTGTCCGGTCACAAACGCGCCTGCGCAAAAGCCCAGCAAATAGCCGAAGGTCGGCTGTAAGACGTAGGCAATCCCACCGCCGCCGGAAAAACAGGAAGGCCGAGCAGGCCGAGCACAATGTAGCAGGCAACGCTGAGCGCGCCGCGCTTGCCGCCGAGCAGAATCCCTGCAAGTGTTGTAAAAAGAAATTGCAGTGTGAACGGTACGACGGGCACGGGGATCTTGAGAAAGGCTCCGGCGGCGGTGAGCGCCGCGAAAAGCGCGATTAGGACAATGCCTTTTTGTTTTCCTGATTGTAAACACCACCATTTGATTAGTTTACAATAGTATAAGTCCCTAACAGATGATTGTCAATAGATAAAGTAAATAGATTTACAATTGTGTGCTGTTGTGCTATCATAAAAAGTCATGCTTGGGTCTGAAAATGGCTGGATATCCGATACAGTTTGGCGGAAACTGTGGTATACTAGAAAAAAGCGCCGGATAAGCCGGTGCGTCAGGGAAACGAAAGGGACGGGCTGCGATATGACAAAGGACTCCGTGCTGATGATGCTGAGAAGAGAAGACGGCTACATCTCGGGCGAGCGGATCAGCGCCGCACTGGGCGTCAGCCGTGCCGCGGTGAACGCCGCCGTCAAAGCGCTGCGGGCGGACGGCTACGAAATCCATTCCGTGACAAACCGGGGGTACTGCCTGCGCAGCGCGCCGGACAGACTGACGGCGGGGGAGCTGCTGGCGTATCTGCCGGAAGAGCGGGTGTCGCGCATCCTCTGCCTCGACACGGTGGACTCCACAAACCGCCGCCTGCGCGAGCTTGCCTATGACGGTGCGCCGGATGGACAGGTCGTGCTGGCAAACGAACAGAACACAGGGCCGCGGAAGGCTTGGCCGTGGGTTCCTGTCGCCGAGGGATAAGGGCATTTATCTCTCGATCCTGCTGCGTCCCGAGGGGACGCCTGCTGGGACGACAGCCGTCACTGCCTGGACAGCCGTGGCGGTACAGCGCACAATCCGGAAAGCGTGCGGCGTTGACGCCGCGATCAAATGGGTCAACGATCTGGTGCTGAACGGAAGGAAGCTTTGCGGGATTCTCACGGAAATGTCCGTGGAGAGCGAGAGCAGCCAGGTGCAGTATGTGGTCGTTGGCGTTGGCGTGAATGTGAACGAGAAAAAGACGGACTTTCCCGAAGAAATTCGCGGGTAGCGGCCTCCCTGTACGCCGAAACGGGAGTGTTTTTCTGGCGCGCGCCGCTCGCGGCGGAGATCATCCGTGAGCTGGACGGCCTGCGCGCCGCCTGGCCGCACGCAAAGGACGCGCCTATCTGGAGGCATACCGCGCGGGCAATATCACGGTCGGCCGGGAGGTGCTCGTCCGAAAGGGGAGCGCGTGCTTTCGGGATCGCAGTCGCGATCAACGACGACTTTTCCCTCGCCGTGCAGTATAAGGACGGCGGGAGGGAGAATCTGACGGGTGGTGAGATACAGGTACGCGGCTTGTATGGGGATGCGGAGATCTAGCGTGCCGCGTGCCGCCGCCATCGGCAGCGATGGGGATATGTACGCCGCGGAAGCGGTATAAATGGTTATTGGTTGGTTGCATTTGTCTATAAAATATAAAGAAAGGCCCGTAGTGATTATCAAGATGATCTGATGAATTTGCTAAACTTGATATCGGTAAACAATGCCGACTATCAAAGCGCTCAGCCGCGCTTTCCTAAGTCTAGCATAGGCAAGTAAGGCCAACTATCAATAATCTGCCTTACTTGACAACATAGGAAAATTAGCTAACAATCTTCAAAATCTGCATAAAAAAAGCGCCAGACGCAGGACTAATCATCCCGCGCCAGGCGTTTTTCATATAGACTATATCAATTTTCCGCATGCAAAACGCGGCACAATTCTTCCAGCAGCCGGGACACGTCGATCGGCTTGGAGATAAATCCGGTCATACCCGCCGCAAGCGCCGCCTTTTCATCCTCTTTGAAAGCGTTGGCGGTCATGGCAATAATTGGGATGGAACCCGCGTCCGGACGGCCGAGGCTTCGGATTGCGGCGGTCGCCTCCAAACCGTTCATCTCCGGCATCTGAATGTCCATCAGGATCGCGTCAAACGCACCCGGCGCGCTCTGTTCAAACAGCTCCAGCGCACGTCGCCCCGTCTCGGCACGGGTGACCGTGACGCCCTGCGCGTGGGCAGGGCCGTGACGATTTCCGCGTTTAAGTCGTTATCCTCGGCAATAAGGACCGATGCGTCCTGAAGGCTGCAACGGCCGGTCTCAGGCGGTCTGTCGTATGTCTCAGGAAGCTGCCCCTTGGGAAACGTTACGGTGAAGAAAAACGCGCTGCCTTTCCCCGGCTCGCTCTCAAGTCTGATCTCCCCGCCCATCCGCTGCACGATATTACTGCTGATGGAGAGGCCGAGCCCGGTTCCCTGGCTCTTTTTGTGTAGTTTGACCCCACCTGCTCAAAGCTTTTGAAAATGCGCTTCTGGTCGGCCGCGTCGATGCCGACGCCGTTGTCCTTCACGCGCATGGTGAAGGTTGCGTCTGTTTCCGTAGAGGCGTCCTCGTGGACGCTGGCAATCACGGTCCCGCCGGCGGGGGTAAACTTGAATGCATTTGATAAAAGGTTCAAAAGCACCTGCCTCAAACGGATTGCATCTCCAACCACAACGTCGTCTTTGAAGTTTCTCTCGACTTTGAAATCCAGCCCCTTGCCCGCGGCGTCCTGCTTTTAACATGCTTTCGATGTCGCCAAGCATCGCCCCAATGGAAAACGGCTCTTGTGCGATTTCCATTTTCCCGTTTTCAATGCGGCTCATATCCAGGATATCGTTGATGAGGCTCAGTAAGTACCGGGAGGAGGCTTTGATCATCCGAGGTTTTCCTTGGTCTTTTCCGTGAGCGTTTCCGTCATTACCGTCAGATCGATCAGGCCCACGATCGCGTTCATGGGCGTACGGATCTCATGGCTCATCCGTGACAGGAATTCACTCTTTGCATGGCTTTCCGCCGCCGACCTGTCCAGCTCGGCCTGCATGGCGGCCGCGCGCAGCCGGGAGCGCGCAATGAGGATCACGACGAACAGCAGAAGCGTCAGTACGACCGCGACAACCGATATAGCCAAAGTCGGGTTGGCATAGAGAATGCTCGAAAGGGTCATTTCCGACTCTCCGATGGAGACCAGATTCCTGCTGGTAAACACCGATTTTTCTTCATTCGTCAGATTGTTAATCGCTTTATTGAGGATGGACAGCAGTTCCGGCTGTGCGGGACAGTTCAGCGCAAAACTGATGCCCTGGCTGTCGTTTACGCTGGTTACCTGCACCCAGGTTCACAAAGTAGTTTTCCTGGATAATCGCCTCCAGACGGGACGAAATGCCGTAAACGAAATCCACCTCGCCGCGGTTAACGTCGTCCAGCGCTTCCGTCGCATCTAAATAGTACATTATGTTGTCCGCTTTCACGGAATCGGGCATTTGTTTCCCCTCTATAACGGCGCCTGTCAGCCCGTCGGCGGGGTAAGCTTTGACTCCTTATTCCGAACAAGGATAAAGTTCAAGTCTACATACGAGAAGGTCGGCACCAGTCCCTGCGCGAGCGCCTCTTCGTCGGAGCCGAGGTAGAACCCCAGGATGTCGGCTTTATTTTGCTGCACGGCGGCCAGCGCTTCCGCATAGTTGTCATAATAGGAATACGTAAAGGAAAGCCCCGTGTAAGCGGAAACCTTTTCGAGGACGTCCGGTACGATGCCAGCGTGACCCTTTGCGTTATTCAGGCAAAAAAGCGGATGCCAGTCAGAGGGAATCGCAACGGTAATCGTCTTTTTTTCGCTGATGTAAGCCAGTTCCTTCGCGTTTAAAACCGCATGGCTGCTGGCCATGCTTGGGAAGTTGGCCTCATAGGCCTTTTTGTGCAAAAAGCGGGTCTACTTCATATAGTTTTCCAGCGCCATGTTCAAGGCATCCAGCGTCTCCCGATCGTCCGGACGGGTTACGATGTAGTGCGGCTGGGAATCAAACGAGGCCGCAATCATAAATTTACTGCCGATTTCCGTGCTTTTCCCAAGCAACAAATCTACATCTCCGCTTTCCAGAAAAACGGTCAAATCGCCGGCTTCCAAAAAGCTGTTCGTAGGAATAGTATTTTTAATGTACAGTCGAGGTTATTCAGGTCTAAATAAATTTGCAGGCGGCGGATATTTTCTGACGCCCGTTCAAACACGCCGATGGTTTTTCCATTTAAGGTGGCGAGATCAAAACTTTTAACGGTATTGTCGTTCCGCCGCGCCAGTAAAACCAGCTTGCTGTAGCCACAGTTATATTTGGGGTAGCCATAGGACGCTTCTAGGCCCTCGATATAGTACTGCCCGCCCATCAGGTCGAATTCCCCGGCGTTGAAACGGTCAATGATCGTCGTTGGCAACGGGTACGTATTCGTATTTCCACCCCGTGTATTTCGCGATGTCGTCTTCAAAGGCGTTGGCTGTCATGGCGACAATCGGAATCGTCTCGCATCTGCGTTGCTCAAATGGCGAATATTATTGGCAGCAGTCAAGCCATCCATCAGGGGCATTCGGATATCCATCAAGATTGCGTGATAATACCCTTCTTCTGATTTACTGAACAGTTCCATCGCACGCAGGCCGTTTTCCGCCGTCTCAACGAGGAACCCTTTGTTCTTCAATAGCATCGCTGCCACTTCCGTATTGATCGGGTTATCCTCAACGAGCAGTATGCGCTTCCCGGAAAAGTCGTATTCTGCCGGTGTCAACTGCTGACCCTGTTCTTGGGGATTTTTTTTCACCCAGCGCTTTCGAGAAAGCAGAAATCAGTGAAGACTTAAACATCGGTTTGCTGATCAGCAGGTTGACGCCTGCCAGCTTCGCCTCGTGTTCAAGAGGAATCCAGTCGTAGGCTGTGATGATGATAATCGTAACATTTGGTCCCACAATGGCACGAATCCTCCGAGCAGTTTCAATGCCGTCCATATCGGGCATTTTCCAGTCGATGAGGATCATATCAAAATATTTATCTTTGTCTCGTAATATTTTTACGCGGTCAAGCGCTTTCTGCCCGCTGTCCGTCCATTCCGCCGTGACGCCCATTTCCTTCAGGGTTGCGACAACACACTCGCAGACTGTCACATCATCATCTACGACCAGCGTCTTTAAATGAGAAAAATGGTATTCTGGTTTCTTCAGATTATGGCGCAGTTTTTCTTCATCAGTAATGCCCAGCT
>VOFE01000883.1_pt1:0-10000 | contig 48001 bp, 52 predicted proteins | sample 5384071 | NCBI WGS metagenome assembly VOFE01 (sample SAMN12384724, study PRJNA508395) | human gut metagenome | isolation source: healthy gut D | host: Homo sapiens
TATGCTTCGCGGAGTATTTGAAGAGATGAAATCCAAGGGATTTCCGGACGATGTAGTGACTGGCATTGCAGATTCGCTGGACTGCAATCCGGTATTTCGGGGACATGTTGTAAGCAGTGCAGAAATGCTGGCGTTCATGGTAGGAACCATCGTTGTATTAGGGATCATTTATCGATCATAACGGCACTTCCTGAAAAATAAACAAAATAAATCCGGTTGTAACCGCAAATCTATCATGCTATAATGGGCGTAAACATCAACTTTGGAAAGAACAAAAAACTATTAGAGCAGTGCCAGACCTTAACAAATGGGCAGAGCCGATTTTCCGGATTCTGCCCTTATCTGCATTATACAGTAGTTTTTAGGCATGTCAATAAAACCTGCCTAAAATTGACTGCTTTACAGGTTCCGTCCTGCCAGACGTTCTTCAAAATAAATTTCAAGCTGGGAATGGATCTGTCCCCAGTCCTGCCTGTGACCGGTCCATTTTTTCGTGATATCCATGGTTGCCAAATACAGCATTTTCAAAAGGCTGTCATCCGACGGAAAAACCGTTTTGCTTTTAGTCACTTTCCGGAGCTGGCGGTTGAAGCCTTCAATGGCATTTGTGGTATAAATCAGCCGTCTTACTGCCTCTGGATATTTGAAATAAGTGGACAGGGTTGCCCAGTTATCATTCCAGGATTTATAGATCTTCGGGTACTTGGAATCCCATTTATCCTTGAACAATTCTAATTCATTTAAAGCCGTTTCCTCCGTTGGAGCCGCATACACAAGCTTCAAATCAGCCATCAGCTTTTTGATATCTTTGTAGGAAACAAACTTGGTTGAATTACGAATCTGATGAATAATACACTGCTGGACTTCTGTTTGGGGATAAACAGCTTCAATTGCCTGTGGAAATCCATTTAGTCCATCCACACCTGGAAATTACAACGGTATCATTCATCTTTTCACTGGCATTATGTCCGATCTGATCTGTTTCAGAAACGATCATCGCCAGAGAGGTTGCATTTTCTGCTACTTCTGTTACAGAGTTTGCCAATTCCTCAACAGTGGAATTTAACTCTTTCATAGAGGTAGATTGAGTTATCGCGGAGCGATATAATATTTCGGAAACGGAACTGCTGTTTTCAGCCTGTTGATTCAATTGTCCGGATATGGAAAAAATAGTACCGATCGTATTTCGCATAGTACCAATAAATTTCTGCATACCATTTCCCATAGCAGCGACTTCATCCTGGCCTTTGGTCTGTACATTTACCGTAAAATCACCGTCAGTAATCTTTCCGATATCCTTTGTCAGGGTTTTGATCGGTTCAACAACAATGTGTACAATTCGTTCGATCAAAAATCCGATAATCACCATTGCCAGGACTAAAATAAGGATAATTCTGGTCTGTAAACCTTTTAAATCTTCAAGGACAGTACTTTCTTTTACATTAGAGACCAGAACCCAGTCAGTTCCTGTGATCGGTTCGACCTCTACATAATAGAATGTATTACCAACGGTAACATTTTGAACTTTTCCATTCTTTTTATCAATCTTATCAGCAACCGCTTTCACATAAGAATCTTTGCTGTCAGAAGAGATTGTTTGTGCCACTAATTTCTGGTCTTTGTGTGCTAAAATGGTATGGCTGTTTTTATCAACCAGAAATGCGTAACCATCATCCATAACTTTGATATCGGATACCATCTTAGAAGCATAATTTAGAAAAACATCTGCTGCAGCAACCGTTTTAGCACCATTAGAGGTTTTAAGTAACGTTGTGGCACTTACAATAAATTCGCCGGTATCTGCATCGCGATATGGTGTGCCAAAGGCAAAAGATTTATGGGTTAATCCCTCTTTATACCAGTCGCGCTCTGTGATCCCATAGTCCGCATCCGGAACCCAGCCGGACATATCAATATATTTCCCATGGTCATCACCGATGTAGACTCCGTTTGGAAAATCCTGATTCATATTTACAGTCGTAGCCAGATAAGTTTTTTTCGGTTTCTTCATCCATTGGAACGGTTTCTAAAGTGTTTTGTAACATATCCAACGTATTAAGAATACCGGTGGTCCAGGTCTCTAACTCTTTGGCATTCATTTTAGATTCTGCCCTTAACAGATTTTTTGCCTCTTGGACAATGATCTTTTTAGAAGCCATATAAGAAATCACAATAATGGATATAATAGCGATAGCAATACAAGGAAGTAGAATTTTCAGCAGCTTAGCTTTTATACCTTTTAACATTTTCGTATTTTGTCGATCGTTTTTCATTCGCACGTCTCCTTTCTGCATAAGTATATATAAAAGTATAATACGGATATATGCGTTTTTCAAGGATTTTCTTAGGAAACACGTCTGTTATAGCTTTTCCCTATACCCCAATATAGAAATGTCATATGAAAGCAAATCTTGAATTGCCTCCAAAATCATAGTACACTTTTAATGATCAGAAAAAAGACATCCTTAAGATGTCTAAGGAGGCAGTCACATGAAATTAAGCCAGATTCTTGGTAAAGATAAAATCACATTGTCATTTGAAGTATTTCCACCCAAAACAGAGGCGAATTACGAAGCCGTGAAAAAAGCAGCATTGGATGTTGCGGCGTTAAATCCAAGTTATATGAGTGTTACCTACGGTGCGGGCGGAAGCACCAGAGCGAATACAGTACAGATCGCATCGGCAATACAGCAGCAGTATGGGATCACTGCAATTTCCCATCTTACCTGCGTCGGAGCAACGAAAGAAGACATCGACCATACACTGGATTCTATGAAAGAAGCAGGAATAGAAAATGTACTGGCACTTCGGGGCGACCGGCCAAAGGATTTTGAAGGAGAACCGTTTACAGATTTTCACTATGCATCCGAGTTAGTAGAGCATATCAAAGCAAGAGGAGATTTTTTGCGTAGGAGGTGCCTGCTATCCGGAAGGGCATGTAGATGCCCATAATAAAAAAGAAGACATTACATATCTAAAGAAAAAAGTAGATGCGGGATGTGACTACCTCACAACCCAGATGTTTTTTGACAACAACATCTATTATAATTTCCTCTACCGGGTCAGGGAAAAAGGGATCACGGTACCGATCATACCGGGAATCATGCCGATCACAAGAGCGTCACAGGTAAAGACAGCCTGTACGTTAGCGGGAACGAACATGCCGGAAAGATTCCGAAATCTGGTGGACTGCTTCGGGGACAATCCAAAAGCGATGCAGCAGGCAGGAATTGCTTATGCGACCGACAGATCATCGATTTGATCGCAAATGGAATCCATAACATCCATGTGTATTCGATGAATAAACCGGAAGTAGCGGAAGGAATCCAGAAAAACCTGTCGGAGATCATCCATGATTAACAAAAAAGAAGTAGAACGGTACTTAGGATATGGAAAAAATATCCCGGATGAGCGGACAACAGAACTGATAGAGGAATGTATCCGACAGATAGAAAAAAAAATAGCGCAGCCCCGGTCGATATACAGGATCTTCGATTTAAAATTAAAAGAAGATCAGATAGAAGCAGCGGGAATGAAGATGCAGAGCAGAAATCTGGCAAGAAACTTAAAAGGCTGTGAAAAAATCGTATTTTTCGCGGCAACCTTAGGAAACGAGCCGGACATATTAATGAACCGGTATTCCAGACTGCAGATCAGTAAGGCAGCAGTATTGCAGGCAGTCGGGGCAGCGGCGATCGAGGACTATTGTAACCGGTGCCAGAAAAAAATCGAAGAACAGGCAGCGGCAGAAGGATTTTATGTAAGACCCAGATACAGTCCGGGATATGGAGATCTGTCCTTAACCTATCAGGCAGAATTTTTAAGAGTGTTAGAAGCAACTAAAAAAATCGGGATCGTACTCTCGGAAGGCGGAGTCATGATACCGGAAAAATCAGTAACAGCGGTTATGGGACTGAGCAGGGAGCAGACCAGATGTCATATCGAGGGCTGCGAGTCCTGTAGAAATAAAAACTGTGCATACAGACGGCAAGACTAAGAGGTAACTATGACGATCAGAGAAGAAATAGGAAAAAGAATACTGTTTTTTGATGGAGGAATGGGAACACTTCTTCAGGAACAGGGATTACAGGCAGGAGAACTTCCGGAAACATGGAATCTGAAGAATCCGGAGCCGATCATACAGATACATAAAGCGTATTTAGCGGCAGGGGCAGACATCATATTGGCGAATACTTTTGGCGCCAACCGCTTTAAATACGGAGAAGATTTAGAAAAAATCGTAACGGCAGGAGTAGCAAATGCAAAAAAGCCGTAGCAGAGAGTGGAAAAAAAGCATATGTAGCCTTAGACATCGGCTCCACCGGAAAACTCTTAAAGCCGATGGGAACCCTGGATTTTGAAGAGGCAGTCGGGGTATTTGCAGAGATCATCCGAGTGGGAGAAAAAGCAGGGGCGGATCTCATCCTGATAGAAACCATGAGCGATACCTATGAACTGAAAGCAGCAGTATTAGCGGCAAAGAGAATTCCACATTGCCAATCATGGCAACGGTCATCTTTGACGAAAGCAAAAAGATGTTGACGGGAGCCAGTCCGCAGGTAGTAGTGTCACTGTTAGAAGGACTTGGGGTAGACGCACTGGGATCAACTGCGGCCTTGGACCAAAACAGATGAAAGAAATCGTAAAAGAACTGCTGAAATATGCCTCCATACCGGTGATCGTCAATCCAAATGCGGGACTTCCGCGTTCGGAAAACGGAAAGACCGTCTTCGACGTAGGAGCAGAGGAATTTGCCGAAGACATGGAAGAGATCGTAACCATGGGAGCCTGGTTCGCCGGAGGCTGTTGCGGAACTACGCCTGTGCATATACAGGCAATGGTAGAAAAATGCAAAGAAATCACACCGGTGCCGATCACACCGAAGAACTATACCTTTGTTACCTCCTACTCTACGGCAGTTGAATTAGGCGGCAGACCGGTCATCATCGGAGAGCGTATCAATCCTACCGGAAAGTCCAAATTTAAACAGGCACTCAGGGATCACAACATCGACTACATCTTAGAAGAAGGGGTCAAACAGGAAGACTCCGGTGCACATATCTTAGATGTCAACGTAGGACTGCCGGAAATTGACGAAGCAGCCATGATGGAAACGATTGTTTACGAACTGCAGAGCATCATGCCGATCCCGCTTCAGATCGATACCACGAATATGGAAGCAATGGAACGGGCGCTCAGGATCTATAACGGAAAACCGATGATCAACTCCGTCAATGGAAAAGCAGAGATCATGGAACAGGTATTTCCGCTTGTAAAAAAATATGGAGGAGTCGTAGTCGGACTGGCGTTAGATGAAGATGGCATTCCGGACACCACCGAGGGCAGACTTGCGATAGCTGAAAAAATATATCAGACAGGTGAAAAATACGGGATTAGCAGAAAAGATATCGTCATCGATGCCTTGGTTATGACCATGAGTACAAATAACGAGTCCGCAAAGATCACGTTAGATACCGTAAAAGAGATCACGGCAAGAGGTGGAAAAACCGTGCTTGGCGTGTCGAATATATCCTTTGGACTGCCGCAGCGTGAGCTGATCAATGCAGCATTTTTTACAATGGCAATGAACAACGGACTCTCGGCAGGGATCATCAATCCGAATGCAAAAGCCATGCGGCAGGCATACGATACCTTCTGCGTACTCGGCGGATATGATGCCCAGTGCATGAATTATATCGAAAACTATGCCGTAACCGATGCCCCGAATGCAGCGGCAAAACCGGCAGCAGCGAAGCTCAACCTGACCGACAGCATCATCAAAGGCTTAAAAGATCAGGCGTACCGGGCAACGGAAGAAGAACTAAAGACAAAAGAACCGATGGAGATCATCAATGGGGAACTGGTTCCGGCACTGGATGTAGTCGGACAGGGATTTGAAAAAGGAACCATGTTCCTGCCACAGCTTTTAATGAGTGCAGAAGCAGCCAAGGCAGGGTTCGAGGCGATCCGGCAGTATGTGCAGAGTCACGGAGAAGCACAGGAGAAAAAAGCAACGATCGTCATTGCTACCGTCAAAGGAGACATCCACGATATCGGAAAAAATATCGTAAAAGTCCTGTTAGAGAATTATGGATATGAAGTCATAGACCTCGGAAAAGACGTGCCGCCGGAAAAAATCGTAGAAACCGTCGTGGATAAACATGCGCCGCTGGTCGGACTTAGTGCATTAATGACAACCACGGTAGTCAATATGGAAGAAAGTATCAAAGAACTGCACAAAGAAGCACCATGGTGCAAGATCATGGTTGGCGGAGCGGTGCTGACACAGGAATATGCAGACATGATAGGGGCAGATTTTTTATGGAAAAGATGCCATGCAGTCTGTATATTATGCCGAAAGACTTCTAAATAGCTGACAGAACGCATGATTTTGTGATATTCTGTAAGAAAGGATTAGCAGATCATGCGGGAGGAAGTCATGGCAGAACGGTCAAAACAGAAATTAAAACTCATCTATTTGATGCAGATCTTAATGGAAAAGACAGATGAAACGCACAGTATTACCATGTCGGAGATCATATCCGCTTTAAAATCATATGGAATCACGGCAGAGCGGAAGAGTCTGTATGACGATATAGAATGCCTGCGTACCTACGGCTTAGAAATTATCGGAACACAGGAAGGCAGAACCTACTGTTATCAGGTAGTAAACCGGCAGTTTGAATTAGCGGAATTAAAACTGCTGGTAGACTCTGTGCAGTCTGCAAGATTTATCACAGCCAAAAAGACAAATGAGCTGATCAAAAAAATAGAAGGATTAGCAAGTAAGTATGAGGCATCAAGCTGCATCGTCAGGTCTATGTGACGCAGCGGGTAAAAACAATGAACGAAAGCATCTATTATAATGTAGATGCCATTCATACGGCAATCGCCGAAAATTCCCAGATCACGTTCCGGTATTTTCAATGGAATGTCAAAAAAGAAATGGAGCTTCGCAAAGGCGGAGCACGCTATAGAGTCAGTCCGTGGGCGCTATCCTGTGATGATGAAAATTATTATATGATCGCTTATGATGACGTAGAAGAAAAGATCAAACACTTCCGTGTAGACAAAATGCTCCATATCGAAATGAACGGAAAAAAACGCGAAGGAAAACAGGTATTTCAATCCTTTGACATAGCCGTGTACTCCAGAAAAATGTTCGGAATGTATGGCGGTGAAGAGCAGTTGGTAAAAATACAATGTGTCAATGAATTAGCCGGAGTCATCATAGACCGCTTTGGAAAAGAAATATCCATGATACCGGTAGACGGGAAGCATTTTACTGCAAGCGTCCGGGTAGCGGTCAGCCGCCAGTTCCTGTCATGGGTCATGGCATTGGGTGAGGGGGCGAAAATCGTAGGGCCGGAGCCGGTAGTAGAGCAGGTCCGGGAAGAAACAAAACGCCTGATGCAGCAATATGACATAAAAACAGATTCATATAAAAATAAAACAACGTGAAAACAAATTAAAATATATAGCGAGGAAGAATCATGTACAAAATCTTTATGGTAGAAGATGATGAGATCATAGCAAGAAGCATACGGGAACATCTGCAGGCATGGAATTATGACGTATGCTGCGTAGAAGATTTTTCCAATGTAGTAGCAGAATTTGTCCGTTTTGACCCACAACTGGTGCTTATGGACATTACCCTGCCATTTTTTAACGGATACCATTGGTGCAGTGAAATCCGAAAAATATCGAAAGTACCGGTCATCTTTCTGTCCTCAGCGGCAGATAACATGAACATCGTCATGGCGGTCAATATGGGAGCGGATGATTTTATACCAAAACCGTTTGATCTCGAAGTGCTCACGGTTAAGATCCAGGCAATGCTGCGCCGCAGCTACGATTTTGCCGGAACAGGCAGTATGTTAGAGCATAAAGGAGCGATCCTGAATCTGAACGAGACAACGCTGACCTATCAGGAGCAAAAGATAGAATTGACGAAAAACGAATTTCGTATCTTAGAGATATTAATGGAAAATAAAGAAAAAGTCGTATCCAGGGAAACGCTGATGACAAAGCTATGGGAAAGTGATAACTATGTAGATGAAAATACACTTTCCGTCAATGTGAACCGGTTGAGAAAAAAAATTAGAAGCCTTGGGATTGGAAGAATTTATACTTACAAAGAAAGGAATAGGGTATCGTCTGGGATGAAACTTTGGAGTTCATATCTGAAAAGAAATTTAGGATGGATAGCGGTCATATTGCTGACGATTTTTTCCATGTCCGTGATCGTAGAACTGAATGGCGTTCATATATCAGAGTGGATATATGGAACAATTCTCTGCATCTTTTTTACTGGTGATCGGAGGGGTGGATTTTTACCTCTATTATAGAAGACATCGGAATCTGCAAAAAATGCAGGAAATCGTAAAAATTTCCGTGAATGCATTGGATATGCCGAAGGATCAGATAGAAGAAGATTATCAGAAACTGTTACAGCTTGTGCATGAAGATAAAGTAAAGGCAGTCAATGACTTAGAATCCGGGAGAAAAGATATGGCAGAGTATTACACCATGTGGGTGCATCAGATTAAGACACCCATTGCAGCAATGCGTCTGCTGTTGCAGTCAGAGGACACGCCAAAGAGCAGGGAATGTGCGGAGGAACTGTTTCATATAGAACAGTATGTAGAGATGGCATTGCATTACAGCAGGCTGGATTCAGACACCACCGATTTTGTCATTCAAAAGAATTCATTAGATGAGATTGTGCGGGAGGCAGTCCGAAAATATGCCAAACTGTTTATCCGTAAAAAAATCCGCTTAGATTACCAGCCGTTAAATATTGAAGTGCTGACGGATGAAAAGTGGTTAGAGTTCGTGATCGAACAGATACTTTCTAATGCCGTAAAATACACACCGAAAGGCACCGTTTCTATTTATATGGAAAATGAAGACACACTTATAATAGAAGATACCGGGATCGGGATACGGGCAGAAGACTTACCGAGAGTCTGCGAGCGGGGCTACACCGGCTATAACGGGCATAGCGATAAACGCTCAACCGGGATCGGACTGTATCTTTGCCGCAGAGTATTAGAGCAAATGTCCCACAGTATAGAAATAGAATCGGAAATGGGAAAAGGAACGCGGGTGAAGATCGGATTGATCACAAAAGAACGCATTCATGAGTAATCTTACAGGAATGTAAGAAACAAAGGGAAAATGTAAGCCGGATGAATGGCAGACATTTTCCCTTCTTGTTATACTGGGAACATAAAAGAGCGCGCGAAGAAAATCAGGAGGAAAAAGAGAATATGTCAATATTAGAGGTCAATCACTTAAAAAAAATATACACCACACGTTTTTCAGGAAATCAGGTACAGGCATTAAGCAACTTAAGTTTTTCCGTAGAGGAAGGTGAGTATGTAGCGATCATGGGAGAATCCGGTTCCGGAAAAACAACCTTATTAAACATCTTAGCAGCACTGGATAAACCGACCGGTGGAGAAGTCCTGTTAAATGGAAAGAACATCGTAGAGATCAACGAAAAAGAAATCTCTGCATTTCGAAGAGAAAATTTAGGATTTGTCTTTCAGGACTTTAACTTATTAGATAACTTCTCCTTAAAAGATAACATCCTGCTGCCGCTGGTCTTATCCGGTGTCCAGTATCCGGAAATGGAAAAAGACTGCATCCGATCACAAAACGGTTAGGGATTGAAGAACTCTTAGAAAAATATCCGTATGAAGTTTCGGGAGGACAAAAACAGAGAACCGCCGTGGCAAGAGCCTTGATCAGCCGACCACAGTTAGTTCTTGCAGATGAACCGACCGGAGCGCTTGACTCAAAAGCAGCCGACGAATTGCTGCAGTTATTCAATGCGGTCAATCAGGAGGGACAGACCATTTTGATGGTAACACATAGTACCAAAGCAGCCAGCCATGCAAAAAGAGTCCTGTTTATCAAAGACGGCGAAGTGTTCCATCAGTTATACCGTGGAAACATGAACAACGAAGAACTTTATGCAAAAATTTCAGATACA